>Ga0172373_10005806_pt1 | contig 16753 bp, 18 predicted proteins | sample Lak10m_2_FD_114546 | JGI IMG/M metagenome (GOLD analysis project Ga0172373, IMG submission 114546) | Freshwater microbial communities from Kabuno Bay, South-Kivu, Congo - kab_092012_10m | ecosystem: Environmental > Aquatic > Freshwater > Lake | place: Democratic Republic of the Congo...
CCACGTGGGGAGCGCGAGCCGGGAGGACGGTTCGTTGTCGTAGAACTCGGCCAGCTCCTCCCATTCCCCCTGCACCAGCTTGCGCGTGACCCACTCGTCGAACGCGCGCGCCCAGACGGGTGTCTCCGGCCGAAACGCGTAGCTCATGTGGTGCGGCAGGAACCCGCTACCGATCACCAGTGTTCCGGTGCTGCGGAGCGGCTCCAAAGCGCGGCCGAGCCGCGACGAGTTCCTCGGCGGCGTACGCCTCGGAACGGAAGCGTCCGGACAGATCGCGGTCGAGCCGCGACTTGTGCCCCGTCCAGTGCGTCAGCTCGTGGAGCTTCACGCCCCAGTACTGCTCTTCGCTGTCGAAGGCGTCGAGCTTCGGCATCTGGATGAAGTCGTGCATCGGCGAGAAGAACGCCTGGTCACCACCGTGCCGGACGTCGACCGCGTGCTTGGTGAAGAGCTCCTCCGCGTGCTGGTAACGCAGCTCGCGAGCTTTCTCCTCGACCTTTGCTTGTGGTTCAAGTCCCTCGCACTGCTCCGCGTTGAACACGGAGTAGGCGCGAAGGAGGGGGATGTTCTTCTCCTCCGTCTCGCCGGACTTCTCGTTGCTCTTTTGGATGCGGTGCTGCTTTCAGAAGATCACCATCGTGCTCTTCTCGCCCTTCTTCACGTGCGCGCCGAGCATCTGCGCCTGGCGGAACGTGAACCACCGCGAGTCCTCGTAGCCCTTCTTCATCGCGGTGATGAGGAGGAGCCACACGTTGACTCCGCGGTACCCTCGACCGGTGTGCCCGTTGACCGGACCACCGCCGAATCGTGCATCGAGCGTCTTCCATGGGCGACCCCACGGAGCGACTCCTCGTTCGAGCTCGGCCACGATTGCGTTCGTGACCTGCTGGTAGAGGTCTTCCTTGACCATCGTCATGCGCCTTTGGTTGCGAATCTTCGGATGAACCGGCCCCGTTGCCGACTCGCATGACTGGCTCCGCGTGACGACGGCTTGCGCCGTGTCTGCGTGGAGCGCTCGCTGATGGTTATGAGCAGGGTCTCGTTCGATGTGACCTGCGGCCTGTGGTTGTGTCGTCTTCTGCGCGTTCATGTGCCCTCCTCTGAAAGTTGCGCTCGTTTCTCAGCGCACACTGGAAGCGAGCGCAACGAGGGACAGTTGACCGGCATGTTCGTGGCGGAGGCGGCAGCGATCGGCATCGGCGAGTAGTAACCCACCTGGCCTACGCACCATTCCCCAACGCTCGCCGACGTCCTCCTCGGCGTTAGAATGCGAGTTGGTAGAAGCCCCGGGTCGGCCCCAGACAATCGTCCGACGCCGATACCACGGACCAGCCACACCGAGCGCGGCGTAGCCAGCCTCGATGGAAGGGTCATCTCACCTCCCAGTACCCTTCAGCCAGGGGTGCGGGTTGACGAGGACAGGTGGCGACGCGACACTAGAAGGGTCAGCTCCCGCCTCCCACAGCTCGCCAACGCTCACACACCTAGGCAAAGGACATCACATGCGATCCCGTCTACTCCTCGTCGGGCTGCTGCTCAGCTCTGGATGCGCGACACCGACGGCGCGCGATGCTTGGACCGAGGTTCTCTCCAAGTGCTCAGAAAGCGATACGCTTACCAAGGACGCGCTGTTCTTGGGTGTTTCAAACACTGCCGGTCCCGGGTCGCTCTGGCGCCTTGACGACCGGGGAGTATTCCGGCTTCGGGAGACGCTAGAGGGGGCCGCCGAAGAACCAACGCGGTCCTCATTGGTACAACCCGGCAGCAACGCCAACTGTAGTGGCTTGCACAATACTAGCTGGTCCATCGATGCAGGTACGGCTTTGGACACGGGCGTAGAGCCTCTTAGTGGGGATGTGAAGGTCGAGCTCAAGAGTGCGCAAAGCACGGAGGTGTCGGTCACAACATGGAGAACGGATCGGCTGAAGGAACTACCCTTTGAGAACTGGGCCAGCTCTGCCGAATCCGGAAAGTACGGCGAGGATCTCGACAACGCTAACCGGTATGTCGCTACTGAATGCGTTCGCGTGGAGGGGATGACAGCCACACTCACTTTTTCTAATGACCGCAGCGCCGCACTCAAGGCGAAGTATCAGGGCAACACTCCTCCCCTGGGTGCCCATCTGAACGCCAAGTGGACTGACGACGGACGCCTAGTCATTTCATCTACGCAGGCCTTCTACGTAGTGGCAGAGCTGTCGCTAGTGGAGAAGGGTCGCAGCCTCGGAATGCACCCTAATGGGCAACGAGTGAAAGTGCTGAAACCTAAGCAGTGCTCTGCTACAACTAGAAGCGATCGCGACGACTCTATAGCCCCCTAGCGGCCATTGCTCGCTCGCAATACCAGAACAAACCTAGCCCACGGCATAGTCAGGATGTTGCCACGTGATTGATAAATAAAGCCGCCACCGAGATATCCATCCAAGACTTCCACATTCAGGTGACTATCCACGACCGCGAATGTATCCTCGTTCAAGACCCACCCACCGCCCTCCAAAGCTTGAATATCTAGATCTAGATACTCGCCGGTGAATTCCCGTAAGAAACCGATTTGTGGCACGTCGGCCATCAGATCCACTCGTCCGGTCGGCGCCAAGACTCTGAGCGAAATGGGTCGAGGGCCCGAGCTGTCGACGGGAACCATCGCACTCACAAAGTTGTTGCGAGTCGGTTCGAATCTCATATAGGTCGATCGCGTGTCGTACATGGCGACGAGTTGGATGTCGCTCGGCGCCGTCCACCGATATGACCACCAACTAGAGGACCACGAGGAGTCGGCAGCCGAACTGGAGGTATGGGTCGAAATGGCGAGAATCTCGGTGCCCACCACCATGTCGTCGACCACTTCGTTCCCGTGCAACACTAGCTCGTCGTCGTCATTCTTGCTCAGTCCAATGGCCTGAAGGGAGATTGCGGCCAGCTTACGCTCCGCAGGATCCTGCATGCTACGCGCCAAGAGGACGAGACTGCCTGAGTCTTCATCAATTCGTATCGCGCGAAGTTCCATGCCACATCTGACCTGATACTCGAAGGGTTCGTTGAATGCTGGCCATGTAGGTGCGTCTCCAGTTGCCTCCGAATGTGGATGCACTATGCACTTTACTTGATCCACCTCAAATACAGTCGAGCTTGCTTCGTCGACGATCAACCAGGGGTCTACCTCGTCCGTGAAGTGCATTCCCGGAAGCGGACCCGTCATCTGCACCCACTTCTTGCCTACTGGAGGTGTGTCGCACTTGAATACAGCACCCTTGTCGTCGACGGCATATACTCTGTCTCCGACGGAATATACAACGGTGCCCGTGTGATCCCTTGGCAGCTCTGCGACGTACTCTACATTATTGTGCAGAGTGTCGTCCAGTTCAGTCATTATGGTCGAATGCCCACGTAGCAGTCCCCGGTCATTGTCGCTGAGCCCCTCGCTTTCGGCGGCCACGGCATAAAATGACGAGAGCCGTTGCACCATGGATGGGTGAGTTGCGGCAACGTCTGTAGGATCGTAACCTTCAAGGTGGCTGAGAATCTCAAGAAACGCCCACTCCCCCAGGTTGTACATGTACGTAACGAGCGTTGGCTTGTTCACATCGCGGCGAGACATGAAAGCGCGAGTGGCGTAGTCGTCTGCCTCATATTCCAACTGGTGCTTATCGTTCCATGAGGCATTAGGAGTATGCGCCGTTCGCAGTTGGAGCGCGGCCAGCGTTTCGCGATGAAGCGTTGCATGAGCCAATTCATGGCATAACACAAACACCAGATAGTTCTCCACCTGCCAGTCCTCAGGGCAGTCGAGGTACTTGTGCACCATCACTCCATCAAGAAAGATGGCGTCACGGTCCCTGTCATAGACTGCGCCGTATGCAGGCAAATCGAACCAGTGCTCCGGATCCCGGTCAAGCACATACACACGCACACCCGAGCCTCGGTCCGTTGCTGCAAATCTGCATTGCTGGACTGCCGACATCTCCGGCAACAGAGACTTGAGCCTGCTTTCGAGGGGAGATGAGACGTTGATCCCTGCAATGGCGCCTGAGTCGCAATAACGATTCAACGCGAGCTGTTGCGAAGACTCTTTCGGAACGGTCTGACAAGACGCAGCGATGAGCAGTAGACCGGTCAGAGACAGCCCCCTGGAGGCTACGACATCAGCGATGCGCTTCATACGGTGCCTACGCATCGCCGATGCTCCCGATACCGACGACGTAACACTTGAATCCACCTGGAGCATAAATGAGGACGGTGTCATCTGGTGCCTCTGAGAGATATGTTCCTGGCGGATGAAATAGTGGCTGAATATCGGCGTGCGCAACATCGTATAGGTATGTTGAGTCCATGAATGACACGCATACGATCCCAGCTGCCGAGCTCCCGAAGGCTGAGACGACGCTAGGGTGAATGTACCCAAGCCACTCGATGGGCTCTGCATTGAGCGGAATCTTGTCTATCGCAAGTGGGTAGGAGCACACTCGGTCCGCGGCACGTGACGTCGAAAGGCGCCAGACTTCTATCAAGTATGGGCGGACATGGCGAGCATATGGATCGAACTGTTCAGTAATGGCCAGCAGTTCAGAGCCAGTCCCCACGTATGACGGTGCTGTGTCGTTATCGCCACTGGCAGGCGCTATGTACTCCTCATAATTACACACGGACAACTCGCCGTCGAGTCTTGCGGCTGCGACACGATCGGGTCGCGACCGGCTACTGGCTATGGCCAGTAGCCCGGCCGGGGTCCATTGCAATCTGATGTCGCCGATATCGGCAGGAGCGCCCTTGCTGATCATCCCAAGGATCAACGATGACTCCGTAGTCACAGCCGAAGCCCCGGACGCGGACATGCGTTGAAAGATGCGCTCGACTGTGCGGTGATTAGCATCTAAACTGTTGGTCACGCCGATCAAGCTGCTTCCGTCACTCCTCGGAATAATATACGACCACTCACTGGAGACGCGCCATTCGCTAGCTTCACGGTCAGACAGGTCGGAAGCGGTAAAGCAAGCCATTCCGACGCCGGGCTCAAACAACACGCAATCATGATGGCCAAAGGCGAAGACTTGAGTAGCACGCGGCAGCGGCGAGATTTCAGCCGATTTTGAGCTGGTGTGTATGACGTGGGCCGAACCAGGCCGAAGCGGGAGCGCAGAGTATTCGATGGAGTACTTGTGACCGAGCGTATCGAGAATCACAATTCGGTCTAGACCTGCCACAACATGCGCGATGGGGCTGGACGTCCGCAATTCAGCACGGAGCCGCGGGCGAACGGCGTCGAGACGGTTCAGGTGTTCGCTTGCCAACCGGAGGAAGGCCGTCACGTTAGGCGACTCAGACGCTCTCATGGCGGTCGTCAGCATGCTCTGGCTTCGCTCCACGAACGACTTGTGCGATTTGTCTCGTGTGTATGGCGAATAGTCACTCGATGAAAACAGGAACGACTCCGTGAGCCTAAATACCATTGCCCCGAGCTCAGCGAGCGCCTGGTCCTTGGCAGTCATCCTTGAGGAGCTTGGCAATCGGAGCTTGCCGCCCGTGAGATCTCCTGTGCCTCGCGCGGATCGGGCGTCGCCCGTCTGACATTCTTGTATTCTGTCTAGAGCAAATTGATCAGCTTCGGACTCTATTGCCATGAGCTCCGTCGGATCACTTGAGCCTGCCCTGTACCGCTCGCGATGCAAGAGTCTGTGCCCCAGTTCGTGAAGAATAGTAAGACGGAAATAGGTTTCCGCCTCTGGAGCAAGAACCTCTCGCGAAGGCCGCGCACTTGCAAATCCGTCGGACATCATCAGTGGACGCATCAGCTCTTCGTCCACAAAGATGACGTCGAGCTGGGGATCATACTCTGCATTGGAGGCACTGCACAGCCCGAACTGAGCTTGCGTTACGTACACATTCAGAGTTCCCGAAGCAAGTGGCTGATTGACTAGGCACGGATCAGTAATTCCGGCGCACTGCGCGATCGCTGTGATTCGAGCCCTGAGTGCGGTGTCCCCGCGTACGTGCCTCGTGAATTCAGACTCCAGCAGTGTGGCGAGGCGACGCGTCCTCTCCACGTGTTCATTTACTGTGGCGCTATTACGAGCAGGGTCGACGGCGCACGCCGCAGTCTGTGCGACAAGGATGGCAGCCATCCACGCCCAGCATATGTGATGTGATCGGGGCTGCAGCATGGGGTTATCATAGCCATCCCCGGGACGACCCGCGAGAGTGTCCGTGCGCTGCAGTGTGGTGCGGGTATGAACCTGGGGCCTCTGTGCCTTTTCCGAGCGTGAGGCGTGTGGTGAGTAACTTGTGTGGGCGTGATAGTGTCGACGCGGAGGCCCGCGTGGCCTCTGGTTGTCGTACGACGCTCAACGCGTGGATGACACCATCGAGATGGGCGACAGCGCCCGAGACCCGGCTACCAACCGGTGAAAGGTGACGGAGCTAACCGCCCGTCGTGCTGTCGACCCGTAGAGCTGGATGCCTGGAGACAGGCTCGTCCAGTTCGAGGGAGGCTCGTTGGAGTAACACTCTCTCGGCGCGTTCGAGATCGAGATCAATCCCAACGTTCTATCCCATGGCGCATCGTGCGCTCGCTGCGGAAGGCGGGCGACCGAGACATGCCTTGTCTGCGCAGGTAGCGCAGACAAGGCCGGTGTGACCAAAGCCGGTGAGATCGAAGCGAAGGGAGCGCGTCTCCCCGAAGCGACGACGTAATCCGCCTGCGGGGTTCGGACCACAGCCGCTTCAAGCCGCCGTTCGGGTGGAAGGCTCGACAGGTTCGTTCAACGCATCGCCAGCGTGGGGAGCTCCGAGGTCTGCGAAGACCCGGACCGGATGCCTGACTGCATCCGGCGTCGGCGGGAAAGCCGCCGCGGTGAAGAGCTCAACCATGAGAGGGGCCCAAGCCCTTGCTGGTAACGAAGTCATGAGACGGTGCCGAACGGCGAAGAGCCTGCACCGATGGGTAAGGGTGGAGCTTCTGTGTTCTGCCCCCTGAAAGCGAAGTCGGCGCGACCGACTTCGGCAACTGCGCCCGAGCGGGAGCTCGGGACGTGCGGTGCAAGGCCCGAGGGCGACAACCCTCTAGCGACGTGACGTGACTTCGGAAGGTCACCCCTAATCGGGGAAGGTGTGTGGGTACCGGGGTGGTTCCCGGCGCTTGGCCGTGGTCGGCCAAGTACTTGAAACCCCGCACACTGGGAGAGTGCCGCAAGTAGGAGCTCCGGGGACGGAGGCCTCTCACCCTGCAAGGCAGTGGGATGGAGGTGTCGCGTGCTGACGGGTGGTGCCGGGCACGAGAGCGACGACGAAAGCGGTGACGGGTATTCACCCGTCTCGATGGTGTGCCGCGAGTCATGTGGAGGAGGGCCAAGTCCCTCCTCCACCTCGCGGTCCATGGTCTGGTTCCAAAGCGGTCAAAGGAGAACCCGCCGGGAGGCGGGCTCTCCCTTGGCAGCGCAATGACGATGGACAGCCGACGTGTATGCACACGTCGGGATCGTCCATCGCAGGTTCTGCATCGCGCTAGCTCTATGGATTGGGCAAGTCCGATCTGTGGAATACAGACGGCCGCCGCATCTGAGAGCGCGCGAGGTCAGAGGTTCGAAACAAAGGACGAGGTTCTCGGCCAAGGTTTGAAGCGAGCGCGCGTTCCTACGGCTTCCATGCGGGGCCGTCTGGGCGGAGCGGCGAGGATCCAAGATGTAGGGGCAGGCCGTACGTGCGCAGGTCGTGCACGGATGGCTGGGGCCCCCGCATCATGGACGTCGCTCCGACTCCTGGACTCGGGGAACGGCGCTTGATCGGAAGGTCATTGGCTTCGGGGCTGTGCCATCAAACAGCCCCACACTTCCGGCCGTTCCCGAGGCCAGGATGCATCGAACGCGGATCTCCCCATAACGGGGCACGGGAAAGGAGGACGCGGGTCGATGCCATACAACTGCGAAGCAGCCACGCTGGCGGGGTTCGTCCAGCAACTTGCCGTCGCGTACGTCGCGAAGGGCTACTGGTTCTATGTGACCGGTCGGATTCCCCTGCACAAGGATCCGGCGGACATCGATCGCAAGCTGATCGAGCGCTACGGCATCGAGCTTTCCGTGTGGGCACGAGCTCGACGCAAGCGCTCGGGCCATGCCTCCGTTCAGTACCTGCGGCACGAGCGCTTCTTCGTTCTCCTCGCCACGCACGGTCGCCATCCGCTCTTCGAGGCGGAGGCCACGGTTCGCGACATCCGGAGAGCGCCCGTCAAGTACGGCGGCTACGCCATCAGCCATCGCCGCTCGACCGTCACCAGACGAGGACACGCCTCAGTTCGCATCGAGCGCGAGGAGTACCTGCGGCTACGCAGCTACTTCGTCGAACTCGCTCGGCACCGTTCCGCGAACAGCCTGATCGAGCTCCTCCGCTCACTCCCCTACGAGCCCTACGCACCCGTCCGTCGCCAGCTCCTCACGATCGTGCGCGCCGTCAACCGGGAACGCGCCGCGTCCGGCTTCGAGCCGATTCCTTGGAGCTGCTTGCGGATACGACGCACGCACGTGCGCGTCTTCGATCATGGAAGTGAGTCGCTGCAGGAGGCCGCATGACGCTCGTGTTCCTCGACCTGGAGACCACCGGCCTCAATCCACGGCGGCACGAGGTGATGCAGATCGCGGCCGTGGCCGTCGACGAACACCTTCGAGTCCTCGAAGAGTACGAGGTCAAGGTCAGGGTCACCGGCCGCAACGTGCCACGCGGCATGCTCCGTCGGACCCGTTACGACCCCGAGCTGTGGCGACGCACGTCGATTTCGCCCAAGTTCGCGGCCTGCCAGCTCGCTCGCTTCTTGCGTCGGTATTCGACACGCCCGTCGATGGGCTCGCGTGCAACGCATCGCGTCGCGCAACTCGTCGCCCACAACGCGGAGTTCGACGGTCCATTCCTCGAAGCCTGGTCTCGGCGGCAGAAGGTCCACATGCCCGTCTCGTTCCGAGCGGTGTGCACAATCCAACGCGCGGAGTGGTACTTCATCGAGGCAGCCCTGCCACGCCCGCGCAGCATGACGCTGCTCGCGCTCTGCGAGCACTTCGGCGTCGACTTCCATCCGGAGGATGCACACGAGGCCCTGGCTGATGCCCAAGCCACGCTCGCGCTCTACCGTGCGCTGACTCACGCAGCACGACGTGCGGGGGTTGGTTCTCAACGAAGGCGGAGCGTGCGCGGGTGCCGAGCTTGGCAGGGAGGTGAGTCATGAACGCGGACCTCACGCCATACAGAGCTTCCTGATCCCCCTTCATGTGGACGGAAGTCGAGATCGGCATCGGCATCGTTGGTGTCGTCGGAACGGTTCTCTCGTTCTTGGAGGTTGGTCCGTCGCTCGTCGCGACGGCGGTCGTCGCCTGCTCGGCGACGCTTTACCTTGCCGGACTGTTCGTCCATTCCTCTCGACTGTCACGCACCTTCGACTTCGTCGAGGACGGCGGCTTACGCGGCGACGGATACGTTCCGTACTTCAAGCGCGCCCGCAAGAGCGTCTTCCTCACGCACGTCGACGACGATACTCCCAGCGACGAGCTGCTCGCGATCTACCGCTCGTTGCTCGACCGCGGAGTGGAGATGCGTCGCGTGATCTTCCTGCGCGAGAGCGACGAGGGAGATCGCTGGGTCGCCCGCTTCGGGGACCATCCGCGCCTCGTTCAGCGGTTCGTTCCACCATTTCAGGCTTCGGTGATGAGGTACAGCTTCGTCGTGATCGACGAAGAGGTCGTCATCCTCTCGGTTCCAGGCTCGGGCCCACTCGACGATGGGACCTACTCCAACGCTTTCCTTTTGCGACACCTGCTCGTCATCCGGGATCGCGCCGTTGCGAGGGTCTTCCTTTGGATGCACGAGGACCTCTGGTCGCAAGCGATGAGCATCGGCTCGGCTGAAGAGCTCGCGGGTCCTTCGGGCGTGCTGGCTTGGATGATCGCTCGTCTGCCGTCCTGGGAGCCGATCTCCCGCGTGTTTCAGCCCGAGGATTGAGCCACCGCCTGGAACGTGGCTTCGGTTCACCGTGATGTGGAGGAGTGCGCGCGTTCAGCAGGAAGGAAGAGCAGAAGGACCTCGTAACCTTGTAGCTGTTGGCCGTGGGAATGCTCGCGTTTCGGCGAGACACCCCACGGCTCCCTAGAACTCCAGTCGCTCGCGCAAGCTCGTGTACCGTCCACCCTCGCCCACGATGATGTGGTCGAGCATGGGAATACCGAGCATCTTCCCGACTCCGATCAATCGACGCGTCACCTCGATGTCCTCCATCGACGGCTCTGGGTCGCCGCTCGGATGGTTGTGGACGACGATGATCGCCGCTGCCGAAAGCCGGAGCTCCGGACCGAATACCTCGCGCGGGTGCACGAGTGCGCTCGTCATCGTTCCGCGCGAAATCTCCGCCATCCCGATGACCCGGTGCTTCGCGTTGAGTAGCAACACCGCGAACACCTCGACGATTTCCTGTTCGAGGACGGGCTGCATCATCTCGGCCACGCTCTTCTGGCTGTTGACGGTCTCCCCGTAGGGCCCCTCCAACGTCGGTGCTTCGCACACGACACCCTCGAACTTGGACACGACGCGACGGACTCGAAACCTCCTCGGGCTCTGGTTGGACACCATGCCGAACTCCTTGCTGTTCGCTGTCAGCACCATGCTGAAGCCCAAGGCGCCGCGTTGCGGCGTCCCAGGCTCCAGCCGATGCCTGCGAGGCAAGGAGCAGAACCAAAGAGGTCCTTCCTGCTCGGTCCGAGAGTACCCCGGTTCCGGATCCTTAGTCACGCGACCGAGGTCGACGGATGGTTGCGGTCCCGAATGCTCGTTCGGGAGACCATGAGCGTCGGAGGCCGAACTCACTCCGACGGTGTGGTGGTTACGGCGATCTCGCTCGACCCCTTGAAGGCGGCGAAGTACGTCGGGTGCTTCTCCAGGAGTAGTCGTTCGCCGCGCGCGTAGCGGCGGAACTGCCGCCAGAACCGCGCGATCGACCCGGTGATGCCCGCGCCGTCGTAGCCGTAGTCGTGCGAGACGACAGCGCTGCTGGCGTGGTCGATCGTCCAGCCTCCTTCGTTCGCCCGAAAGCAGAACTCGATGTCCTCGGCCGCTGCCTCGGGGAACGCCTCATCGAACTTGATGCACGCCGCGAGCTCAGCCGTGACGGCCAGGTTGCAGCTCGGTCCGTACAGCAGGCGTGACTCACCTTCCAGCTTCCGGCCGTTGAGCGTGCCGTTCCGTTCGTGATAGCGCCCAAGGAACGATTGGTCGACAGACCTTGTCGCACCCGACACAGCGTGCGCTCGACGGTTCGTACGAAACGCTGCTACGAGCTCTGCGACCCACTCTTGGTCTGGGATGCAGTCCGCATCGGTGAACGCGATGACCTCGGCGTTGAGTTCCAAAGCGCGACGGATGCCGTGGTTCCTCGCGGCGGCCGGGCCCACGTTTCTCGGCAAGGCCAGCACCTCGGCGAGCTGTGGCATCCGCCAAGGCGGAGACCCGTCATCCACCAACAGCATGTGGCATGCGTGAGACTGCTTGCGAAGCGCCTCCACCAGCGCATTCACGCGGCGTTCTTCGACAGAGTTTCGGATGAGCGCTGGGACCACGACGATCACCTTGGCTCCATCGGACACTCGGTTGGGCGGACGTGTCCACGCGAACTGCTTCCTCGGTACCGCCTTGCTGCGCGATCGGTTGCGGAAGTAGTTGCCGATGAACGCCGTCACTTCGACTAGCTTGAGCGCGATGAACCGGTAGCGGTCGTTGTCTCCGGCGAGCTTGGCCCACCAGTAGTCGAGCGTGTCGCCGAAGGGCATTACCGACACGAAGCTCATGCGGTTCCGCCCAGGCAAGCGCAGTTCGAGCAGTACGGATGCGACTTGTGGTTCTCCGTGAACCATTGGAAGCGTCCCCCGGCCCGGATCTCTGCCAACGACTCCGTGAGGATGTTGCCGTACACGTAGGGGTTGAACATGTTGCAGGGTGTAACCGTTCCATCGAACAGAACGCAAAGCTCGCGATCGATCGCCGGACAACGTTGTCGTCCTCCGTAGGTTGCTTGAGTCCCTGCTGACTTCGTCTGCACTCCTTGGATACGGTCGGGCAGATAGCACGCCACGCCCTGCTGGCTGAAGATGACGTTGACTTCCTCGAAGTAGCGTTGCAGATCGTCGCGCCGCTCGTGAACGAGCTGCTGGAACGGCTCGATGCCTTCGTCGCGACGGACGGTGTTCACCAGGAAGTGGAGTCGGCGTTCAACACAGAAGCGCGCCATCGCCACGACATCGTCGAAGTTGGACTCCTGAAGCGTGAAGATGATGAACGGCCTACGGGCTGCGTTCCTCAGCCGATCGAGGTTGGCGACCACGCTTGAATACCTCCCCCGCTTGCGTATGGCGGCGAACCGCTCAGGGTCCGGACTATCCATCGACACGAACATCTGCACGTCGTTTTCGATGAGCGCGTCCATCACTCGCGTCGCAGTCATGGACAGGTGCGAGAAGAGGTTGATCTGCACGTCCGGGTAGCGTCCGCGCACGAGTTGGAGGATCTCGACGAACCTTGGGTGGATCGTGCTCTCGCCTCGGCCGTTGAGCCGGACGACACGCGGAGCAGGGTGCACCGCCTCCAGCACTCGCCCAACAGTCTCGACGGTCATGAACTTCTCCGGCGACACTTTCCCCCCGCCGAATCCGCACATAACGCAGGCGAGATCGCAGTTATGACTGAGTTCTAGGATCAGCTCGTTCACGGTGGTCACTGATTGCACTTGAGCACCTTGCAAGGGAGTGAGCATCGACGCATGCGCTGAAGAACTTCCTGAGCGTAGGAAGCCCGCAGCATTTCTCGAATGGAGGTCTCGCCGAGTCGCCCGAGTGGGCGCGTGCTCTCGGGAATTAGGTCCTGCTGGAAGCACGTGAACACGCTGCCATCCGGCATGATGGAGAGGTTCCTCCCAGCCGCCAGGCACGCTTGATGCTCGCTGTCGGTGGCGGGAGACCCTGCTTCGGGGGCCAGAGGCTCGACAGGGCTCCACGATCCGTCGAAGCCGTTTTGAACGTAAGGCTGGACCGAGTGGTAGATGCCGCGTTCGCGGCACCATCGGCCTACCGATTCAACGTCCTGCACCGTTTCGCGGGCAAGAACCGACTGCACGCTGAGCTGCTCCGGTCGAAGCGTGTCCTGGATGAACTGAAGGTTGGCGAAGACGCGATCGATGCTGTCCGTTCCGCGCACCCATCGCCAGCGCTCGGGGTCTACGGTGTCGATCGAGAAGACGAAATGCACGTTACGCTCCAGCAGCTTCAGCACGAAGTCGGGCGTACAGAGCAGTCCGTTGGTGACCAGCGTCGTCCGTATCGGCAGATCAGCGATGCCGGAGACGATGTCGACCACGCGCTGACGGTAGAGGAGCGGCTCGCCGCCCACGATGCACAGCTCCATCACAGAGTTCACCTCACGCACGGCCTCCACTAGCAGCGCGGTCTCCACCATGGGCGGGTGCTCCCTCACCCGCCAGTGTGAGCACTTCGTGCAGCGCTCGTTGCAGCGCAGGGATGTCAGGTAGAAGAGGTGAGTCGGCGCGTACACAGGGACCTCGGCTACTTCGAAATGGCCTCGCGTCGCTCAGTCTCTCGAACCAACGCCGTCTTGTTCGTGCCGAGCGCAACAGCCAGCTTTTCCAGGGTGGTCAGGGAAGGGTTCTTGATGCCCCGCTCCAGCTCGCTGATGTAGGTCCGGTGGACCTCGGAGCGGAACGCGAGCTCCTCCTGGGAGAGATTCAGGGCCTCGCGCCGTGCGCGGAGCGACTGGCCGAATGCCTTGAGGATGTCACCCGAGGACTTGGCTGTACCCACTCGGGATAGGTTCCCGTCCTGTAGGCAATCGCTCTACAGGCGATCGCCTACAAGATTTCCCCGTAGGCTGCCGACAGGCTGTAGGCTATTGCCTACCATGCAACCCTCGACCCCCGACCTGAATCCCGTGGTGGTTCCCCCTGCCGAGCCAGGAACCGCCGTCCTCCTCATCCACGCCCCGTATCCCGCCAAGCCGCGGTTCGATGGCCTGCCCAGCTCCCTGCTCTCCGCAAGCGCGCGGCTCGTCGAGGACCTCGTCGCCGACGGCGTCCCCGTGGGATTGCTGGACCCGGGGACCACGAGCGAGGGGTTCTACGAAGCCCTGGAGCGAGTGCTCCGGTCCGGGTCCATCCGTGTCGTGTTCATCTCGACGTCTACGGCGGCGATCGAGGAGACTGCGCGCATCGTGCATACGGTTCGGGGGCTCTGCGGCTCGTCCCCCCTGGTGGTGGTTGGCGGCCCACACGAGGACGCCTGCCGCCAGAAGGTCGCCGAGAGGGTCGACGGAGTAGACGTCTCCATCGCCGGAGACGGGGAGTTCGTCCTCCTCGCGCTCGCGCGGAACTTCCTCTCGGAAGCCAGCGAGGGTCGAGCGGTGTACCGCACCCTGCATGCGCTCGGCGAACAGAAGCCGGGCCTACATGGCCGCGGCATCGTGACGTCCCGGGAATGGGGAGCGCCTCTTTCCCGCCCGTTCGACTTCGGGGCAACCGAGGTCGAGTCCTTCCACCTGCGCTGCGAGGTGACCCGCCCGGTCCGGTTCGACGTCTTCCCGGGTGGGGTCGCCATTCCGCTGACGATCAGCAGGGGCTGCCTGTACGGCCAGTGCACCTTCTGCTCGGAGGGAGGGCCGGGCGTGAAGGCGCAGGTCGCGTCGGACTTCGCCTGGGTCGGAGCACTGAGCGCCCGCCATCCCGGCGCTCCGCTGTACTTCCAGGACAGCATCTTCCCGGCGACGCGAGGCGTCCGGCAGCACCTCCTCCCGATGTTGAGGAGCCCGGGGGTCGACTGGGGCTGCCAGGTCTACTTGCCCACCCTCTCGCGTCGACTCGTCGCCGACCTGGCGGAGCACGGCTGCACGTACCTCTACACCGGAATCGAGAGCGGTTCGAACGAGATCCTTCGAGCCATCGGGAAGACAGGGCTCACCCGCGAGCTCATCCTCGAACGCCTCGGCTGGCTCGCGGGATCCGGCGTGCGTGCCGGGCTCTCGTTGATGTTCGGAGCAATGTCGGACGATGGACAGCTCCTGGAGACGAAGGCCACGGTCGAAGAAACCGTCACCCTGGCGTGCGAGCTCCAGGAACGCCGTGTTCCCATCGCGAGCTTCTACCCAAACATCCAAACCGTGCTGCCGGGCACGGCGCTCGACCACGGCCTCGCGGCGAGCGGCCATGACCTCGACTTCTACTCGATGCCGCGAGCTCCTGAGTTCGCCGAGTTCGAGGACGGCGTCGTTGGCTACAACTTCTTGATGGTCGACGACCTGACATCCCCCGAAGGGAAACGGCTTGCACGCGCCATACTCACCGCAGCGACACGGATCGAAGCGGGTGAGATCAAGCAGCCGATGGTTGACGCCTCCGTAGGCTGTCCCCGCGGATTCGAGCCGATTGTGGGAATCTGAGGGCGTACGGATCGGGGCGGGAACACTACCTGCGCATCGCACAAATCCCGCGGGCAATGGCTGAGTGTGCTTCTCTTCGTAGAGGCCCACGTTGGGGTCTCGCGGAACCGGGGATGACGATCGCGCTCAACGGTCACCTCGCATTATGCGCTCATGTGACAACCGATAGCAGGTCCGCACTCTTCCCGTCGCAGGCCAAACGGGCCGCCTTGGCCAATAACGCGGCGCGTGCATCGAGGAACGACTGATAATCCGCGGCGATGCTTTGCTTGAAGTCTGCGGCTGATGGATCGAACGGCCCTTTTGCCAACTGGTCGAATGGGATAAGATGGCTCTTGAGCCGACGTCTCAATTCCTGTTCGCCCAATGCGCAACTATCTGCCCTTTCCTTGAGGTACTGAATTGGATCCTTGTCCGAGATGGAGCGGTTCGTGCGCCAAGTGATTAGAGCACAGTTGAGCGCCACATAAATGCGCTCTTCCGGCAAGCCGGCAGCTTCGAGAAGCGACGCGGGAAACAAGTGATGATATTCACGCGGGTGCTCTTTTGAGCGGATAGAATTTACGCTAGCAGGTATTCCGTCGGCGAGGTCGTAGGCGCCGGCCCTGAGCTGTAAGGCCAGCAATCCTCGGCCAACGATGCTACGTTTCTTCGGCCAGTCTTGTTGGTTGATTATCTCGGGCGTGGGGATGAGATAAGTATTCTCGTCAAAGACGGGCACTGCGGCGATCCCCCCTGTTCCGGCCAACACGTTCCGCATGGCGCGATAATCTTGGAGGGAGCTGGAGGCGGAGGATTGTTCATAGCGGGAAGTGAGAAAAGCACGCCAGAGATATTGACGTAGAGCAAGCCGAGCGTTGCCCAACTTGTCGGGCTGCGTGGGTAGATGCCGCCAGAGCGCCGCAATCACCGGGATGGCGGGGTAGCTAGGTAAGCGCTGGCCATCAAACACGCTCTCCTCTTCCAGCAACTCGACCAGGCCCTTGACGCTAGCGACGATTTGCGGCCACTCATCAAGCATCTTGGCATAGTCAATCCCCTTGTAGCCGGCCTGACTTGGTACACGGTCTTGGGCTAGCGCAACAACATCAAGGACGAGGCTGGCAAGGTCGCAATAGTCCTGCGCGCGGGGAACGCCCGCGGCCAATAAATCTACATGGTCATGCAACGACTGGCCCGTTTCGTCTTCTACGAGGGCCACAATGATGTCGTAGGTCGAGAGGTGTACAGAGCTGGTGTTCATCTTCACGAACACATTGAGAGCGACCTCCTTGCTGGTGGTGGCTGGAAGTGA
>Ga0172373_10005807_pt1 | contig 16750 bp, 17 predicted proteins | sample Lak10m_2_FD_114546 | JGI IMG/M metagenome (GOLD analysis project Ga0172373, IMG submission 114546) | Freshwater microbial communities from Kabuno Bay, South-Kivu, Congo - kab_092012_10m | ecosystem: Environmental > Aquatic > Freshwater > Lake | place: Democratic Republic of the Congo...
CCAAGGGGGCGAAGCCCCCTTTGAACCCCCTAAAATGGGCCTGCCCCCCTCGGGGCGAAGCCCCCTTTGAACCCCCTAAAATGGGCCTGCCCCCCCTCGGGGCGAAGCCCCATTTGAACCCCTTAAATTGGGCGTGCCCCCTCGGGATTCTTAAGGGCGGATCCCTTAAGGCTGGGTGCGGGCACGCAGTGCCCGCTACACTATTACGCCCTCCCCTCTGGGGAGGGTTGGGGTGGGGATATAAATGTGGGTGCTGCGCACCCAACCCCGCCAAGGGGGCGAAGCCCCCTTGAACCCCCTTAAATTGGGCCTGCCTCTATTGATTATGTTCCACAATACGTATGCACAACCACTTCATCTGGTGTCGGGGGTACCCGATAACACCCCGCAATCGTGAGGTTATTCGGATCACGATATACCGATAATAATCGGTTGTATAAGCTCATGTCTCCCCCTATAGCATCCTTTATCCCCCGCTCTACCCAATGATTCCTCGGGATACATACTGGGTTGCTCTCCCTCATGAGTTGTGTGCCCAGCTCAGCATCCTGATTGCTCTGTCGGTGCTGCCAATACCCCAACCACTTCCCCCATTCTACATCATTAATAGACTCAAACGCACCATATTCCCCCACCGTTAATGCCGCAAACGTATTGGTAAAATCCATTTGATGCCGACTCATCAACCCCATTAATTGCTTTAGTCTCACATCATCATTTAATTCAACATCCACCCACCCCACCTTGTTCGCCATCATTCTTGTCCATTTTTGTTCACATGCATTTCGGGCACCGATTTTGAACTGGTTTAATTTTTCTGCCTTCACCTCATCAGAGCCCTTCAATAAACCCGACACCGCATCCATCCAGATCCCCAGATTCCATAAAGCAATCGATGGTTGATTTTGATATGAATAGCGTCCCCATTGATCGATATAACTATACACCACCATCGGTCTCATCTTGTCCACCCATGCACAAGGGCCATAATCCAGCGTTTCGCCCGACAAGGCCATATTGTCCGTATTCATCACGCCATGAACAAACCCCACCCTCATCCAATTCATAACGGTATCCAATTGTCGGCTCACCATTTCTTGAATGATGCCTTCGGTTGAATCAGTATTAAACCCATGTCGTGTTGCCGTATACCCCAATAATTCTTGTAATAAGCCCCAATCCCCCTCTTTTGCAATCTGCTCAAAGGTACCAATTCGTATGTGCGATGCAGCCACTCGCGTCAATATCGCCCCCGGTAACCAGGCATCTCGCAAGACCCCCTCCCCTGTTTGCACCACCATTAATGAACGTGTGGTTGGAATGTTTAGCGCATGCATGGCTTCAGATATCATATATTCACGCAACATGGGGCCCAATGTCGCTCGCCCATCTCCCCGCCTTGAATAGGGCGTTACTCCCGCTCCCTTTAACTGAATATCCACCCGACCCCCATGCGGCATCACATGTTCCCCCAATAGAATGGCTCGACCATCACCCAGTTGCGTGTAATGCCCATATTGATGCCCAGAATAAGCCATGGCCACCGCATGGGCACCAGCGGGCACTTGATTGCCTGATCCCCATGCAACCCACTCTGATTGTGTTGCCTGAATCCCCAACTCCTTCGCTAATGGCTCATTAAATATGGCCATGCTGGGCGATGCAACCGGAGTCGGCAATGCAGGCCGTACCATTGAAGGGAATCGTCTGGCGTAGCTATGATCAAATTGAAAGGGTGAGTTCAAGGGGTTCCCCCACGCTATGGGGTCTTAAATAATAATGAGACCCATTTGGCATCCGAATAATCTCGCCAAGGGTATCCAATATCGTTTAAGCGTGATTCCAATATAGAATAATCACTGGGCTGAACGGCCATTCCAACCAAAACCCGCCCATAATCCGCTCCGTGATTTCGATAATGAAAGAGGGTAATCGACCAGTCAGATCCCAATTTGGTTAAGAATCGAAGTAATGCACCCGGTCGCTCAGGAAATTCCACATGAAATAATCGCTCATTTAAAATATGAACTTGACCCCCTACCATGTGCCGCAGATGGACTTTCGCCATTTCATCATCCGATATATCAATCGCTTTTACACCCGTGCTACACAAATGTGCCAATAAGCGTTGCCGACCCGCTTGGTCAATTTGCAAGCCAACCAATACCACTGCACGACTTGAATCTTGATAGCGGTAATTAAATTCCGTAATGGCATGGGGCCCCAATTGCCGACAAAATGACTTAAAACTACCTGCTACTTCTGGGATTTCAGCCAACATCATCATCTCTTTGCCTTCCCCCAAGGTTGCCCGTTCAGCAATGTGTTGCAAGCGATCAAAACTTAGGTTCGCCCCACTCACTACAACTGCCACTTTCCCTATTTTTTCGTGGGGGTCACGCAATAATTTTTTAAGCCCCGCCAATGCCAATGCCCCAGATGGCTCACATGCCACTCGGGTTTCTTCAAAAATATCTTTAATGGCCGCACAAACCTCATCGGTACTCACCGTAACCATTCGGTGAACATGGCCGTTCACCACATCAAAATTGGCTTTGCCAGCTTTTTTGACGGCCACCCCATCAACAAAAATCCCCACTTCTTCCAACTCAACCAGTTGCCCTGCCGATAATGCCTCGGTCATGCAGGCTGCATCATCGGGCTCTACCCCCACAATTCGGGTCTGCGGTGATACCGTTTTAAAATAAGCCACAATGCCTGCCAATAACCCCCCCCCACCAACGGGTACCACCACCATGTCTAAATCTGGGGCCTGTTCAAACAATTCTTTTCCCACTGTGCCTTGGCCCACAATCACGGCCTCATCATCAAATGGGTGCAAAAACTCACATTCATTCCGATGACACAATGTCATGGCATGGGCATAAGCATCATCATAAGCGGTGCCAACCAACTCAACCATGGCACCCATTCGCTTGACCGCGGTCACTTTTATGAGGGGTGCTGTCTTTGGCATCACAATGGTTGCGGGAATACCCATGTATTTGGCTCCGTAGGCCACCCCTTGCGCATGATTCCCAGCCGAAGCTGCGATGACCCCTTTTTTTAGAGATTCAGATGGAATCGTGGTTAGTTTTTGATAGGCACCCCTTAATTTAAACGAAAAAACGGGCTGTAAATCTTCCCGCTTTAAATAAATGGAGGCATGGTATTTTTGGCTCAATAATGGGGCAAATTCCAGAGGGCTTACGATTGCAACATCATACACGCTGGATTGGTCAATGGCTTCTTTCCAATTCATATTATACGGCCCAATTTAGCTCATGGTGATTCATTTTAAGCCAAGCTTTTGAATCGGTTTCGGTAGCAGTAAAGACCTTTACCAAATTCCAAAATCGATCGGAGTGATTGGGATGCACCAAGTGGCATAATTCATGAATAATAACATCATCCAATACCACAGACGGGGCCATGACCAACGCCCAATGGATCGAAATAACCCCCTTGCCTGAGCAGGATCCCCATGCATGTTTGGCTGTCGACAATCGGGTGCGTTTCGGTGCCATCTGCAACTGTATCGCCAACTCTTGAACTCGGGGCAATATAATCGAATGGGCTTCCTTGAATAAGGCTTCTCGGATTTTAAGCACCCAATCACCCCGAAATGAGATTGAAAATTGAGAGGGTGAAACAAACATGCCATGATCAGTCTCACCTGCCACAATGGTGATTTTATTCCCCTTAAAATAAAACCAGCCACCAGGAATTAAATGGGTTAGCAACCCACGATCTTTACGTTGATTGATTCGGTCTAGATGTCGCATGACCCATTTGTTTTTTTGGTGGACAAAGTCTAGAATTCGTTGCTCACGAACCCCATTGGGGGCCAATACCTTTACTTCTCCATTTAATTGAATGTGAATGGCCACCGTTCGGCGACGATTGGATCGAACAATTGTAATGGGAAACGTGGGTGCAGTCACACCAACTGGTCTCGCAATAATTGAATGGTGTTGGCATAGTTTGGGGTGTTAAAAATGGCTGAACCAGACACAATTGTATCCGCTCCAGCATCCACCACGCGACGAATGTTTCCAATCCCAACCCCGCCATCTACCTCCAATCGTATGGGTTTCCCCAGTCGATCAATTCGATCTCGAATTTGGGTGATTTTATCCAATGATGCTTCTATAAAGGGCTGGCCACCAAACCCAGGGTTCACTGACATGACCACCACCAAATCCAACTGCTCCAAGGTGTGGTCTAGCACATGTAATGGCGTGGCAGGATTTAATGCTAGCCCAGGTTTGGCCCCCAAGGATCGAATGAGCTGAATGGTTCGGTCAACATGAATGGTCCCTTCGGGATGAAAAGAGACATAATCCGCCCCTTGGGCAATCATATCCGGCACCAAGGAATCAACGGGGGTTGTCATTAAATGGACATCCATGGGTGCATGGATCCCATATCGGCGAAGGGCACCCACCACCATGGAGCCAAAGGTTAAGTTGGGCACAAAATGCTGATCCATCACATCCACATGAACCATATCGGCCCCAGCGGCCAATACCGCTGAAACGTCCTCACCCAGTCGGGCAAAATCCGCAGATAAGATGGAGGGGGCAATTAAAATCGGCTGTATCATGGGCCTATTAAAGCATTATCCCTTTTGTACTGCCAAATGCTCTCGGTATGTTTTGGTGAAAATATGCCCGCCACCACCTGGTTTGGCAACAAAAAATAGGTATGAAGAGGCCATGGGTAAAACCGCCGCCTTAAAAGCGGCTAGTCCCGGTGATGCAATCGGGGTGGGTGGTAACCCGCGAACCCGATAGGTGTTGTAGGGTGAATCAATTTTGAGATCCCGATAATACACGATTGATTTCCAGTCTAAGCCCAATGCATACACCACCGTCGGGTCGGAGGCCAAGGGCATATGAATGGATAATCGATTGTGAAAAACACTCGATACCAAGGGCATTTCAGAATCATGCCCCGATTCTTTTTCAATCATCGAGGCCAATACCACTGCCGAATAGAAGTCAAGGTGGGTATTGGGGGATGCCACATTCCAAAATGACACAATCGTGTTGTGAAATGCACGCAACATGGTTTGGGTGATTAATTGATCGGAGGCCATGGGTGGAAATAAATAGGTATCAGGAAATAAAAAGCCTTCTAAATTGCTGGTGGGTATTTTTTCTAGCCAATCAAAAGTCGATAAAAACTCGAATTTGGCATCCTGTTGAATGTATGACTTAAACTGGGTGGCATTGGTTAATCCCTTTGATTCCAATAAAGTGGCGATTTGATGTAAGGATTGACCTTCTTTAATGGTAATTCGAATGAGTCGGCTGTAAGGGGTTGGTTCGGTTAATACCCTAAATACCTCCAAAAAATTAAAATGCGGACTCATATTGTAATATCCCGACCAAATGAGTCTTTCTTTGCGTGTCACTTTGGCAAAAAGCCAAAATAGTGTTCGGTATCGAATCAGGCCCTGTGTTTCGAGTAGGGTTGAAATGGTTTTGGTTGACGATCCATGGGGAATGTAAATGACTCGGAATTGTGGGGTCTTTGATAACGGCTGATTGGCCTGCCAACCCAAAAAGCCGACGCCACACAACAGTCCGATGATAAGCGCCACCACTAAGCTGACGATAATACGCTTCAATCCTACGCCTCCTTACGCACCCATTGAACGATTGAGATACTGATACATGCCCAATCAAACCATGCGTTAAACCATCTAAAATAGCTCATCCATGATACGGTGTATGCCCAACGATTGCATTCGTTTGTAATAAGTGAGATCAACGCGACTACATCCGCCCCACACGATCCCGTCCCCTTTTTGAATGCCATAATCACCTACCAATTGTGCTACCCGTCGGCTCACCCCATCCGTTGAATCAATGACGACCAATTGGGGGTACAACTCATGAATAGCGGGTGTCAAAAAAGGATAATGGGTACACCCCAAAACCAAGGTGTCTACTCCCAATTCCAACAATGGTGCAATCACGGCCCCTATTTTAGAGCGGGTAGTTGGGGTATCAAATTCCCCATTCTCAACCGCCTCTACCCATCCAGGGCAGGCGACCAACTGCCATTTTATATCTGGCATCCCAATAATCAGATCCGACAAATTCTGGCTGGCCAATGTGTGAGGGGTGGCCAACACCGCAATGGTTTTGCTCACCGACTGTAATCGGGCCGGTTTTAGAGCCGGTTCCATCGCCACAACGGGTACCGATACATACGAGCGTATGGTTGAAGCCGCAATCGAGGTTGCCGTATTACAGGCGATGACGAGTAAATCCACCCCCTTGCTCAATAAAAAGTTGGCCATCACCTCACACCGATTTAATATGACGGATGGGGGCTGTTTGCCATACGGCGCAAACGCGGCATCAGCTAAATAAAATAAATCATGCGATGGCAATAGTTGGTGAATCCCCTTCAACACCGACAGTCCACCCAATCCAGAATCAAATATCCCGATACTCACAATATCTCCTTGACCAAATTCATAAAGCGTCATAAAAACCTAAAATGCCAACTTCATCAAGTATTAATATATGATACCCATTTCCACACCGCTCTCACCCGAGTCGAGTCTAACCGTAACGGAACTAAATGGATTAATTTCTGAGCTGTTTGCCTATGCAGAACCCTTTCAGCAACTATGGGTTACCGGTGAAATTGGTGGGCTCAAAACCATGCACACAAGGCAACAAACCTATTTTTATTTAACAGATGGTGAGGCCAAAATTGATTGTGTGTGTTTCCGTGATTTTCCATTTAAAACGGGGGATGCCATTCGTGCCAAAGGGAGCATTCAGTTTTACCGAAAAAAGGGAACCTTACAATTTCAAGTCACTTACGCACTGCCATTGGGCAGTGGATCGCTGGAAGAGCAACTCAAGCAACTGGCAAATCGCTTAAAAAACGAGGGGGTTTTTAATTCAAACAATAGAATGCCAGATTGGATCAATCGAATGGCCATTATTACCGCATCCCCCAGCGCGGCGCTATCTGATATTGTGAGTAGCTTGTCGGTATTGGCCCCATCCATGGAATTAATGGTGATACCAACCCTTATGCAGGGGCTGGGCGCCCCAAGAGACATCACCGACTCCATTCAATTCGCACAGCAAACAAGGTGTGATGTTATATTAATTGCCAGAGGTGGCGGGTCGGCCGATGATTTATTGCCATTCCATGATGAAGGGTTGTGCAGGGCCATTCATGCCTCCCCCACGCCCATTGTAACCGCAATTGGACATGAGACGGATCGTTCCTTGGCCGACTTTGCAGCCACTCATTATGTGGCAACCCCAACAGCTGCGGCCCATTATTTGGCGCAACCCACGCAACGCTTGCTGCAAACCTACCCATTATTGGGTCAACACATTCACCATATGCTGGGGTCCCTTTGCAAAGGCTACAACGATTCATTGCGACAATATGGCACCCAAATGGCTCGATGCTTGGCTCAGCACACCCATCTTGCGATGGATACCCTATCAACCCAGTTGCGTATTGTTGAAGCCTCATCCCCGTTGCGAAAATTAACCCAAGGGTATAGTATTGTCCGCCAAGATTCAGGCTCAGTTGTATCCTCATCTCATCATGTTAAAACGGGTGATACTGTATTGATTCAATTACATGACGGGACACTTTCGGCGAAGATCATATCATGACTCATTCATTACAAGATCTATTTAACGAACTCAAACAAATTGCAGAAACCATGGAGTCAACCCAAGATTTGGATTTGGCCATGGCATCTTATGAACGTGCCATTTTGGTCGGCAAATCGTTACAGGCGGGATTGCAAGTCGCCCAACAAAACATAAAAATACTGAATAAAGAAGCGCCTTGGGAGACCCAAGATGATTAGTCCCACCCTTTACACAGATTTTGCCCAACACCAGTTGCCTGCCATTGAGTTGGCGATCCATGACTATTTGAATCAGTCTTTTTCGGATCAGCGTCAGATATTAATGGAAGCCATGAAATATGCGGCTCAAAATGGGGGGAAACGAATGCGACCTGTGTTGGCATTGGCATCTTTTCAGTTGTATTCCTCGGATATTTCCGCCATTCTTCCGTTTGCAGTTGCCATTGAACTATTGCATACCTATTCCCTCATCCATGATGATTTGCCAGCCATGGATAATGACACCATGAGACGAGGCAGACCTACCTGCCATATTCAGTTTGGTGAAGATATTGCCATTTTAGCAGGGGACACACTCAATACGTGTGCCTTTGAATTGTTGGCCAACTTACCGTTCTCACCAGAGTTGGTATTAGATGCCATTCGCCGATTTGCCTTGGCCTGTGGAATTACTGGAATGTCGGGGGGGCAAGTATTGGATTTAAAAGCAACTCATTCATCGGCAAGCGCATCGGCAAGCGTGGTTGAAACCATCCATCGACTCAAAACAGGTGCTTTAATTGAAGTGGGCATATCCATACCGGCATTACTGGCGGGTGCAACCCCAGAACACCTCCAATCCCTCACTCAATTTGGCAAAGAGCTGGGCCTGTTATTCCAAATACGCGATGATATTTTGGATGTCATCGGTGGGAAAGAATTGGGTAAAACACCCCAAAAAGATCTGGCACAGAACAAATTGACCTATTGTTTGATGTATGGACTGGAGGGGGCTAAAGATAAAATGAATTCATGTGCCGATCGTGCCATGGTAGCCTTGTCTGAATTGCCCATGCGAACGGATTTATTGGCCTCTTGTGTATCGTTTGGATTGGTGAGGGATTCCTAATGTCAACAGCCTTATTAGCAGCGTTGTCTGCCATGGGAGTGGCACAGTGTTTAAAACTTATTATTCAACTGATAAAAGCAAAAGAATTGAAGTGGTCGTTATTAAGTTCGGCAGGTGGCATGCCATCCTCACATGCGGCATTGGTAACCGCACTTTCGGTGGCGATTGCATTAACAGAGGGCATAGATTCGCCCGCCTTTGCGGTATCAGTTGTGTTGGGTTTTATTGTGATCCATGATGCCCATGTGGTGCGATATAATGCAGGGCGTCATGCATCGGCTTTGAATCAAATAAAGCACCAAATAGATCCCGATCCACCTATCCCACTGTTAAAAGAATCGTTGGGGCATACTAAAATTGAAATCTTGGTTGGTATTTTACTAGGGATGGCGGTATCATTCATTATTGTATGGATATTCAATTAGATCATTTATCGTTACCCCATGATTTGCCCCGGCTGTCTTTGTTGGAGCTAACCGAATTATGTCAGCAAATTCGGGACCGCCTGATTCAAGTTAGCGAAAAATGTGGGGGGCATTTGGCATCTAATTTGGGTGTGGTTGAATTAACGGTGGCCTTGCACACATTATTTAAAAGCCCGATTGATCAACTGGTATTTGATACCTCTCATCAAACATACGTTCACAAAATGTTGACGGGTCGCTTGCATCAAATGTTTACCATTCGTCAAGACAACGGATTGGCAGGGTTTGCCAAAATAGATGAAAGTGAACACGACCGATTTGGTGCGGGTCACGCATCCACAGCATTATCCGCTGCCTTGGGGATGGCCGTGGCACGCAATTTAACCCAATCCAATCATCATGTGGTTGCCATTTTGGGGGATGCATCGTTGTCTGGGGGTATGTCATTTGAGGCAATGAATAATATTGAATCGATTGGAAATAGCAATTTTATATGCATTTTAAATGACAATGACATGTCCATTTCTCATCCAGTGGGCACCATGTCCGACACCATCACACGCATTCGAACCTCGCCATCTTATAATATAATTCGAAAACGAGTTGAACAAATTTTAAATCGTGTCCCCAAGGTTGGTGAACCCCTCAACCGCACCATTGATCGGTTGATTTTGCGCTTGCGAGATATTGTGGTAACAGAAAAAGTGGGGGTTATATTTGAGGAATTTGGATTTAAGTATATTGGCCCCATTGATGGTCACAATTTGGCAATGGTGTTACTAGCGTTGCGATATGCAAAAAGTTACCAAGGCCCCATTTTGGTACATGTTATTACCAAAAAGGGGAAAGGGATGCCCGAAGCTGAAAATGACCCTGTTAACTTTCATGGCATTGCACCCAAATCTTCCTCGGTTGCGCCCAAGCCGGCCACCTTTACCTCTGTATTTGGTGCCCATACCATTGAATTGGCTCAAAACCATCCTGATATGGTGGTCATTACGCCTGCCATGACCGGTGGTAGTGGCTTAACCCAATTTGCATCGGCGTTCCCAGACCGCTTGTTTGATGTGGGAATTGCTGAAGAGCATGCTGTTACTTTTGCCGCCGGATTGGCACGCTCGGGCATCAAGCCCTTATTGGCCATTTATTCTACTTTTTTACAGCGAGGTTACGACCAAGTTATTCATGATGTATGTATCCAAAATTTACCCATTATGATGGCATTGGATCGGGCTGGGTTGGTTGGAGAGGACGGCCCGACTCATCATGGGGTGTTTGATATTGCCTATTTGTTATCCATTCCCAATATGGTGTTAATGGCACCCAAAGACGGGTCCGAGTTAAAAGCCATGATGGCGTGGTCGATGCTGTGTGAGTCCCCAGTGGCTTATCGGTATTCAAAAGATGCCATTTCATCTGATGATACAGGCACATCCCTCCCCATTCAGAAAGGGGTTGCAGAAACCATGGGGCGGTTTGGGGATGCCCCTCGCAACCATGTGGCAATTTTGGCCTATGGGTCTTTGGTGTGGCCCGCCACCAAGGCAGCTATGTCCCTTCATCAAACCGACGATTTGACCATTGAAGTGATTAATTTGCGTTTTGCAAAGCCATTGGATTGGGCGACCATTCACACCGTTGCAAGTCGATCTGATCGAATCATTGTCGCGGAAGAAGGGGTTAAAACGGGTGGGCTATTTTCAGAAATAACGTCTGGTATGATTAATCATCCAGGGCCATTGTGGCATAGCATATCGATTCCAGATGAATTTATCACCCATGGTAAATTATCAACCCTACGATCGGGTTTATTTATGACTGAATCGACCATGGTTGACTTTATTCGATCGTTATTTCCCAGATAAATGCCCAGTTACGCCCCCCATCGACCCATTATCGGGCTTGCCCCCATGGAGGGATATAGCGACTCACCCTTTCGTCGAATATGCAAGGAAATCAATCCTGATTTATTGCTTTACACGGAATTTACGTCGGCGGATGGCTTGGCACATGGTGCAAATAAGTTGCAACAAAAATTGCGATTTGATGGGATTGAGACACCGGTGTTGGCCCAAATTTTTGGCAAAGATATTCCATCCTTTGTTCGGGCGGCAAAATGGTGTGCCGATCAGGGATTTAGTGGCATTGATTTAAATATGGGGTGTCCATCTAAAAAAGTAGTGAAATCGGAGCATGGGATTGCTTTGCGCAAAAAGCCGGATTTGGCCATGGCCATTATTGAGGCTGTTGCGAAGGCAACCCCCCTGCCGGTTAGTGTTAAAACACGATTGGGATGGTCGGATGCCAAGGGTTTAATTGAATTTGGACAACAAGCGGCGCAAGCGGGGGCACAATTGTTGGCCATTCATGGGAGGACGTACACGGTGCCTTATTCGGTGCCGGCACAATTTGACCCGATTGTAGCTCTCAAACAATCCGTTTCAATTCCCGTATTGGGGAACGGGGGAATCATTAGTATTGAAGATGGATTGCAAAAAAGCATGAATTTGGATGGGTTTTTAATCGGACAAGCAGCCATTGGAAACCCTTGGGTATTTGGGGAAGTGATTTCCTTCCAAAATCGTATTCCAACCATTCTAAGGCATGCCCGTTATATGATAGACTTTTACGGATCGCATGGGATCGTTGCGTTTAGAAAGCATTTGTTGGCATATGTTAAAGGGATACCCCATGCCAGACAAATGCGGTCTGAGTTGTGTCGTGTTCAATCATTATCCGATATTGAGCGCGGATTAGAATTAGTAGCCAAGGAGGCCCTTATATGAATTTAGATGATGTATTTAATGCCCAAATTAAGTTGAATGAACGGATCAATCCAACCCTCTATCAAGATATTCAAGACCCTGAAATCCGTCGCCGTGTATTTATGCAATTTGAGTTAGCCATGCGTCAAGAATCGGCTGAAGCCATTGATAGTTTGAATTGGAAATGGTGGAAACATGATACGGATGATTGGGATAATGTCAAAATCGAGCTCATTGATATTTTGCATTTTTGGGTTAGTATGGCAACGGTGGCAGGATTGACCGCTGAGGATGTATTTGAATTATATGCGAAAAAAAATAAGTTGAATCATACCCGTCAGGATGGTGGGTATTCAACCGGTAGCTACCAAAAAGTGCAGAATGGCGTTGAAGACAACCGCGCTTTGTTAACCAAGGAGCAATAATGGAAATTCATCTGGCACATACTCAAGGATTTTGTGCAGGGGTTGCCAGTGCGATTGAGGTGGTCAATCGGGCACTCGATAAATATGGCACCCCGTTGTACGTTCGTCATCATATTGTTCACAATACGGCTGTAATTGAAGACTTTAAAGAGAAGGGTGTTGTGTTTATCGAAACACTGTCTGAGGTTCCCGAGGGGGCAAGGGTGATTTTTTCGGCACATGGGGTGGCACCCGATATTTATGAAGAAGCCCAAAAAAGAGAGTTGATTTATGTCGATGCAACCTGTCCGTTGGTAACCAAGGTTCATCGTGAGGCCACTAAATTTTCTCAACAAGGGGTGCAAACGGTGTTAATTGGCCATCGGGGGCATCAGGAATTGGTTGGCACATCTGGTTATGTGAGCCCCCAGTTGTTACATGTTGTTGAAACAGAAGACGATATCGAGGCCCTTTCCCTAGACGAAACGGCACCGATTGGTTATTTGACCCAAACCACTTTGTCAGTGGCTGATACAGCGGTATTAATTGCCAAATTAAAAGAAAAATACCCTAATATTATGGGGCCCCCTCGATCCGACATTTGTTTTGCGACACAAAATCGACAAGATGCGGTGAGCCAATTAGCCCAAGTTTGTGACGCCATGATTATTTGTGGGTCTCCCCATAGTTCCAATAGCAATCGTTTAAAAGAAACCGCCGAGGCATTTGGGCTACCCAGTTACCTAATTGATTCTTCTTCAGAATATCAAAAAGAGTGGCTGGCTAGGGTCAAAAAAGTAGGAATTAGTTCTGGGGCATCGGTTCCTGATTATTTGGTTCAAGAATTGGTTGAACTCATTATGGCCGATTATCCTAATTCGGTTGTGTATCGTGAAGAAAGTGTTGAAAAAGATATTCGATTTGCGGTTCCAAAAGTATGAGGCCTGATGAAGGACTGGAGTGGCAACTTGATTTTTCTAAACTTCATAAGATCGCCCATGATGGGTATGAAGTGGTGCCAGTCGTGGTTCAACATATTGGGTCAGGTGAGGTGCTAATGCTAGGCTATATGAACCAAGAAGCGTTGGAAAACACCATGACGTTAAAAGAATTGGTGCTATTTAGCACGTCTCGGGGGGGCATTTGGCACAAGGGGTTGGAATCAGGAAATCGAATTAAGGTGGCATCCATATGGGTTAATTGTGAGCAAAACTCTTTGTTGATTAAGGGGATTCCCGTTAACAAGGGGGTTTGTCACACCCAAAATTCCCACGGAGAATACCGAAGCAGTTGTTATTTTAGGGAATTGGTAGAGTGGCCCCCCATCCTAATAAATGGTGAGTCCCCACCGAGCGGGGTAAACCAAGACAATTCATCAGAATACTGAACCACCTCCCCCACCACCATCATGGCAGGTGATGGCAAGGGATCATGGTCTAAAATAGTGGGAATAGTGGCGATGGTACCGCGGTGTACCCGCTGGGCATTGGTTGATCCATTTGAAATAACAGCAACGGGTGTGTGGGGGGCAAAGCCGAGTGCTTGTAGCCGCAACGATAAGTCATGAATAACGGTTAATGGCATCAATAAAACAACCGTATCTGCTTGGGGGATGGATAAAGATGCGGTGTCTTCTGCAATGGTAGTAGCGGTTACAAATGCCATCGAGCGGGATACGGAACGATAGGTTAATGGAATGCCAGCATATAAGGGGACTGAAAAAGCAGAGGATACTCCCGGAATAATTTGAAAGGGAATCTGATGGGCAACCAAATGCATCAGTTCTTCCCCTAAGCGTCCAAACACCCCTGGGTCACCGCCCTTTAATCGAACAACCCGCTCACCCGCATGGGCCAAGTCGATTAAGGTTTGATTAATATCTGATTGTTGCTTTGAATGATAGCCACGACTTTTACCAACCGATATCATGCTTGCCTGTGGTGCATGGCGTAAAATATCTGGGTGTACCAAATAATCGGTTAATACAACGGTGGCATCAGACAATGCCTTGATGGCTTTTAGTGTAATGAGTTCGGGGTCCCCAGGACCGGCCCCCACAAAAATAACGGGATTCATTGAGGGGTTGATCCATCTAGCTTTTTAAATTGCAAATCGTATAATTGCTGATAGCGCCCCCCCAACTGAATTAAATCTTGGTGGGTACCCGTTTCGACCACCTCCCCTGAATCTAAAACCAAAATTTGATCCGCGTGAATAATGGTGGATAATCGATGGGCAATAACAAATGTGGTACGACCCTTCATGAGGGTATCCAATGCTTGCTGAACCAAGCGTTCTGATTTCACATCAAGGGATGATGTCGCCTCATCTAATATTAAAATACTGGGATTTCTTAAAATGGCCCTAGCAATCGATATACGCTGACGTTGACCGCCAGATAATCGCAAGCCACGGTCCCCTACCCTCGCAAATAAGCCCCGTTTTCGACGTTCAATAAATTCCCATGCATTGGCTTTTTTAGCGGCATCAATCACCTCATCTAAGGTTGCATCAAAACGACTGTACCGAATGTTTTCTAATATGGTTCCCCCAATAATCATGTCTTCCTGCATCACCATGGCCATCTTGGAACGCAAGTCGGAGCGTTTGATATCCTTAATGCCTATGCCATCAATTAAAATGTTACCAGAATCCACGTCATAAAAACGTGGGATTAAATTAACCAAACTTGTTTTGCCCGCACCAGATAAACCAACCAATGCCACCACTTGGCCTTTTTTTGCCTCAAATGACACATTTTTTAGCACGGGGGTATCTGCGTGATACGCAAACGATACTTGATCAAACACCACGTTTCCCGATACGGGTACCTGAATGGGGTTCTCGGGGTCTTTAATCTCATCTTCCGTTTCGAGCATTTCGAATAATCGATCTACCGAAACCCAGGTCTGTTGAAAATTGGTGTACACCCGTGACATGGCAATAACAGGATCAATTAACAAAAAAATACCCGCAAAAAAAGACATCAAAGAAGGCCCCGACATGTGCCCCAACGACACTTGATACGCCCCAAACCAAATCACGGCGACCATCACGAAAAATTGCAAATAGGAAAGAGCCGGCTCGATCAAATTTCGAACCCTAACCCCTTTGCGAGAAATAAAAATACTTCGGTTAATTTCTCGTCGGAATCGAAGGTTTTCTCGGGTTTCTGCACCATAGGCTTGCACCAACTTTAAATTGGTAACCACTTCTTGAATCATTTGACCAACACCCGATGCATGCGCTTGGCTTTGGGCAGATACCTTCCTAAGTTTTTCCCCCATTTTTGAAACGGCCCATACCACCACAGGTAAGACAGAGAGGGTAAATAAGGTTAATGTTGTATTTAAAAATAAAAGATACGCCAGTACCCCCACTAAGGTTAAGACATTGGGTATAAGCTCCCAAAAAACACTGGTAATTCCCTCCCTAACCCGTTCGGAATCAGATGACAAGCGGGTTAATACATCGCCGATGGTATGTTTTCGGTAATAGGCCTGACTGAGTTGAGTAAGGTGGGAAAAAACATTGCATCGAATATCACGGCTAATATAAGAAGCGGTTAAAAACATTAAAAATGCTTGAGAATATTGAGCAAACACTCTAACCAAGAACAATAATGCCGCATTACCAGCTTGATTGGTAAAATTAACAAAGTTTCGATTGGCGATTTCTGCTGTTAAGTCACGAGTTAAAGGAAGAAAAAAAGTATTCGACAAACCAAACGTAATTGATAATCCCATTGAGGCAAACACGTACCAACGATATGGCCAAAGAAATTGCAACATTCGCTTTAAGCGACGGCGACGAATTAATCGCGTTTGATTTTCCAAAAAAAACTCCTGAAAAAAGTAAGGACAGAAAATATAAGTGTGGTACCGAAGGCCGGAATCGAACCGGCACAGAGTTGCCCCTACAGGTTTTTGAGACCTGCGCGTCTACCAATTCCGCCACTTCGGCATAACAAGCTGAACTGTGATTTCAACATGATGAGTCGAGTATAACGGTTGTTCATCATATTGTCACCCATTTTTTGTTATTTGAAACGGGTTGATTCGTGGGCGAGTGAATGATATATTCAGACTCAGTAATGGCCCTATCGTCTAGCGGTTAGGACACCAGATTTTCATTCTGGTAACCGGGGTTCGATTCCCCGTAGGGCTACCAAGTAATCGTTTAAGTTAGTGGTGCTGCGCACCCACCCCCAGCCTTAAGGGCTTCGCCCTTAGATAGTGTCGTCACGAGAATAAAAATATGGTAAGCTGTATGAAATGGGGGGTAAATAAAGGAGAAAACATGAAAAAAGCAGCATACCGACGCCACGATATATCAGATCGCATATGGAATTTATTGGAGCCCCTATTGCCTGGTAGAGCGGGTGTATGGGGTGGAGTAGC
>Ga0172373_10005808_pt1 | contig 16750 bp, 10 predicted proteins | sample Lak10m_2_FD_114546 | JGI IMG/M metagenome (GOLD analysis project Ga0172373, IMG submission 114546) | Freshwater microbial communities from Kabuno Bay, South-Kivu, Congo - kab_092012_10m | ecosystem: Environmental > Aquatic > Freshwater > Lake | place: Democratic Republic of the Congo...
GCTGCCGCCATGCGGCTGAGGTTGGGAGCCATTGGGCGGCAGCCACGCGACTGAGCGGTTGGGCGGAAGCCCCCGGCTGTGTTTTGCACCGAAGGTGCGCGCGCTGGCGAGGGCGGTGGCGGGTGACTTTGCCCGCAGGCTGCCGCCATGCGGCTGGAATCGCTGGCAATCGCTCACAGCGCGGACCAGCGTTCGGTGGCTCGGCAGGAGCCTCGCCCTCGGATGGTGAAACGGTGTTAAGGACACCTGAGATCGTCTATCGGATTTCATGCAGACGCGCCGCCTCGCATCCTGCTGCGGCAACTCTTACCTCACGCCAGGGCGCAAAGCTGGAAATGTTGGAAATTTGAACCTTCTGTCCTTCCTTTGCGTCTTTGCGAGAGACCAACAGTCCCTGCACAAGCGATCGCGGTGAGAGCTGTTAACTGCAAGCAGAACTGAAAACATCCCAATTCGCCCGAATTCACACCGTTTCGTCATCCCAGGACGAGGCTGGGACGCGCGAGCGAGAGAGTAGAAAGTGGAGAGGAGACCGCAGGAGCATGGAGAAAGTCGAAAGTCTCCTCTCTCCTTTCTCCATGCTCCTGCTCTATTTTTTGACGGCAGGTGCCGTCAAAAAATGGATGTTAATCGCCTGGTACCGGTGCGTGCCAACGCGGCCAGAACCGTATCAGGAACGTACCAAAGCCATACCGGCCGATTGACATCGACCGCACGCCACACCTCGTTTTTGTGACTCGGTCAAGCCGCGGCATGTCAACTGGCAGATGGAACTGAAATCTCCCAATTTGCCCGTGTTCGCGCCGTTTCACCAGCCCAGCCTCGCCCGACCAGGGCTTCACCCATCCTTTCACGGGATTCCAGAGAACTTCAAGGCCATTGGGCGCTCGCCGCATAGCTTTCGCGCCCGCGAGTGCGGGTGCGGCTTATCCGGCTGGTTGAAGTTATTAGCCCTGCGTCGGGCATACGGCGATCATGGAGCCGGCTCAGACGTACCCGTGCAGCGGCCCGCCAGGTGCTCCGAGACGATCGACTCGCCGAACAATTTCGGGCTCAGATATCAGCGGGGGTGCCATGTGCGGCTTAAGCCGCGCATCGATCACCAGAGGTCCGCGGCATCCCCAGTGCTTGCTCTCGATAAAGTCATCCACCCCATAGATATCCGCCGCCGGATTGCTTCGTGTGAAAGTCACCCAGAGGAAGTTCCGGAGCGACTCTGAGCAGAATTGACTGTCTTCCGTCAGCACAATTAACGGCCAGCCTGCGAAGGGACCATTTTCGTGCCCACCCAGTTGCCGGACAGCAGCCGTCAGCTCGTGACAGAATCGTTCCGGAACTCCGTCAGACTCGTGCGGGCCTGCACCATGAGCCGGGGCTGTCACCGCAAGGACTCCGGGAAAACACATCAGTGGCTTTGAAAATCCAGCCGGAAGTGGAAGGTTGGAGGTGACCGTGGAATTCAACGTCCTGCGCGGTCGCCCGCAGGCGGCCACCACCAACTTCGATCCGGAATTCAGTCCGGTGCCGGAGTAGTCCAGCGTATCCATTGTGGTGCAGGTCTGGAAATGCAGATCGCGGGTCCAGTCCACGCGTTCAAGAATGTGTCCGAAGAATTCCGCGATCTCGTGAATATCCAGATCCGGACGATCCTCACGAGCCGTGATCCAGAGATATTTTGCGAGCGACAGCTGGCCCTGACCGAGGATGGCGTTGGCATTTGTCAGCAGTTCCTGCGGCCGCCGCTCACTGGCCCACGGAACGTAACGCTCACTGCCGATCGCCAGCAGCAGCGGGTGCACTCCCGAGGCGTCCACGGCGTGCACGGCGTGGACACCCGGCAACACAGCGGAAATCGCCGGTCCGGTCAGATCATGGATCAATGCTCCAAAGATCGTGTCTTCCTGAGGCGGACGCCCCACGACGGTAAACGGCCAGACGGCGTCCTTGCGGTGATATACGGCGTCCACGTGCATCACCGGAAAATCGTGTGCCAGACTGTAATAGCCCAGATGATCGCCAAACGGACCTTCGGGAAGCAGGCGAGAAGGATCAACGGTGCCGGAAATGCAGAAGTCGCATTCGGCGGCGATCATCGGACGGCCGGGCATTCGCACCATTCGCACGGCCCGCTGCGACAACGCCCCGGCAAAAGCAACCTCTGGAAAATTGTCCGGAAGCGGCATGACTGCAGCTACGGCCAGCGATGGAGGCCCCCCGACCAGCACATTCACTCGAAACGGCACCCCCTTTGCAATCGCTGCCGCGTGATGGAAGCCGATACCCCTGTGCAGTTGATAATGCAGGCCAATTTCCGTGTTCATCCGGTACTGGTTCCCGCTGAGCTGAACACGGTACATACCGATATTTGACCCAAGATAACCGGGGCGATCGGGATGTTCCGTGTAAACCTGCGGCAGCGTCACGAAGGCTCCACCATCCATCGGCCAGCTTTTCAGCAGCGGCAGTTGGTCGATGGTTGTGCGGCATTCCATCACGGGGCCAGTTCTGCGGGGAGCGAACCGCATGCTGAACAGGGTCTTCAGCGTCCCGGGAATGCGCGCTGGGTTCTTCAGGAGGTAGGCCGGATCTTTTTTCAGCTGGACCAGAGTCCCCACGGACTTGAGGGCGTCGCGGAAGATGAACCGAGCCCTCTCAAGCGTTCCAAAGAGGTTGCTGGCCATCGGGAATTTGCAGCCAGCGACGTTTTCAAAAAGAATCGCTGGACCACCCCGCTCGCACACGCGCCGATGAATTTCTGCTGCCTCAAGGTCCGCACTGACCTCGCACTTCACACGCAGCAGCTGGCCGGTGCGGTCCAGGTCACGCAGACATTCCTGCAGATTGCGATATCCCATCTGACCCTGCCATCTGGAAAAACCGTGACATTCACATCAACAGACTTCGGTATGTCCCGGAAGGATGGCTGGTGAATTAACGGAAATTCGGCCAATGAGCCTCAGAAGTCGTTCCGCCACCAGCAAACCATCGGCAATTTGTCATCCTCCCTGCAGCGAGGCTCGGCGAACAACACGCCCCTGACTCGGCCGCAGAATGCATCGGTTTGCTGGCATCCGCCAGTATAAAACCTGCCCGTCTCTCCACAAATTCCCTCGAACGGCAAATAAAAAACGAGGATTTGTTCACCGATGTCCACTTTTTTGATGAAGTTCCGGCTCTGGATCCCTAACTTCGTGGCTTATCGAAAGCCATGAATTCTGGAAATCCCCCATGTCACCCACCGAAGATTCACAGGACCTGCAAAATCCCGACGAACCCACCGATCGGATGCTCGTATCCAGGCTTCGTCGAGGAGACGAAGGCGCAGCCGCCGAACTCTACCGCCGTTATGCCGCGCGACTGCATGGACTTGCCGACCGCCAGATGTCTGCCGGGATTCGCCGAACGCTTGAACCCGATGACATTGTCCAAAGCGCATTCCGCAGTCTTTTTCGAGGCGTGTCCGCCGGATCCTACCAGGCACCCGAAGGAAATTCGCTCTGGAGCCTGCTGGCGATCATCGCCATCCACAAGGTCCGGCGAAAGGCCAGCCGCGATCGCAGCGTTGTTGCGAAATCTTTCCCCGGGGAGGATGGCGAACCGCCTTCTTCACAGCAAATTGCCGCAACGGTTTCCGAACAGCAGTTTGAAAGTTCCCTGAGTGAGGCGATTGAATTCCTGCAGCCACAGGAGCGGGAAATCGTGGAATTACGAGTCCAGGGTTTCACAGTGGAAGAAATCAGTGAGCGTGTCGGTCGAAGTGGTCGCACAATCGAGCGCACACTGCAGCGGATCCGAGAGAAACTCTCGGACAGACTGCTTCAGGAGTGCGACGGATCGGAAGAAGACGACTGAATTGACGCCCTGTTCAGAAAAATGGCGGGTTTTCACGAAATTCCGGCCTTCAGTTTCCAGCGGCAGATCAAACTACCACCTGCCGGATTCATTGTGCACGTCTTTCTGAAGTTGCCAAAGGACAGTCCCAGTTGGTAAATCACGGCGGCAAACTTCTGCCGCCCCCCAACCCTTTCCGCCCTTTCCCTTGTGAGGTTGCTGATGCAGACTGCCGCAGAAAAGCTGCAGGTCATCGATGATGCGATCGAACAGTTCGAGCAGCGATGGCACCCGGACGGAGGGGACCTCATTCAGCAAACAGCCGAGGCTGCCGGACTCCCGTCCGACTCACAACTGCTGGCGGAATTAATCCGAGTCGATATCGACCGTCACTACGCCGCTGGCAGGGACGTTGACCTGCAGGATTACTTCCGACGTTTTCCAAGCATCAACCGCGAAGCTTCCCACGTTGCAGCGATCTGCTTCGAGGACTACCGTGTCCGCAGGCAGCGCCGCAAGTCTTGTCCCCCAGGTCGCTGGGCCGAATTTCAAGCTGTCGAATCAGAAGCGTGGTTCAGGGAACTTCAGTCTGAGACGCAGATCACGACGGCATCGGGCCACGTGGAATTTCCATCTACTGCTTCGTTCATCAGTTCACAGTTGCTCCCCGGTGAAGCCGCGTTTGCTCCCGCTGCCGTGCCGCATTCGTCGGAAAGGATCGGAGATTTCGAGCTGGTTGCATTACTTGGTGAGGGCGCATTCAGTCGTGTTTACCTCGCCCGTCAAACCTCGCTTGGACGCCGCTACGTGGCCGCCAAGGTCGTGAATCGCCCGATGCAGGAGCCGTACAACCTGTCACGCCTGCAGCATACGGGAATTGTGCCCCTGTATTCCTGTCACGAAGCTGAGGGGCGCTGGGTGCTGTGCATGCCCTACAGCGGTGCCACAACGCTCGCCCGCTGGCTCAGAGAGGTCAAAAGTCCAGAACACCGGACCGGCGAAAGCCTCAGGAACTCCGTCGAAGCTGCCCAGACACGTCTCACATCCCGCAACGAATCCCTGCCGGTGGGGCTGAACAATCCGACTGCCGACGTAGTGCAGTCTCTGAAACGCTGGCACCAGGCAGCCTCCGGACCACTGCTGCATTTGCAGTCAATGAACAGCAGTCGCCTGGCGCTGTGGATTTTTCGCAGGCTTGCCAGTGCGTTGGCACACGCACACCAGCGCGGGCTGGTTCACGGCGACCTGAAACCAGCCAACATTCTGATCCGGAACGATGGCGAACCGGCGCTCATCGACTTCAATTTGTCGCAAAGCACCGAGTCACGACAGCGAGCGTGGGTGGGCGGCACCATGCCGTATCTGGCCCGCGAACAGCTTCAGCAGCTATTGACGAAATCAGCCGGACCGCCACGTCCCGAATACGACATCCACGCGCTCGGCGTGATCATGTTTGAAATCCTCGAAGGGCGACTGCCGTTTCGGGCAGCAGCCAATACAAGTGCCGAAGAGCTTCAGGCAGCCCTGAACAGCCATGAACAGCCGCCGGAATTTACGACCAGCAACGGATCACCTGGCCTTCGTGCCATTGTGTCTGCCTGCCTCGCTCCAGGTCCGGCCGGAAGCTATCCGACCGCCGTCGAACTCCTCGCTGACATCGACCGTGAAATTGGCAACCAGCCCCTGAAGCGAACCCGCGAATCGTTCTTCAGGGGCCAGCTGCCCAAAACACTCCGACGGTATCCTCGAGCGTTCTCCGGAGGCTTTATCACCGCCGCAGCGCTCATGGCCATCGGACTGCTTGGATTCTGGCTGGTGGTAACGCGACAGACTCAACATCGGTTAGAAGCCTCCGCACGAGCCCAAAAACTCGTGGCCAATTCAGAAAAAGCCTCGGCTGCTCTGTTATATTCCCGTATGGAAAACAGCTCCGCAGTGGCTCCTTCCTCTGATGAACTCCTGCATAGCATTCTTCAGGCCATCGACTGTCAGCCACAGGATTCTTTCCATGAGAAGTGGCATGAAGTGGAATCCCGGCTGACAGCCACAGAACGCGACAGTGCACGCAACTGTGTGATCTTTCTGACAATCGTCGCAGCGGATGCCCGTGTCAGAGAGTCGCGAGACAATGTCCACAGAGACAGCACCGACGAGGCAGGCCAACAGCTTGATACCGTTCCTGAAGCTCAGATTCGCAGCATCCTCTCTGTGCTTCCGCTCAGTCTTCAAAACAGTCGAATTACTGATTGTTTGTTGAACCCGTCCCCCGTCTCCGTCGACAATTCCTCAATGCCCCTCGTGGCCTCAGGCGACATTCCGGTCTCCACGTCAATTACTGCACTCGATGAAATTCTCGCCGCTATGCGGCTGTCAAACAGCGGACAGGACGACGAAGGCCTGCGGTTGCTTGAAAAAACAAGCCCAACGGGAAGCCTTGCAACAGTTCACTGGTTGCTCCGTGGCCAACTCCAGCACCGCCTTGGCAAGTATCGTGAGGCCGCGGCCGCATTCTCCATTATTCTGAATGAGCAACCGGATTTTGAGCCTGCGCTGTTATGCCGAGGTATCTCGCTGCTCGCCCGGGGATTCTATCGCGAGGCAGAAGCAGATTTCAGCAGGGCCATCGAAAATAATCCCAGACTCGCCGATGCACTGATTCACCGCTGCTTCGTGCGACAGTCAGTGGCGGACTTCGACGGGGCCCTCGAAGATCTCGCAAAAGCATTGCAGCTTCGCCCCAAATCGAATCGCTGCTTCCTCATTCGCGCCCGCCTTTATCAAAAGCTCAATCGCACCACTGAAGCGGAGTCTGACCTTGAGCAGGCTCGTCTGCTACCCGCTGAGTCGCAGGAAGATCGCGTCGCACGTGCGTCTGCTCTGGTCGCAGTCGATCCGAAAGCCGCCCTGAACGAGCTGCAGACAACTGAGAAGCTCTTCGGACCGCAAATCCCTGTTCTCCAGTCAATGGCGCACGTGCTCTCGGAACATCTGCAACAACAGGAACAGTCACTCGCTGCACTGAATCGACTTCTTGAGCGTCGCCCCAATTACCAAAAGGCACTGGCCGGACGAGCAGTTCTGCACGCGCGGGCCGGAAATGCTGAAGCATCCATCGCCGACATCCGCAAGCTCTTAGAGACGCCCCCCTCCCTCTCCGGTGATCTCATGTTTCAGGTCGCGTCCGCCTGGTCCCTCTGCTCGAAAAATCAGCCTGAACTGCGGACACAGGCCTGGAAATGGCTGACTCGCGCGGTCGTCGCCGGCTACGGCACCGCTTTGCTCGACACAGACCCCGATCTCGAACTACTGCGAGACGATCCGGAGTTCGCGACGATTCGTCGAACAGCATGGCTGCTGGAGGGGAAAAAGCCAGCTCGCGACTAATCTTCATCCCTTTTCCAAAAATCATGGAATTCCTGGCGGGCAGCGGAAGCCAATCGGCCTTCTATGTCCAACCAGCGGACCCCCGGCGTGTAACGGCTCGTTACTGCCTCCAAATCCATGATTTTGGAAAGAGGCTGTCCATGTTTCGATCTCAGCGCCGCCGACCCGCGTCTCGCATCTCCAGCACGGTCTCGGCTGTCTCTGTCGAGCATCTCGAAGGCAGGCAACTGCTGGCTGCTTTCGGCAATGCCTGGGCCGATCCCAGAAACATCAGCATCAGCTTTCCCGCCGAAAACACACCAATCGGCTCGGCCAAAAACAGCCTCCGCACAACCCTCGATGCGGTCGCACCCCGACTTGAATGGCAAACCGCCATCCTCCGCGCGGCTCAGACCTGGGCCGAAAATGCCAACATCAACATCGGGCTCGTCCCCGATCGTGGTGACAACTTCGGTGCCGTTGGACTCGCCTCCAATGACCCCCGCTTCGGCGAAATTCGCATCGGCGCATTCCCTCAAAGCCGCGTCGTTGCCAACGCGGTCGCCAACCTTCCCATCTCCGGTACGTGGGGTGGCGATATCCTGCTCGACAGCACAGAACGCTGGGCTGTTTCCAACTCCAATTCACAACAGGCCAACACCGGCAACAATGCGAACTCCGCTGCTGGTACCATCGACCTGTACACCATTGCTCTCCACGAACTTGGGCATTCACTGTCCCTCGGCGAAGCATCCACCACCGGTCCCGTCATGTCCCCCACCTACACCGGGCCGCGCAGCTACCTCACCGCCGCCGACATCTCCGCAATTCAGGCCGTCTACGGCGCCCGACAGGACCCCTTCGAAACCACCGCCAACAATACCAGCACCACGGCAACTCCACTCTCTTTCAACAGTTCCGCCGCGGCAGCCCAGCGGCTTCAGATCCCCGGCAGCCTCAAAGACTCCAGTGACGTCGATGTGTACTCCTTCCAAACCCTGCCCGGTCACTCCTCCGCAACTGTAACGCTCTGGGCCGCCGGTATCAGCCTGCTGGACGCAGAAGTCAAAGTCCACCGCGCAAACGGTGGTCGCATCGACCTGCAGCGTGCTGAAAGCATCTTCCGCAACAACGTTCGCATCAGCCTCAGTCAGCTCTCCGCCGGCGAAACCTACTTCGTCTCCGTGCGAAAAAACAACAACACCGCCTTCGCTGTCGGAGACTACCAGCTTGACCTCGATTTTCGCCCAACTGGTCAATTGGCATCTGTGATTCCGGCTCCCCATGATGCCGATCCCTACATGGTCAAACGCCGTTTAGCCAACACCAAGTCGGCCGCCATTCTGCAGGGACTCAGCGCAGCATTGATTGATCCCGAAACCACCAGTAACGAAACGCCGGCAACCGCAACTCGCCTTGACAGCGGAATCGGTTTTGCAAGCGGGACCCATTACGAAGTAATCGGGTCGCTCGCGTCTGCATCGGACCGAGACTTCTACACGATCAAAGCACCAGCTGTCGTTGGTGGTGTCCTCAATGTCGATCTCGCTCCTTTCGGAGCAACGCCGGTCAACGCCGAGCTCTACGTGATGAACGCCGCTGGTGATCGGCTGGCTGCCCGCATGATCAGAAATGCAGATGGTACCGTCCAGGTCCAGGTCCAGCAGCCTGTCGCCTCAGAAACCTACCTCATCGGCGTCCGCACTGCACCCGGTGCCACTGTCACTACAGGTAACTATGCTCTTACCGCTGACTTCTCCACTGCCGCGGCGACCATGACCACCGTGCTGCAGGCCAGCGTTGCCGTCGGACAGCAGCGGACCGTACTGCTCACCTCAAACAAGTCACAGCTGTTCCGTATTGACCTCGCAGCGGCTGCCGGTTCCGTCCAGCAGGGCGCACAACTCAGCCTCATCAATGCGGCTACTGGCGAATCCATCAAGAGTCTCGGAACGATCGCTGGCAGCTCAGGCAGTATGTTCGTATGGCTGCCCGCCGGCGAATACTTCCTCGTCGTCTCTGGAATCAGCTGCCACAAGTCCCCCTTGCCTGCACTCGGTTTTACCCTCAAAACCGATGTTATCAGCGCCGACGAAGGCCCCGGTATCGACGACGGTACCAGCGTACCAACGCCCGACGAAGATCCCTACACCACTACGGTCCTGCCCGAACTCGACTCCGGTGTGTCAGTTGGTGATCTCAGTGAAGATCCCTGGGAAGATAATCTGCTTCTCGACGCACTCGAAAAATTCGCCCTGCTGCTCCTCGGCCCCTGACTCGCCGCGTTGAGCCTTACCACCACGGTGACGGTCGCCGGAAGACGTGCAGATTCCTGGGTCGTGATCAGTGAATGACCGTGGGCCCCCCAACCGGTGCAACACCACGTTGCAAATCCGCAACACTGTCAAACAGTCAATTACATTTTGTTTGACTCGGCAATCACTCAACCGAACCGCAAATCCAACCGACGGTCCAGGATCAAAAAATCACTGGCCAAATCACCTGAAAATTCATCCTTTCGTCGCTGAATTCACTCCGGCACTGCGTTTGCATGATTAACCCCAACAGAGTGTTGTTGCACTTATTCAACACCGTCTCACTGTCTGGGGTTCTGCTCCGTGAAACTCTCAAATCTGCCCGAAATCGCTGCGCTGATGTCCGCTCACAGCCGCTGCTTCATCGAACGACGGGATTCCGTTCCCGTGCAGATCATCGGCGACTATTACGTTCACAGTCGCAATCGCTTCAACCGCTGGATGCGGCTCCTCGCCGACCACTCGGCAGGGCTCCTTTGCAATCCTCCCACGTCACCGGGGCGGCACCGCGACGCGTCGCACGGCCTTCACCCACTCACCGAACTTGCCCAGCACATCTTCATCAACGAGATGGCAGCCCGCGTCTGGTTGCTGCTCCTCATAGCCGGCGATCGTTTCAACCGTCGCCAGGAAACCGAAGCCCTCGCCCGAAATCTCCTCAGCGGATACCAGACACTGCGCCGCCGAACCGCCGAAATCGTCATCCACAACGAAGCGCTCCCGGCTCCACAGCGATTCATCGTCCAGGATCTCCGCAAGACGACCGAAACCTGGACCGATCTGCTCTGCTGCAGTTCCATGGCCCGCTTCGATCTCTGGTCGCTCGCCTTTAACCCCGAAGACGCACAACGAAACGCCCAGCTGCGGCTCTCAGGCGATCTCCCCGCTCCCAGCTCCGTCGCCTGGCAGTTTCTCCTCGAAGAACTCCGCGAAGCCTTCTCCATCGATTCCATCCACACCCTCCACGCGCATCCGGATGATCGACGGATCCTCCGGCTCATGCTCTCCAGCTTCCCCCGCACCGCCGGTCGCACTGGCCTGCTCTCGGGACAACCCGCCTGATCCACGCCGCATTTCAGTTGAATTCCCGCGACTGCTCTCCGAAGATACCGACAGTACGGTACCCGCCGCACGATCTTCGGAGCCCCTGAAATGCTGACACCCTATTCGTTCCGCCCAACGACCATCAGCCTCTGTCTGCTCATGGCCGGCCTGCTCTCCGGCACCTCCGCCGCTCAGGAACTTCGCATTCTTCCGGCCGAGCTGACCCTCTCAGGCTCCCGCCTCCCTCACCATGTTCTGATAGAAACCTTTCGCAACGGTCAGGCTGAAGGCCCCGCTCCTGATTCCGTCCGGATCATCAGTGACAACCCGGAAATCGTCCGCGTCGAAGGTCGTACCATTATTCCGGTCGCGGATGGCTCGACTTTCATTCGAGTTGCCGACTCGCCTGCGGCAACTCCCGCCAAAGTCACCGTCTCCGGTACTCAGAATCAAACCAGCTGGTCCTTCCGTCGCCACGTCGAACCCGTGCTTGCACGGCAGGGCTGCAGCTCCGGAGCCTGCCATGGTGCCCTCGCCGGAAAAGGCGGGTTCCGGCTTTCACTTCGTGGCTACGATCCCGATCGCGACTTCTTTACAATCGTCCAGCAGCAACAAAGCCGACGCGTCGAACTGCTTGATCCCACCTCCAGCCTGCTGCTCACCAAACCCACCATGACGGTCCCGCACCGCGGTGGTCTGCGCCTCCAGCCAGATTCCGGTGGCTACAGAATCCTCGCGGAATGGATCGCGGAAGGCGCCCAGGGGCCACTCGCTGACGAACCAGCCCTGCAGAAGCTCGAAGTCATCCCCGAACGCGTTATCCTCCTCAAAGGTCAGCTCCAGCCGCTGCTCGTTCGCGCCCACTACGCAGACGGACAGATCGAAGACGTCACCCAGTTCGCTCGCTTCACGTCCGCAGCCGAAGCCGTCGCCACTGTGGACGAAAACGGAGTTGTCCAGGTAGCCGGGGCCGGCGAAGGCGCCGTGACTGCGTGGTTCTCCAGCCGAATTGTCATCGCTGGCGTCACCGTCCCCTTCCCAAACACCATTCCACCCGAAGTCTACACCGCGGCACCACAAAGAAACCTCATCGATCAGCACGTCCTGCCGCAACTCCAGCGACTCAACCTCGCCCCCTCGCCCCGCTGCAGCGACGAAGTCTTCATTCGCCGCGCGTTCCTCGATACCATCGGTACCCTCCCCACAGCCGATGAAGTTCGCGGCTTTCTTGGCAGCACCGACTCCTCCAAACGCGATCAGCTCATCGAATCACTCCTGCAGCGTCCCGAGTTCGTCGATTACTGGACCTATCGCTGGTCCGACCTTCTGCTGCTCAATGGAACCGAACTTCGGCCCGAAGCCATTCAGGCCTGGTATAAATGGATTCACAACCGCGTCTCCAGCAACCAGCCGTGGGACCAGTTCGTCCGCGAAATCGTCACCTCCAACGGCTCCAGTCTCGAGAACGGCGCCACCAACTTCTTCGCACGCCACCAGGCTCCTGAAGATATGGCCGAAAACGTCAGCCAGGCGTTCCTCGGACTTTCCATCGGCTGCGCTCGCTGCCACAACCACCCGCTCGAAAAATGGACCAACGACCAATACTACGCATTCGCCAATCTCTTCGCCCGCGTCCGCGCCAAAGGCTGGGGCGGTGACTCCCGAAATGGCGACGGTAAACGCACTATCGTCAACGCATCCTTCGGAGAACTCGTTCAGCCTCGTACCGGCAAGCCCCAAAAACCTGCTCCCCTTGATGCCACACCTCTCGAATTTGACGCACCCGGCGATCGCCGCGAATACCTCGCTGCGTGGCTCACCAGCCCCGACAACACCCTCTTCGTTCGTTCCATCACCAATCGCGTCTGGAAAAACTTCTTCGGCACCGGACTGGTTGAACAGGTGGACGACATGCGTGGCTCAAACCCCGCCGTCAACGAACAGCTCCTCGCCGCCGCCGCTGAACATCTCACCCAGAACAAATATGACCTCAAATCTCTGATGCGGCTGATCCTCCAGTCAGAAGCATGGCAGCGCAGCAGCCAGACGCTCCCCGAAAACGCCGGTGATCAACGCCAGTACTCCCGCTACTTCCCCCGCAGACTCCCCGCCGAAGTCCTCCTCGATGCCGTCTCCCAGGTCACCGACGTTCCCACCGAATTCAATCAGATTCTCTACCCCGGAAACGACCGCAAACCGACCACTGCCTACCCCCGCGGAACCCGCGCGATCCAGCTGAGTGATTCTGCCGTCGAATCATGGTTCCTCCAGACCTTCGGCCGAAACCAGCGACGCATCACCTGCGAATGCGAACGCTCCGATGAACCCAGCCTCGTTCAGGTCCTGCACCTTTCCAACGGTGACACCGTCAACCAAAAACTCGCCGTCGCCGACAACCGACTTGGACGCTGGCTCAAAGACTTCCCCGATCACTCCGCACTCCTCAACGAAGTCTTCCTCGTGTGCCTCGCCCGACTCCCCTCAGCAGACGAATCCAGCCAAATCCTCCCACTGCTCATGGATGCCAGCCCCGAACAAAAACGCGAAGTCCTCGAAGACCTCGTCTGGAGCATCGTTGGCAGCCGCGAATTTCTCTTCAATCACTGAAGCAGCCAGCTGCCGATTTCGTAAAACAGCACCACCCCCAGAACGTCGATCATCGCCGCAATCAGCGGATTCGACATAATCGCCGGATCCATGCCCAGTCGCCTGAAAAGCAGCGGAAAGAGCGTTCCTGCTGACGTCCCAAATGACACCACTGTAATCACCGTGAATGCGATCGCAGCGGATTCCCAGGGAGTCCGTCCAAACCAGAGCCACGCCACCGTAAAGTCCATCAAACCCAGCGCTGTACCGAGGCTGATCCCCACCAGAAACTCTCGGCCCACCAACGCCGGATCAATGCCCGAACCCCGGCCGTTACGTGAGTCACGTGGCTGCAACGCAAACATCCGGATAAACAGCGTGGCCGACTGAGATCCCGCGTTGCCACCACTGGCCATCACCAGCGGAAGAAACAGCAGAATTAAAGATGTCAGCCCGGCTGCCGGCGCCACAGGGGACGCTCCACCGTCAGTCGCCTGCCTGTAATGATCGATCACGTGCGCGTTCATCAGCGCCACAACCGAAAGAAACAACAACCACACTCCACGCTTCCACAAAATCACAGGCAGCGGAGTGTCCTGGTAGGTGTCCTCGAGCGGCGCCACGGCGCTCTGCAGGTATGCGTCCTCCGTCGCCTCCTCCTGAACCACGTCCAACGCGTCGTCGTGCGTCACAATGCCCACCAGGCGGTCGGCCTCGTCCACGATCGGCACGGCGATGAAATTGTATCTCGCCAGCAGCTGCGCAGCCACCGCTCGCGGCTCTGTCGCACGCACCCGAATTGGCTCCCGCTGCATAATCTCCAACAACTGCGACTCAGGCCGCGCCAGAATCAGCTGTCGCAGCGAAATCAAGCCCTCCAGATGCCTGTCGTCCCCAAGGATGTAGACATAGTAAATCGTCTCGCTGTCGGGAGCCTGCTGACGCAGTCGACTCAAAGCCTCCTGCACCGTAATCGCAGCCGGAAGCGATGCGTACTGAGTCGTCATCACCGCCCCGGCACTGTCCTCGTCATACGAGAGCAAACGCCGAATCTCGTTCCGCTCCGCCTGAGCGATCATCCGCAGAGCGTCTTCCCGGCGAGCTTCCGGGAGCCGCGAGAGCAGGTCCACTCGGTCGTCCGCTGACATCCACTCCAGCAAATGCGACAGCCGTGAAGAATCCAAAGACTCCACGAGCTCCGTCTGACGGCGCAGCGAGAGATACTCAAAGATCTCTACGCGAAGCTGATCCCCCGCGTGATCCAGAACAGTCCAGATCTGGGGATCCTCCAGCTCTTCAAGGATCTCAGCGACAGACGCAGGATGCACTACGCCGCAAAATGCGGCCAGGCCCTGCAAGTCGCCCTCCTCGAGCATCATCCGGACGTCCGGGAGGATCAGATTCTGGTAGGCGTCCTGCATCGGAGAACCCTCCGTCGGCGGAACGTGGCGCTGAATTCAAACACGGGTCAAAAAAAATCCCTGCTGGGCAGACCGGCAGGGATTGAATTCAACAACATCCACAGAACGAACTAGCGCTTGGAAAACTGGAAGCTGCGGCGAGCTTTACGGAAGCCATACTTCTTGCGTTCGACCATGCGGTCATCGCGAGTCAGCAGGCCGGCTGAAGAGAGATCGTGGTGCCAGCTGGCATTCATGCCCTGCAACGCACGAGCAACCCCGAGGACGATTGCGCCGGTCTGGCCTGTCAGGCCACCGCCCTGAACGCGGACCGACACATCCACTGCTCCGACTTTTCCAACCACCTTCAGCGGAACCATCACGCTGTCACGGTCGCGCTCAATTCGCAGATATTCGGTGAGGTCGCGGCCGTTCACGGTGAACTTGCCAGAGCCCTCTTTGATTCGTACACGAGCCACAGACGTCTTGCGACGACCTGTCCCCATCGCGACACCGAACCTGTCCACCTTGCCACGAATCGTCGGCTGCCATGACGGATCGACAGGAGCCGCCGGGGCAGACCCGATGGTCAGTTCTGGCAGGCTGGAAGAGGGCATTTCCGGAGAAACAGCGTCGGTGACCGCGGGATTTTCTGTGCTCATGAGATTCGACTAACCCAAAAAACGACAAAATCAAAACAGGTCTTGCAGTGCAAAGATACTACTTTTTGGCCTTCGGGCGTGGCATCAGATGGGCAGGGAACGGCTTGGGCTGCTGTGCCTGATGCGGATGATCAGTTCCCGAGAAAATTCTTAGCTTCGCCAGCATGTGACGCCCGAGCTTGTTCTTTGGGAGCATTCGGCGGACAGCTTCGTGAAGCAGCCGATCGGGACGCTTTTCCCAAACCTCTACCGCCGACTGCACACGACGACCGCCGGGGTATCCGGTGTAGTGATCGTACTGCTTCTTCGCCATCTTGGTCGTGAGGTAGGGCACACGGGCGTGCTGCATTGAGCTGCCGCTGAAACGCACACGCTCGCTGTTAAGTACAATCACGTAGTCCCCGCCATCGACATGCGGAGTATACTCGGGGCGGTGCTTGCCCATCAGCACAGTCGCAATCTGGGTTGCCAGACGACCCACAACCTGATTGTCCGCGTCCACGACGTACCAGTCGCGATCGTAAACGTCTTCCTTGCGGACCATCGAAGTCTTACCAAGCGCCAGCATGAACCATCTTTCCTTCGCCCACTGTGAATCAGCAGAGCCAAAAAGAAATTTCTTTACCCAGTTTGCACAAAATTGCAGACTGAGCGAAAAAGCGAATCTTAAGAGTGCAGCACCTGTCTGCAGGAGCGAAACAGGTACAAAAATTGGTGTTTGACTGCAATTCCAGACAACCGATATCGGCGCAGAAGTGCAGAGAAGTCCAGCAGCATAAGCGATTCCCGGCAGAGAATCAATACTGTGATCCGGATTTCCAGACAGGCGACAACGCCGCAACACCGGCCAAGGCCCTCGGGCCATGCAAAGGATTGGGTGGTTACTCCACTGTTCGCCCCCGCCCAACCGCTGATCAGCCGCATGGCGGCAGCCTGCGGGCAAAGACCCTGCGAACGTCCCGCCAACGCCCTCGCCAGCGCGCGCACCTTCGGTGCGCAACGTCGCCGGGGCTTCCGCCCAACCGCTCGCAACTTCAGCCGCATGGCGGCAGCCTGCGGGCAAGACCCCTGCCAACGTCCCACCATCGCCCTCGCCAGCGCGCGCACCTTCAGTGCGAAACGTCGCCGGGGGCTTCCGCCCCACCGCTCGCAACTTCAGCCGCATGGCGGCAGCCTGCGGGCAAAGACCCCTGCCAACGTCCCACCATCGCCCTCGCCAGCGCGCGCACCTTCGGTGCGAAACGTCACCGGGGGCTTCCGCCCAACCGCTCGCAACTTCAGCCGCATGGCGGCAGCCTGCGGGCAAAGACCCCTGCCAACGTCCCGCCAACGCCCTCTCCAGCGCGCGCACCTTCAGTGCGCAACGTCGCCGGGGGTTCCGCCCAACCGCTCGCAACTTCAGCCGCATGGCGGCAGCCTGCGGGCAAAGACCCCTGCCAACGTCCCACCATCGCCCTCGCCAGCGCGCGCACCTTCGGTGCGAAACGTCGCCGGGGGCTTCCGCCCAACCGCTCGCAACTTCAGCCGCATGGCGGCAGCCTGCGGGCAA
>Ga0172373_10005809_pt1 | contig 16749 bp, 10 predicted proteins | sample Lak10m_2_FD_114546 | JGI IMG/M metagenome (GOLD analysis project Ga0172373, IMG submission 114546) | Freshwater microbial communities from Kabuno Bay, South-Kivu, Congo - kab_092012_10m | ecosystem: Environmental > Aquatic > Freshwater > Lake | place: Democratic Republic of the Congo...
ATACCCAAGGCAGCCCGTCGTATCCCGGATCCCGGAAATCGGGAAACCGAAGAAACTCATTGGCGAAATACTCAATCTCCGAGGAATAGTTTCCACTGTTGTTGGGAAAAGAGAGGTACGTATTGAGTGTCATTACGCGATATAGGAAGGCATTGGCTTTCTGTAGGGAATCCAGCAAACCAAGTTTTTCCGTATCTACGCTCTTCATCTGACCCTGGAAAGATTTTTTTTGCGCCTCATCTTCCGCGTAGGCATAGCTGCGCAATAGTTGCCCCGACTGGGTATTCAGCGATTCGATGCGTTCTTTGAGTACGTCGTATTCCTGATTCATTCGGGAGCCGCTCACGGCAGCCACGCGCATCTGGGAGCAGCTTCCTTTGACCACTACTTGTTTGTCTTCACCCAGGATAACTGGTCGCACGTCTTCGGCAGTAGGCCCGACATAGTAGAAGCGGGGAGCAGATGCAGGCACTGAAAATTCGAATACCTGTAACTTAGCCATGGCAGCGCTCTGGCGGTCGATTTGACGGAAGCTGAATCCATCGAAGCTATATAAGGCCAGGCTACCCCCGCAGTTATTCAACTCACAGCGCAAGGATACATTTGCTTGTGCCTGAACACCCCAGGTTAGCAGCCATAAACCCAGCATGAGTATCCACTTATTTTCTTGATTCCTCATTTTCTTCATTTTTTAAATTGACGCAAGTTAAGCTATAATAGTCCGATACACGGATGAGTATTTTTATATTTCTTAATCCGGAAACCTTTATTTTTCGGGTTAAGGTATGGCGGAGTTGGTGTTGCCTCGCGTAGGCATTCATTTTTCAGGTAGTTGGATTAGGCGGCAACCCATTGCATCATGGGGCGTTATTGTAAGTAACGGGTTGTAAAAATAGGTAAACCCTTAATTTTGCGAAATGGATACTGAAAAAATAGGTAAGTTCCATTATACATACATAGGTATTTGGGTTAAAAACGCTTAGTGGCGTAATTGGGTTGTATAAAAGAAGCGTACATGATTATTTTCAAACATTCAGGTAATTCCTGGCTAAGCACTATCGGTGGTTTACTATTGCTTACGGCCATAAGTGCCGGGCTTATTTTCATGGCGAGCGTGGTCGTTCGGCTCTTGTACTTATTGGGGCCCCTATTGTTGATTGCGGTTCTTTTCATCGACCGGCGGGTGCTCCTGGATTACCTGCGGTGGGTGGGTCAGACGCTGAAGCGGCGATTTGTACAGGGGGTGGTGGTAATCGTTTTATCGATCATCGGGTATCCCTTTGTAGCTGTTTTTTTGCTACTGCGGGCGGTATTCCAGCGCAAGGTAAGCCGCATGCAGGATGACTATACGCGCCGGCAACAGGGAGAGTTGGCTGAATTTGAGGAAATCAACAGCACACCTGCTTCCAAAGGTCCTTCCCTGCAGCGTCGCACGGACGATGACTATGCCGATTTCGTCTGAATGGCTGCTATGGGCAGTATCCTTCGTTTTGGCAGGATCCTATGTATGGCTGCTACGCCACTATCGGCGCGTCTGGCATGCGTTGCCGGAGGTTGTCGCCGACGGCCACTTTCTGCCGACGGTTCGCATTTCGGTGTTGATTCCGGCCCGAAACGAGGCGACTACCATACGCACCTGCCTAGATAGTCTCGCCCGACAAACGTATCCGGGGGCGCTGTTCGACGTATTCGTCATAGATGATTATTCGACCGATGAGACGGCGTGTATAGCGCGCACCGTGGCGGGTCTGTCGGTGCAGGTTTTGTCGCTGGCGGATGTACTCTCTCCGGATGCTGGCCGGGTAGCCTATAAAAAAGAAGCCCTGCGCCTGGGGGTAGCTGCAAGCAAAGGCGCGTTGATAGTATGCACGGATGCCGATTGCATATTACCTGCCGATTGGCTTATGCGGATGGCCTGGGCCTACGAAAAACGGGGTTGGCTGTGTATAACCGGGCCGGTGCTTACCTTGGAAGAAAAAGGGTTACTGGCGCGTTTTCAGTGCCTGGATTTTGCGGGGATGATGTTGCTGACGGCAGCCGGGATAGCGGACGGAAACACCCATCTGGCCAACGGCGCTGCTTTTGCGTATGCGCGGACGGCGTACGATGCGGTACATGGCTACGAAGGGCTGACCCACCTGGCCTCCGGCGACGATATACTACTTCTGCACAAAATACAGCACCGGTTTCCTGGGAAAGTCGGATTTCTCAAAACACCGGAGGCGGTATTGACCCGGGCGCAACCCAATTGGAAGGCTTTGTTCAGACAGCGGCTTCGCTGGGGTACTAAATCAGGTCAGTATCAGGACAAGAAAATAGCGATGATACTCGGCCTGGTGTTCTTGTTGAGCTGGGCCGTGTTGTTTTCGTTGGTCGCCATGTGGTTCTACCCGTTATTCGCGGGTGGACTATTTGTGTTGCTGGCGGGATCGAAAGGAATCAGTGATTACGGCTTGCTTCGGGACGCGAGCCGGTATTTCCGGCGGGCTTGGTGGATGCGCTCCTTTTTGCCCGCCGAGGGAATACACGTGCTGTACATTGCGGTGGTAGGGCTGGCGTCCAACCTATTGCGCACCTATAGCTGGAAGGGGCGCCGAGTATCCTAAGGCGTAGGCTTGCCCGCGGGTTAATATTCGCTGGTAAAGTGGAAGTCCACTTTGGGGTGGTTTTCCTGTGCCATTTTTAGTGCCCAGGCGGACTCTGCGAGAAATACCAGATTGCCGTGCGTATCCCGGGCGACGTCTTTTTTGCGGCGGCTGATGAGTTCTTTGAGTGCGGCCTCATCGGAGCAGGTGAGCCAGCAGGCCTTGTATAGCGCCACTGGTTCGTAGGTCACGGCGGCCCCGTATTCATGTTGCAGGCGGTATTGGATTACGTCGAACTGGAGGTTTCCTACGGTTCCGATGATACGTCGGCCATCGAGTTCTCTTGAAAACAACTGGGCCACGCCCTCATCCATAAGCTGTTCGAGGCCTTTGGCTAGCTGCTTGGATTTGAGGGGATCGGCATTATTGACATATCGAAACAGCTCGGGAGAAAAGCTGGGAATCCCTTTGAAATGCAGGACTTCTCCTTCGGTGAGGGTATCGCCGATTTTGAAGTTGCCGGAATCGTATAAACCGATTACATCCCCGGGATACGCTTCTTCGATGACTGTTTTTTTGGCGGCCATGAAGGAGGTGGGGTTCGAGAATTTCATTTTTCGACCCTGCCGGACATGCAGGTAGTTGGTATTGCGGTGAAAAGTACCCGAACAGATGCGGAGGAAAGCAATTCGGTCGCGATGGTTGGGATCCATATTCGCGTGGATTTTGAATACAAAGCCCGAAAACGCGCTTTCTTCCGGAGTAACGGTGCGTTCTTCTGCACTCCGGGGAAGCGGCGCGGGCGCCACTTCGACGAAGCAGTCCAGGAGTTCCCGCACCCCAAAGTTATTGACGGCGCTACCAAAGAATACCGGGGAAATATCGCCATTCAGGTAGTCTGCCCGATTGAAATCAGGATAGACGGTATGTACGATTTCCAGTTCTTCCCGCAGCATATCGGCATCCGCTTTGCCAACTTCGCGGTCGAGCGTGGGGTCTTCCAGGCTGGTGATTTCAATTTTGTCCTCGTCTTCCTGTTTGCCGTGGGGGCGAAACAGCACCAGTTTTTGCTCGTAGAGGCTATACACCCCTTTGAAGCGCTGCCCCATGCCGATAGGCCAGCTTAGCGGGGTGACATGAATACCGAGTTTTTGTTCAATCTCATCCAACAAATCCACTGCATCCTTTCCTTCGCGGTCGAGTTTGTTGATGAAAACAATGATGGGCGTGTTGCGCATTCGGCACACGCTGACCAGCTTTTCGGTCTGAGTTTCGACCCCTTTTGCCACGTCGATTACGACGATGACGCTATCTACCGCCGTAAGGGTGCGGTAGGTATCCTCTGCAAAATCTTCGTGTCCGGGGGTATCGAGGATATTTATTTTCAGATTCCGGTAATCGAAAGCCATAACCGAGGTGGCAACGGAAATTCCGCGCTGGCGTTCGATTTCCATGAAATCGGAGGTAGCGCTCTTCTTAATTTTATTGGACTTTACCGCGCCGGCCACTTGAATGGCACCGCCGAACAGCAATAGTTTTTCGGTCAAGGTAGTCTTTCCGGCATCCGGGTGACTAATAATACCAAAGGTTCTCCTTTTTTCTAATTCGTTTAGCATGTCCTGATTTTTCCGGGCGCAAATTTATACCAATCCCCAAACAGATGCGGGATTGGCGTGGGGTAAAAAGAAAATTCTTCCTGCAGGAGGTAGTATTTTATTTTCTACCCCCATACGCAGTGTGCTTTTTCATAGATTCATCCACAGATAGATTCGTTTTTTTACTTTTGCGCTGATTTTATTTTCGTCCGCCGGGATTTCATATCCAGTGAAACAGTGAACACGTGGGATTAAATCTGCTTTTGGAAAAAGCGAAAGCAGCAGATAAAGCGGACGGGCTGGCATGCAGCCCAGCACCCAGGCATTAGCTTGGTATCCAGCCATTTTCGCTTTCCATTTAGTGAACCGTAAGAAGCCTGATTCCTGTTGGCTGCCCGATAAAAAGGGGCTGCTACCTATAATTGCATGCTGTCAGGAACCATTTGGCCACTTAAAAGTTTAAGAAAAAATACGTATAGTTCATGGGAGTGAACATTCATATCGAGCTCAACGGCAACCTGTATCTCCGGGATCCCCAATACACCAAATTGGGGAAACAGATTATTCGGGAGAGTATTTATCTGATTGATGAAATTGGTTTCGAGGATTTTACATTCAAAAAATTAGCTACTCGCATTCATTCGACGGAGGCATCTATCTATCGCTATTTTGAAAATAAGCACCGCTTGCTGGTATATTTATTGTGCTGGTATTGGGAGTGGACCCGGTACCTGATTGAGATTAACACCATGAATATCACCGACCCTAGGGAAAAGCTCAAAATTGCGATTTCTACCTTGGTAGATGCCACGCTGCGCCAGGAAGCAATTGACTGGGTGGACGAGGACGTACTCTACCGCATTGTCGTGGCGGAGGCATCCAAGGCCTACCATACGAAGAAGGTGGACGAACAGAACCAGCGGGGGTTTTTCATGACGTATAAATCGCTGAACAAGACCATTGCCGCGTTCATACTGGAAATTAAGCCCGACTTTGCTTATCCTAAAGCATTGGCTAGCTCGTTGTTGGAGATGGCGAATGACCAGATTTATTTTTCGCTACACCTGCCGTCGCTAACGGATATCGAAGTATTCCCGGATGATTTTTCAGCGGTCAAAAAATTGCTGCACACCTTTATATTTCGGATACTGGACGGTAGTAGCCATTGATTACTGCATCAAAAAATCACGGTATGACGGGAAGCAGGCCGCTGGCTTCCCCCACGCAGCGTATAGTTTTTCGGAATTCCTCCTGTTGGAGCGGTTTGAGGGTGAGCGTTCGTTTGCTGTCGCGGTAATTGATTCGGATTTTATCCAACTTGAGGTAGGTCAGTGCGAATACCAAATCCATGGGTACCAGGCAGGTATGCTGGTACAAGCGCATATTCGTAGAAGCGTCAAAGGTGCCTTGGTCTGAAAAATTCATGAGCTCGATTACCTGCCCATCATCGAGCAGCAGCAAGACATTGAAATCGTTTGAGACACGCTGATATTCCCATTCCTGTACGGCAACAATCAGAAAGAACGAACGGATGCTGTCTTTTTCCGAATACGAAAAAAGGAGTTTGGCTTCTTCAATGAGTTTTGGGCCATCCACCGTTTCGAATTTGCTGGGCACCAGATCGCCAATGTTGATTATTTTTCCGGCTACGGTATGTACGCTGTCAAAAGGGTCGGTTTCATTTATGGATGGTTTGCATTGCGCATGGACCAACTGGGTCAGCAGCATCAGAGAAAACAGAACGAGCCACGCTTTTTTCATGGTGTGTGGTTAATACAGAATGTGCGCTTTCCCTTTTTCACTTTTTGAAACGGAGAAGCGGAGGGTAGTTAGCCCCTCTGACGAAAAAAAGGGTTTTTGTTAGTTCCATTGCGCTACATATAGCGATTGGAAGAGTACCTATCTTATATGTAGCGCAATGGTATTGGGGCACAACTACCTGCCGGAGGCTAAAAACAACGGGGCTGTCTTTGCTTAGGCTAGGTAGGATGACACCGAATCGGTACAAAAGTACACGCCGGGGTTTAACGAATCAAAGATATACTTCCTTTTTTCTTGAATTCAGTTCCGTTTTTACATGTCATCTCCAGGTAGAACCCATAAATATCGGGGGGTAGCTGGCGCCCCCGGAAGGTACCGTCCCAGCCGATATCGGGGTTGCGGGTATCAAAAACCTCCTGACCCCAGCGGTTGTAGATAATCAGGTGGAGTGCATCATAGTCCTTAACACGCACAAAAAGTACGTCGTTAATACCATCGTTGTTGGGGGTAAACGCATTGGGGAGAAACGGTTCAACGCAGCGATCCACTTCAATCGTAATGCTGATTGTATCGGAGCATCCATTTTTTGATACGGTAGCCGTATAGGTTGTCGTTTCTTCCGGGCTTGCAATGACCCTGGAGCCGTTGATATTATTTAGTCCGGTGGAAGGGTTCCAGGTAATGGTACAATCAGAGCATCCATTGACAGTGATTACCGACTGTCCGCCGGGGCGAAGGAGTGTAGGATCGCCCTGTATCGTCAGTTTGCTCCGGATATCCAGGGCGGTGATAGCGGTGCTCAATGTTTGGGTACAACCGTATTGGTTGGATACTTTTACCTGAATCAGGGTATTATCAGCTGCTTTGATGATAGCATCCGGTCCTTTTGCCGGGTCGGAGATAAACACGGCGGCAGGACTCCAGGTATAGGTAAGTTGTTGGCGGGGGTCTCCGTTGGCTACGGTGAGATCCAGTAAATCGCCGGTTTTACAAGCCTGCAAGGCAGCGGGCATAGAAAGCGACAGCGGGGCTACGGTCAGTCGGATAGAGTCTGTTTCCTGGCACCCATTAGCGGAGGTACTTTTCACATAATAGGTTTTGACGCCATCTGCCAGATCGATTTGCAGGCTTTGGGTCGTACCGAGGATGCGTCCAAAATCGGGACGATCCGACCACACCAGGGCATCCAGGTTGCTGAGGGTAGCATTGATGGTGTATTTACCCAAGCTACACAGGGTGGTATCTTTTCCGGCATTGAGGTTGGCGGGAGGCTCTACCCGAATACGCACCAGCATGGTAGTATCGCAGCGCCCGGCAGGTTCGGTAATTTTGACCGTGTATTCTTTGTCCTGGAGGAGATTCGCCGTAGGATTAGGAGCGGTTGGGTTATCCAGGCCGTCGGCCGGACTCCATACGTAGGTGAAACGAGCGTCTCCCCTCGGGTTTAGGGCGGTCGGTACCCCAGGGCAAAGGATATGAGTAGTATTAGGTGCTACCTCCGCAAATCGAACGACACGTACGTTGACGGTCACCACGGTATCACATAATCCAGCGAGATCGCTGATGCGCACCTGATAGGTCTGTGCGTTCTGGGTGGTAATTACCGGATTTGGTATGTTGGGATTACTCAGCCCGCTGGCTGGAGACCAGGAATATTTATACAGTGGGTCTCCACCGGGATGGAGCGCGGTAGGCACGCCCGGGCATACCAGGGCTTCTGACGGCGGAGCTACTTTTGCAAAATCCCGAAGGATTAGCTCCATAGTGACGGTCGTATCGCAATAACCCAGTGGATCGCGGACGGTCAGAGAAAGTATAGCACCGGCGGAAGAGGTAAAGGTCGGGTTGGAAGCCGTCACCGAGCTCAGCCCTGGGTGTGCACTCCAGGTGTACTGATACCCTGGTTTGCCGTTGGGGTTCAGCGGGGTTGGCACACCCGGACAGATGACCATTTTAGAAACGGGTACTGCATCGGAAAATCTGGCTACCTGTACCTGTACGGTAACAGTAGAATCGCAACGTTCCAGGGGATCAGAAATTTTCACCTGGTAGGTCTGGGAGCTAAACAGGCGGGCGATTGGGTGGGCAATATCGGTAGCGCTCAACCCGGTAGCTGGGCTCCAGGTATATTTGTAGGCGGGGTCGCCATTCGGGTTGAGCTGGGTTGGAATGCCATAGCAGAGCAGGGCGTCGGGTGGCGTTGCTGAAGCGAAATCAGTAGGGCGCAGCTCAATAGAACGGAGTGCTTCACACTGATTCAGCAAATCGGAAATCTGTACGAAATACACCGTTTTTTTCTGAATTGTCGCGAGTGGGTTAGGGGCTGTATCTGCACTTAAGCCCGCAGCAGGTTTCCAGAGATAGCGATACAAGGGGCTTCCATTCGGGTTGATGGGGGTAGGTACTCCCGGGCAGAGCAGGGCTTCCGCCGGAGGGGCTACCGAGTTGAAATCGGGAAGAAGCACCGCTACTTGTACGGTGGTATCGCAGTTGCCCCGGGGGTCTGAAATGGTTACCCGATAGACCATGGGTATTTCTGTCGTGATGATAGGGTTCGGTACGTTTGCCGCGCTCAGTCCGGTAGCCGGGCTCCAGGAGAATGTATAGGCCGGATCCCCATTTGGGTTGAGTGGGGTAGGAATGCCCGGGCATATTACCACTTTTTCGGGTGGGGTTTGGGATTTGAAGTTGGCCACCCGGACGTGTACATTGACCAGTGCGCTACATACTCCGGATACATCCGTCACGGATACCTGGTAGGTACGGTCGGAGAGCGTAGTAACGCTGGGGTTGGGGGAGTTGGTTGCGCTCAGTCCGGCTGCCGGCGTCCAGGTATAGATATAGCCCGGATTACCCCCTGGATTGAGGGGCGTGGGCAGGTTTGGGCAAACCAGCTGCGCCGTATCGGGAAGAGCGCTTTGGAAATCACCCGGCACCTCAACCATTTGGAAAGCGGTATCCGGGCATTCGGTGAGCGTAACCATCGCTACGGGGTAGGCACCTGGACCAGGAAAGGCCATAACCAGGGAGGTCGCTACGGTATCGAGCAAGGGTTGGTCGGGGGTACCGATTATCCAGCGGGCGGGATTTCCTCCCTTAGTAGTGTTTCGGAGGGAGAAGCTCAGTCCATCACATTGCAGCGTCTGCTTAAAGGAAGCCGTTACCTGAGGAATAGCGGTAAGGGTAAGAGACAGCACGGTATCACACAAGCCCTCTTCCGGAGTAATAGTCACAGAGAACTGTTGGTTTTTACTGACTAGCAACGTAGGGTTAATCGCATGGGGGTCGCTGAGCCCCTCGGCGGGTGACCAGGTGTACTTATACGGTAGATTAGGCGAAGCCCCTGCATTGAGACCTATGGTCTGACCTATACACGCGGATATTTTGGAATTAGTAAAGTAGTTGTAGGGCGTTTCCACTCCGGTTTCCAGCGGTTTCTCCAGAGTTCGGATACATCCGTTGCGGGAAGTAGCCGTGAGTTGAACGGTTCCTTTGAGGCCGGATGGCAATTCAAACAAAGGCTCCGGGAGGCTGGAAGTAAACCGCGCGCCGTTGTCGAGCCGGAGAACCCACTCCCATTTAACGATAGGAGAAACGGTATCTACGGAGGTATTTCTGATCCGCAGGAAAGAATTTTCGAAGCAGTCCACCACTTTTCGGTCAAAGGCGATATCCAGTGAGTTGTCTTGTAAAAAAATAGTATGAGTAGTGGTATCCGCACACAGGGTATTCGGATCGGCTACCAGGGTGACCGAGTAGTGGCCGGTATCGGGGAAGGTGAAAACCGGGTTTTTATCGGTAGCTGTGGCCGCGAAGTCCTTTCCTTGGAATGACCAAAGGAATGAATCGCCGTTTGCGCCGTTTTGGCTTTTGTTGATGAACGTCACGGTGCGGTTATCGCATTGGGCTTCCGGAGCGAAGATGGCGGCGGTGACTCGTTTGCAGTCGATGACGTTGTACTGGAAGTCCCTTCTGGTTTCCGAGAGTAGCTTTTTGGTCTGTCGGTCGTATTCCAGCACTGAAACTCCGATAACAAACTGGCCGAGCTGACCAGGGTTTACGCTCATCTGGCCGCTGACCGGGTCGATGATCAGCGGTTGTTTGCCAAAGCCCATCATATTATCGACGGAGTAAATGATTTGACCGGGCGGGTTGTTCCACACTACCGTATCGTAGGGAGGAGCGTCCGGAGGTACTGGTTGCGGGAAAAGAAGGGTTCCGCCTTGTAAAGGAACAGTCAGCTTGTACACGAGGGAGTCTCCGTCGGCATCCGTAGCGGAATGGTTGAAGGAGAAAGGTTCATCGCGACAAATAAAGACGGGTGGCCAAGCCCTGAAATTCGGGCTGTTGTTGCAACGCGACATAGCTGCTTCTGTCAGCACAATATCGAAGGTCGCGCCTGTTTCAAGGGGTTTGACCACGTTTTGGATGGTTTCATTGCGGCAGCATCGTTGGTAAACGAAGTGGTAGCCGCCGGCACGAGGCTGTAGCTCGATGATGGTGCGGTACATGGTGGTGTGTACGCAAACAGTACCTGCATTCTGAATACAGGGGTCTATGATATTGGTCAGCGTATCGTTGCCTACCTTAGCTACGAACAAGTTTCGAATCAGCACACCGTTCCGATCGAACACGCCGATGGAAGCCGGATCATCGAACGGAGCCAGGGCTGCACCATAGTAGCAATCCCGGTAAACGCGCAGGGTGATTTCGTAGGTATTATTGCCCAGACAGCGATACCCAATTTCGCCCCCTACAATGTGGGTGGCATGGCCAGTCAGGGGAAAAAACCACCAGGCCGCCAGTGCCAGGAAAATCCGCAGGGGAGCATACCCCCCCTTTTTCCAAAATTTCGATAAGGATTGCTTCATAATTCGCATACGTTACTGCTGTTTGGAGATCAGTGTCCGCACTTTTACAATTTCAACCCGCCGTTCTACACAGGCCTTAATACTGTAAATCGATTCTTTGATATCGTCGATACGGTCGGGTACACCTACCGAACGGGATTCACCCAGTGGGTTACTGATTAGTTTGAACTGGCCATTTTTCAGATACGGTAAGAGGAGGCCATTTTTGTAGGTTCGGAAGAAGTTGACCACACTCTGGATACGCCGTTCACTGAGTACCTGGTTGTAAGATTCGCTGGCTCGGGGGCTAGAGTATCCCTTGAGTTCGATCTCCAGGGAATGCCCTCTGCTCAGGTACTTGAATAACTGATCGGCAAAAACGATGAGATTGTCCTTTCCGGGGGCGACATCGCGGCTGAAGAAAGACTCATGTACAGCTACCAACGCAAATCGCTGTGCCTCATCATCCACTCCTTTTACGTATTGATCGATAAACTCTTGTTTCCTGTCCGCATACGCATCGTGCAGTGCGGTATATTCCGACTGGGTGGTACGCGCCAGGGATCGGCCGTCGGGCGTGGCATTATCGAAGTAGAGGTTGATGGGCAGTATAGGGAAGTCGATGCGCTCCAGCTCCAGTTCAATGGAAATTTTGCGCCCATATTTTTTGAGATCTTCCGGACCAAAGCGAAATTCCTCCCGGGATTCGTCGTAGCCGGGCTTGGTTGCTACTACCAGATAAGGTTGGTTGGGCAGGATATCAAAATGAAAGAGGTTATCCTGATTGTGTTCCTGGCTACCCAACAACACCGTATCGCCGTTTTCACTGAGCTGGAACAACTCGACCCGCACCCCGGTGAGGTTGGTATGGCCGGCGGCATCGAAAGTAAAAACAGCCAGGCTCACTTGGGTGAAACCAAGGAACAGGTCTCTTTTAGCATACGTTTCGTTGTATTCAACGTCCGTGAGATCGACTTCTGCCCGCGCTGTGTCATAGGACGGACATAATCCGACAATCTGGTATTTGCGGTTTTTTTGGAGTCCAAAGCTGAAATCATTCCCGGCTAGATTCGTTTTGGAGCCGATTAATACCGGGTTACTACCGTCTGGAGCCACCTCGAATACTTCGACCGTTGACCCCGGAAGCGCGGCGGTACTAATCCGGTCGAACGTTTCGACAGCCAGGGTAAAATCGAGGTCGATGGGGAGGGAGTAAATATCGTAGCAGCACACAATTACCTGGCTGTCGTTTTCCGTCAGGATAGGCGTTGATTCCTGCCGGTTGGAGGAAAACAGCGCCAGGCTGCCTGCTTCATTAAGGCTGAAAAACAAGTCGTCGTAACTGGAGTTGACCTGGTATCCCAGCTCATGGATTTCTCCCCACGCGCCGTCCGGTTTGAGCTGCGCCTGAAACACGTCATATCCACCCAGGCCAATGCGGCCATCGGTGCTGAAGTACAGTTGTTGCGATAGATAATGAAAGAACGGAGATACATCCTCCCCGCTGGTATTCACCGCGCTTAGGTTTTCGACAGATACCACATCGCCGTTGGGTTCAATCACTCCATGCCAGATGTCCAGCTTACCTTTACCCCCCGGGCGGTCAGATACAAAGTACAGGCGGCGGTTGCCTTCGGCGTCCAGACCAAATGCAGGCTGCGTAGTGGTATATTTGCTGTCGTTGATGCTCAGTCGGAGGGGTGCCCCCCACAATCCATCCTGAAGGCGACTTCGATAATACAGCTCACAGTGCATATCAGACGCATTGATATATTGGCACACGGCATAGTACACCCCTTGATTGTCGGGGGTGAAGGCCGCAAAAGAGGTATTCTGCCCCGGGATATTAAATCCACCGTTCATTTCTTCCGAATAAGATACGCCCTGTTTCTGAAAGGCGCGTTTGACGCGCAGCATCATGCGCTCATCTTTATTGGATGTGGGCGCAGTTTGGGCGAGGAAGGTGGTATAGTATATCGTATCTTTCTGAAAAACAGCACCAAAATCGGAGAAAGGACCATTGATGATGGTGTCTTTCCGTTCGGGACGAGCCGGCACACGAATACCACGGGTAGTAAACTCCCGCGATTGAATGACCCGTTCACACTCCTTGATGCCTTTACGAGCCAGGTCTTCGTAACCCTCATTGGGGGGATGGGTTCCTTTCAGATACTGCGCATAGGAAACGATGGCCAGTTCCTGCTTTTCCAGACGATGTTGTACAACACCCAGCCATAGGTAGGCCTCCGGATAACTTTGCCGACCCTTTTCTATATTCAGAAGCCGCGCATACCCTTTTTCAGCCGCGGCATTAGCGTTAAACAAACGAGCAGCCTCCGAAAACCCATATAGAATTTTCACGTCATTGGAATCGTATTCCAGCGCAGCTTCGTAGAATTTGTACGCGGAGTAGTAGTCTTTTTGTACAAACGCAGAATCACCCGCCATTATCCAGGCCTTTCTGGATTGAATGACCTGGCCATTCAGAACGGTTGCAAACCCCATAAAAAGGCTTATCCATACCAAGAGATGCCTGTTCATATAGAGACAAACTTTTTTGGGCTGTTGCACAGCGAATCTGTAAGCGGACGCCATTTAATTGATTGCCGATTGAAATCAGCAGCCTGAAACGGGCACACGCGAAGCAGCATTTTTGTGCATAAAAGCAGCCTTTGATGAAAAATAATACGAGACCTATCGGAGGGGGGATCGATCTGGTCCAATCAAATCAATGGGCAAATTTTAAACTGTGGCAACAGGTTTTTCCGATTGACCCTCGCCATGAGATAGTGTATATATAACTCCGGCCCACTGCGGCCTTTAGTAGCTATGTCAAACTCGGATACATTGATATCATAACTCAGGCCGACCCTCCAGTTGTTGTAATCCAGTCCAAAGGCAGGCGATAAAGACTCTGAAAAATCATAGGAGCGATAGTTTCCTACAAATTGAACGGATAGCTGCTTGCCGGGTTGCCGATTGAGATGATATCGGGCGCCAATTCCGTTGAGCCATTGCCGATATTTGCCCTGCGACTGGTATAAGGTGTTATAAATAATGTCCAGGTTGTCCGAAACCTGAATCGTAGCCAGCACATACGGAGAAAATCGCAGCGGAAGTGCTATATCATTGCCCCCGTCTCCGATAAAATTCTGGAGTGGGGTATTCAGGTGATACAATCCGATACCGGCGTCTATCTTCGTACGTTTTTCCAGGTTGTCCACCAAACGTTTATCTACCCGGGTCTGATAACGAAAATTCACCCCAGCGTTCATCTCGGCATAGAAATTGCGGCGACTGGAAAAATCCTCCAAGGTGGGGAGAGATGGGTCGTAGAGACCTGTAGCGGGATCATATTGGGCATCGAAGACAAGCCCGTTGTCCTGAAAACGCCGTTGGGTAGCTGCCATCTGCGCCCCAGCTGTAACGTACAGCTTCTTGTCGAGGCGCTGTGTGTACGAACCCGTGAGCACCAAATTCGACAGGTTGAGGCGGGATACCCCTCCCTGATCGTAGTTGAAGCCAATACCCAGCGAAAAAAAACGGGTATCCGAATTCGGGGTGAGCAGCTTTTTTTCCGCAGCTAAGGTGACCGTCCGGTAGTCAACCGGCACTGAATGCCACTGACTCCTGAAATTGGTCATCAGGCGCGTCTCCCCTGCAAAAATACCTGTCAGCGCAGGACTGATATTCATGGGCGCAGCATAGAACTGAGTATAGTGAATATCTTGCCCTTCGAGCACTGCCACTGCGCCAAAAAACATCACCCCGGCAAGGTATGCTTTCAGGGAATGGTTCATTAAAAGAATGTGAATGATTCGCTTTACCATGGCCTGATTTGTTTCTCTTCCCGAAAATTACGCGTTTTTTCGTTACAGTGTCGGATTCACCGCTCAAATTTGCGAACAATGCCCCTGTTTCTAAATAATACCAGCCATTTTCCCATCATTTCAGCCCGCTTACCCACCAATAAGCACGCATATACCTCAATACGAACCACATCTTTTACCAATTTGCACAAACTATTATGTAAAACATCCTTTCCCTAAATAAAATGTCACAAACAATACAATCCCGTGTTTGTGTGATGAACTTATGGTTGTTATCCACGATTTGTTTCCTATCTTGCAAGCGTTTTCCAGATATATTAAGTAGCTGATTGCTCTATATTTTGTTCTGAGAAAATATGTTTTTTACTGAAAAACAGCCATGAACACGCTAATTTCAGGTTTTGCCGAAACCTGGGAAAGTGCAAATCGTATAATCCAAAAAACTATCGGTGTGAATAAGAAATTTTTACTCCTCTTAGCCTCCTTAATCGTGCTACAGGCACAGGCGAGGGTGATATATGTCCGGGTAGGGGCACCCGGCGACGGTAGTTCCTGGCAGCAGGCGACCGGAAACCTGCAACACGCCCTGCGTATTTCCCAGCCAGGTGATGAAATATGGGTAGCAGCGGGGGTATATACTCCTTCTTCTACCAACGATCGCGCGGCTTCTTTTGTGATTCCCTCTGGAGTAAAAGTACTCGGTGGATTTGCTGGAAGAGAAACAGCACTCTCTCAAAGAGACTTCAGCACCCAGCGTTCTGTGTTATCCGGCAACATCGGCCTCCCCAATTCAGACACCGACAATTCATATTCTGTAATTACCACGCGCAACGTCAATGAACATACCTTGGTGGATGGCTTTGAAATTGTAGGCGGCAACGCCAACAATCCCGTCCACGAAGTCAGCGCAGGCAATTGCGGGGGTGGCTGGTTCAATGATGCCAGCAATGGTATTTCCGCTCCTACTATCTCCAACTGCGTGTTCAAATTCAACAAGGCTTTCTACGGCGGCGCCATTTATAACTATGCCGGCAACGGCAATTGCAGCGGCACCCGCGTGCTCAACTGCGATTTCATCCAAAATGATGCCCGCGTAGATGGCGGCGGTATCTATAACCAGGGCGCCAGCGGTCGCTGCAATGTCCTGATTCAAAGCTGTAATTTCGAAGGCAATCAAGCGTACTACGGCGCCGGCATCCTCAACCGCGCTGATTTTGGAGAGGCTAACCCCACTATCGAAAACTGTGCCTTCTCCGGAAATGGCTCTATGGTGCGCGGTAGTGCCATTTATAATCACCGATCACAAAGCGGCTCCTGCAATCCCGTGTTAAAGGGCTGCCGCTTCGACGATACTAATTTTGAAATGGTTGGAGACGCCATCGGCGGCAACTCGGTTCTCACGAACCAGGAAGACGCTAAAAAGCCCAAGAAACCCGTTGTCATTCGGTCTACGACCGGCTACTAACAAATCATAACACATTCATGATAAGCCGGCTCTCTCGCAGAGCCGGCTTTTTTTTACCCCTACCCTTCAGCCACTCAAAACGGCAGACTGCCCAAATCCACATTGCCACCCGTCAGAATAATACCTACGCGCTTACCCCGGAATACATCGGGATAGGACAATACCGCCGCCAACGGCACCGCACAGGAAGGCTCAATAATGATTTTCATACGCTCCCAGGTTAGGCGCATCGCATCGATAATCGACGCTTCCGTGACGGTATATATCTCCTCCAGATTTTCCTGAATAATACGGAAGGTCTTATCGCCCAAATTGGTGCGCAACCCGTCGGCAATGGTATCTGTATGCGCGTTTTCTTCTATCTGCCCGCTGTGAAACGAGCGCCACGCATCGTTAACGCGCTCCGGCTCCGCACCACATACCTGGGCACCCGGCGCAAAGTAACGGGTAGCCAGCGCCGTACCACTCATCAGCCCCCCCCCGCCAATGGGCGATAATACTACCTCCAAGTCCGGTATTTCCTGTATCAGCTCCAGCGCCGCCGTCGCCTGCCCGGCAATGACGTTGTAGTCGTTGTACGGGTGTATAAAATGCGCACCCGTATCGCGTACAACCTGCTCAACCGTAGCTTCCCGCGCCGCTTGGGTAGGCGCACAAAAAACA
>Ga0172373_10005812_pt1 | contig 16743 bp, 17 predicted proteins | sample Lak10m_2_FD_114546 | JGI IMG/M metagenome (GOLD analysis project Ga0172373, IMG submission 114546) | Freshwater microbial communities from Kabuno Bay, South-Kivu, Congo - kab_092012_10m | ecosystem: Environmental > Aquatic > Freshwater > Lake | place: Democratic Republic of the Congo...
CTGGCGACGATACGACAGACCGACACGCCGCGATTTCAAATCGTCGGAATCGCCTATCGGCTGGAAACCCTTGTCAGGAGAGACTTTGCACATGTTGAACATTCAAACTACCGGACTTCAGTGATCCGCACTCTTGAAATCATCAAGGGAAGCTTGCCGCGACGCGCGTTGGCTTTGGTTCTGGAATGGGCAACCGAGCATCGCTCGGAATTGATGGAGGATTGGGATCTGTGTCAGTCGAGACAAAGCCCGAAGCGAATTGCGCCTCTGGAATAAATCCGGCGGCACCATGGCGGGTTCTCGCGTTCAGCGTGCTGCCCGGGCACCGGCTTGCCATACGCTTTGTCGATGGGACCCAAGGCGTGGCCGACCTGTCGCGCCTGGTCTCAGGTCGCAATCCCGGAGTCTATGGCGCACTTGCCGATCCAGCAGTTTTTGAGCAGGCCCGACTTGAACTCGGCGTCATCACCTGGCCGAGCGGCGCAGACCTTGACCCTGACTGGTTGCACGAAGAGCTATCGCAGCAACGGGAGTGGCTGGCTCCCGAATGATCCTACTGCCGTGCTTGTGGCAGCATGGCTCTGTTGTTTTCCGTCAGCGGCAGCAGGTAGTTAACCGCAGCGATTACCCTGTTGTCCGCCACCGTTACCGCCTTTAGGGTCAGATAGACGTAGCCTGCGGCAATCGCATAGTTTCCAACCACCACGACTTGAGCATTATGGGTCTTGGACAGGTTTCTGACGTCGCGCGAAAGGAGCAGTTCTCCGGCACCCTCCTGGATATAGACGTCGTGTCGTAGTTTCATTTCAACAACGCTGAATCCCTGCTGCGTCAGGCGGGTGGCGACTTGCTCGGAAACGAGCCGGCCAAATCGGGAGCTCTGGCTAAGGGAGTCAATATTCACGACTGTGGCAACAAGCATCGGGATGTCTTTGGCTACCGGTACCGCGGTGGCGGACATCAGCTTATCCACCGCAGCGTAATTTGCTTTGGTGAATTCGCTATTCTCGGCGGCCTGATAGGTGGGTTGGGCCGGACCTGTTGTACAAGCAGTCAAAGTAATTGCAAATAGCAGAGCGGCGACCGTTTTCATTGTCCTGTTACCTCCATGGCCTTGATCCGTGGACGGAATGGACTTTCAAACATCGCCCCTTCGGCGTCTTCGACGTAGTAGACGTCGGTTTTCCGCATCAGGAACTTCGAGTCGTCTATCAGCGAGGTGGTAACGATTACCTCAGTATTTGTTGGGCTGCGCAACTTAGCGTTAGCTCCCAGCAGGTCAGCGCCAGCGATGAGTGCGCCGGCCCCAATCGCCTTCGCCGTGGACGATGAATTTCCAGTCGCAATTTCGCGCGCTACCAGAATCCCGCCAGCAATAGCGGCGACCGTGCCCGGCTGGTAGTCGCCCTGTCCGGCGAGATGACGAACAACTTGCGCTTCGTACCTGACCTGAACCGCTCCTTCAGGCTTCGTTGTCACATTCAAGCCACTATTGACCAGTTTGGAAATCAGCATGGTCTGAAAGCCCCGGGAAAAATCACTGTTGTCGCCCGAGGGCGAGACATACAGTAACTTGCCCTTGAGTTCCGGGCGATCTTTCAAGCTGGCAGTTTGCGCCGCGACATCGCCAGCAATTACATTCCAATGCTCAGCAGATTTTGATTTCCGTATGGAGCTGTCGGGAAAGGGTTCCGCACTTGGCATTCCCGCAAGCTGCGAACACGAGAACAATGCTGGCAGGGATAGCAGCAGCGCAATGGTTTGAGTTCTGTTCATACGTATTCCCTTCACCGTTATAGCGTCTTGCAACTTGGGTATCGCGCCAGAATAGCGCATACAACGGTATGCAGACAAGAGGAAGTGTATAGGCAAACCTTGTCCGCCTATGCGGGACAAGAAGCTACCTACGAAGATCTTCGGAGAGGTGTTGCAGGAATTACGTCTGCGACAATCTCTCACGCAGGATCAGTTCGCCGAGCGTGCCGGCACGGAGCGTAGCCATATCAGTGCCCTTGAGCGCGCCGAAAAGGGCCCCGCCCTCGCCACGATTTTTTTGCTTGCCGACGCTTTGAATATTCCTGCTGGGCAGATGATCGAGATCGTTGAGGGCCGATTGAAAACCTCCAGCCGCTGAAGTCATCTGAAATAGTTTTCATCCGACCAAAGATTACGTTCGCTGGCGAAATCGCCGTGCCGTCAGCGCCGACTCTTGGTATCCGCGTGCCGGTGAGGGTATCGGGCAACGCGCATATTGGTCGTTGCGGTGTTGGTCAGCTCAATCCCTCAGCTCGCGCCCGGTCAGCTTGAGGAAGACGTCTTCCAGGTTGGCCGGCCGATGCAGGGTGCGCAGCGCAGGCTGGTCGGCCAGGTGGGCCAGCAGCGGCGCGGCATCCTCGACATAGCAGAAGGCGGTTTCGCCGCTGGTCTCGACGCGGCGCGCGTAACGCTTTGCCTCGCGGCCGGCCCAGCCCGGCGCGTCCTCGCCATAGACCTCGACCACTTGCGGCTCGATGTTGCCGCGGATCAGTTCGCGCGGCGGGCCTTCGGCCACCATGCGGCCGCCGTCGATGATGGCCAGGCGCTGGCACAGGCGCTCGGCCTCGTCCATGAAGTGCGTCGTCAGCAGGATGGTCTTGCCCTGGTTCAGCAGGCGCTTGAGGCGTTCCCAGATCAGGTGGCGCGCCTGCGGGTCGAGGCCGGTGGTGGGTTCGTCGAGCAGCAGCAGGTCGGGGTCGTTGACCAGTGCGCGCGCCAGCGTCAGGCGCCGCTTCATGCCGCCCGAGAGGCTGCGGATGTTGGCCTTCTCCTTGCCGGCAAGGCCGGCGAATTCGAGCAGGCCGGGGATCAGCGGGCGGATCTCGGCGTCGGCGAGGCCGAAATAGCGGCCGTAGACGATCAGGTTCTCGGCGGCGGTGAAGTCCGGGTCGAGGTTGTCGAACTGCGGTACCACGCCGATGCGCGCCCGCGCCTCACGGGCCCGCGCCGGCACGGGCTCGCCGGCGAGGACGATCTCGCCGGCATCGGGCGCGGTGAGGCCGAGGCAGCAGCGCAGCGTGGTGGTCTTGCCGGCGCCGTTGGGGCCGAGCAGGCCGTAGCATTCGCCGCGGCGCAGCTCGAAACTGAGGCCGGCGACGACCTCGCGTCCGTCGTAGGACTTGCGCAGCGCGGAAACGGCGAGGGGGCTCATGGCGCGGCCTGCGGGGTGCCTCCGGCTAGTGCCAGGCGCGATGGATGATGTCGCGGATGATATGCAGGCGGCGATGGAAGAAATGGTCGGCGCCGGGTATCACCACCACCGGAATATCCAGTGGCTGCGCCCAGGTGAGGACATTCGCGAGGCGCACGGTTTCGTCCTCGGAGCCGTGGATTACCAGCGTGTCGGCTGCCACGGCTTCGGTCTCATAGCGGCGCATGCCCTCGACGAAACCGGCCGCGGTACCCACCAGCACCAGCCAGCGCGCCGGGTCGCCGGCGGCGGACAGGCGTTTGGCGAGGCGCGTGGTGACATAGGCGCCGAAGGAGAAGCCGGCGAGGTAAAGCGGCAGCGCTGCGCCATCGGCTGTCCGCCGGTCGGCGAAGCGCGCCCGCGCCCAGTCGTGCACGGCCAGCACGTCATCGGTTTCGGCGTCGCCGTGGTCGTGCTCGCCCTCGCTGCCGCCGACGCCGCGAAAGCTGGGGCGCAGCGTGATGCAGCCGCGTTCGCGAAAGGCGCGCGCCAGGGTGGTGACCACCTTGTTGTCGGCGGTACCGCCGAACAGCGGATGCGGATGCGCGATCAGCGCCAGGCCGCTGGCATTTTCGTGATCCTCGACGAAGACCTCGATCTTGCCGTCGGGCCCATCGACCAGCACGCGTTCGTGGCGCGACATCGTCAATCCACCTTGAGCCGCTCGACCTGCTTGCCGTCGATCAGGTGGCTTTCGATGATTTCGTCGATGTCCTCGCGGTCGACATAGGTGTACCAGACCGCTTCGGGATAGATCACCATCACCGGGCCTTTTTCGCAGCGATCGAGGCAGCCGGCGGCGTTGATCCGCACCTTGCCCGGCATGCGGGCGCCGAGCGCCTTGACCTTGTCCTTGGCGTAGGCACGCATGTCGCCGGCGCCGTGGTTGTTGCAGCAGGCTTCGCCCGGTGCGCGCTGGTTGGTGCAGAAGAAGACGTGATGGCTGAAGTGGCTCATGGCGGAGTGGGCGGTGAGTCGGTGAGGGATGCGGCGTATTTTAGCGGGCCGGTGCCGGGTACTTGCGCGCGTTCTTGACGATCTTCGCGCGCGCCGCGGCGATCGGGTCGATGCCCAGCACGTCGGCGAGTTCGGTGAGGTAGATCAGCACGTCGGCGATCTCGTCGGCCACTTCGGCGCGCTTTTCCGCAGGCAGCGCCAGGCTTTCCTCGGGGGTGGACCACTGGAAATGTTCGACCAGTTCGGCGGCCTCGACGCTCAGCGCCATGACGAGGTTCTTCGGCGTGTGGTAGCGGTGCCAGTCGCGCGCGGCACAGAAGTCGCGCAGGGCATCGCGCAGGTCGGTCAGGTCAGTGATGGCTTGCATGGGCGTGCTCCGGTCGGTAGCTGATCAGCCAGGGAAGGGCGAGGAAGGGCCACAGCGAGCAGATCAGCCGCGTCAGGCCGTTGAAGTTGAGAAACTGCCCGGATTGCCAGACCTGCGCCGCATGGTGCAGGTAGGGGTTTTCCGGCGCCACGTTCACCATGACAGTGGCAAACAGCAGGGCCAGCGCCGCCAGTGCCCGCCGTGCCGCCGGCGACAGGAAGCTGGCCGCCCACCACAGCGCGAGGCCGGCACCCAGCCCGGTGGTGGCGCCCGGCGTCAGCCAGGCCAGGGCCACCGCCGGGCCGGCGATCAGGGCATGGGCCAGGGCCTTGGTTACCAGCGCCAGGGCGAGCAGCGCCGCGGTCAGGGCGCGCGCGCGCCGGCGCAGCAGCAACTGGCAGATCAGCGCCGCGGCAAGCACGCCGGCGGCGGCGATGGTCTCCTCGACATGGCTGAAGCGTTCCGCGGCAAAGGGCTGCACCGGGGGCAGTTCGAGCAGCTGGCGCAGATCGCCGGTGCCGAACAGCAGGATCTCGGGCGACAGCTGGGTCATCAGCCAGGCGGCGATCAGCAGGATGCCGAGGTCGGTGCCGGCGGCCTCCGTCGTGACATGGCCGCGCCACCATGCCAGGTGGCGCGCGCCGTAGAAGTGGCGGCCCCAGCGCGCGCCGGCGCAGGCGCCAAGCAGCGCGCCGGCGCTGTTGCAGGCGAAATCGAGGTTGGAGGGAATCCGGCTGGGCAGGAAGTTCTGCGTCCACTCCAGCAGCAGGCTGAGGCCGACGCCCGGCAGCGCCGCCAGCAGGCAAGCCGCCAGCGGCCGGGCGCGTCCCTGCGGCATCGCCGCACAGAGGAAGCCGAGCGGGATGTAGGCGACGAGGTTGGTCACCATGTCGAAGCCGGTGTAGTAGCGCGGCCAGACCGGGGTAAGGAAGGCCAGCGTGTCGCCGCCGTGGTCGCGCCAGCCCGACAGCGGATGCAGGCTGGCATAGATGATCAGCAGCACATAGCCGGCGATCAGGTAGAGCAGCAGGTGATTGCGCGTGTCCTTGCCCACGCGGCGATTCTGCCGGCTTCGGCGGGCGCGGACAAGCGACGGCGCTTACCAGTGGCGGCGCAGGTTGGTCAGGTAGTTGTCGGGAAAGGCGTCGATCGCCACCGGCACCTGGTCGAGCACCCGGCGTGCCGTTTCAGCGGTGAGCGAGAGGCAGAAGCTGCGATCGCGCGGCCCGCCCGAGGTAAGCCCGACCAGGCGGCCCTCGGCATCGACCAGCGGCCCGCCGGAAATGCCCTGGTCGCAGTAGTTCGACGTCACCAGATAGTCCTGGCCGCGGCGGTTGATGACGCCGAGCAGGGTGCCGGTGGAAAAGCCCAGCTTGCCGGCGGCAAAGCCGAGGCTGTAGATCGGGTCGCCGCGCTTGAGCCCGCCGGCCCGCCCGATTGCCATTGGCCGTGCCGCCAGCCCGGGGGCGACGGCGATGCAGGCATCCTCGGTGATCAGGAAGGCGGCGGCGGTGATCTCGGTGCGCGTGCCGGTGACGGCGTTGATCGCCTGCAGCGGCCCTTTGCGCACGTTCGGCGCAATCACATGGCAGTTGGTCAGCAGACGGTCGGCCTCGATCGCCACGCCGGTGCCGAGGCCGCCGCCGCCGAGGATGGCGAAGGTCGATTCGGCGATGGCGCGGACGGTGTTGGCCTGCGGATGTTCGGCCAGCGCGCGCGGTTCCGTGCTGCTGCCGCCCGGCGGCGGTGTCCCGGTACCGGCGGCGGCTCCTGGTGTTGGCGGCACGGCAAGCGCGGGTGGTGCCGGCGGGGCAGGGGGCAACAGCGCGGCGATGTCGGCAGCCACCTGTCCGGCACCGCCGGCGGGGTCCGTGGTGGCCACGGAAGTCGGCGCTGGCGGGACGGCGGCCGGCGGCGGGTCGGCGTCGGCCATGAAATGGCGCGCCGTGAAGCTCAGCGCGGCGATCGCCAGCAGCACCAGCGCCGTTGCCAGCGGTAGGCGCAGGCGGCCCTGCTCCGGCGTGCCGCCCGCGGCCCGCTGTTCGTGCCGGCGCCGGTCGTAGATGGCGCGCCGGCGGCGATCGAGCAGCAGGTCGCGGGCCTCGGCGAGGACGGCGGCGCGGTTGTGCCTCTCCTCGCTGTCGGGCAATGCGTCGAGTGCCTGGCGCAGGGCCTCGTGGGCCGCCGCGATATCCGCCGGCGTCGCCTTGTCGCTGAGGCCGAGAAGCTCGTAGAGGCTCTGCTTTTCGGCCATGGCGGTTGGCCTAGTGCCGGTGTTCCGGCTCCGCGTGGTGGGTCTGCGCCGCGGCGTGGTGGTGCAGGATGGCGTGCGGGTCCTGGCCCGGCAGGTGGTGGCCGACCCACTGCGGCAGCAGCGAGCCGGCGACCATGCCGAGGATCGAGACGCCAAGCCCGATCAGCTGCGGCGGTACCAGGCTGGCCTCGCCGATCAGGACTTCGATCAGGATCCACGACAGCAGGCCGCCGAAGATCGCCGCCAGCGCGCCCTGCGTGGTGGCGCGACGCCAGAAGATGCCGGCGGCGAGCGGCACGAAGGCGCCGGCCAGGGTGACCTTGTAGGCGTTCTCCACCATCTGGAAGATCGAGGACTCGGACTTCAGGGCGAAACCCAGCACCATGCAGGTAAATACCACCAGGCAGCCGCGCATCACTCGCAGGAACTGGTGGTCGCCCATGTTCGGGTAGAAACCCTTGACCACGTTCTCGGCAAAGGTGACCGAGGGCGCGAGCAGGGTGGCCGAGGAGCAGCTCATGATGGCCGACAGCACGGCGCCGAAGAACAGCACCTGGGCCACGATCGGGGTGTGCTGCAGCACCAGGGTCGGGAGCACCAGCTGGGTATCCTTCTCCAGCAAATCGGCGAACAACACCGGGTCGATCAGGGTCGCCGAGTAGGCGATGAACATCGGTACGAAGGTGAAGCAGAAGTAGATCGAGGCGCCGAGGATGGACCCCCACAGTGCGATCTTCGCGCTCTTTGCCGAGGTGATGCGCTGGAACACGTCCTGCTGCGGGATCGAGCCCAGCATCATGGTCAGCCAGGTGCCGATGAAGGTCAGCCAGAGCCAGGGATCGGGCTCGGGAAAGAACTTCAGCTTGCCGGCATCTGCCGCATGGCCGATCACCGCCGTGGCGCCACCGCCGACTTTTCCCGACACGGTCCAGGCGATGAACAGCAGGCCGCCCATCGATACCGCCATCTGCACGAAGTCGAGGATGGCCACCGAGAACATGCCGCCGAAGATGGTGTAGCTGAGGACGATGCCGGCGCCGAGGATCATGCCCGCCTCCTGCGATACCGCGCCGTCGGTGACGACGTAGAAGATCAGGCCCAGCGCCTTGATCTGCGCCGCCACCCAGCCCAGATACGAGAGCACGATGCAGATCGTGGTCAGCACTTCCACCGTGCGGTTGTAGCGCATGCGGTAGAAGTCGCCCAGGGTAATGATGTTGAGCTTGTACAGGTAGCGCGAGAAGATGACGCCGGCGATGATCAGGCACATCGACGAGCCGAAGGGGTCGGCGACGACGCCGCCGAGGCCGTCCTTGACGAAGGTGGCCGAAACGCCGAACACCGCCTCGGCGCCGAACCAGGTGGCGAACACCGTGGCGGTGACCACCGGCAGCGGCAGGCTGCGGCCGGCGATGGCGAAATCCTTGGCGTTGTGCACCCGGGTGGCGGCAAACAGGCCGATGCCGACCGAGATCATGAGGTAGAGGATGACGAACCAGAGCAGCATGGCGGGTATCCGGGATCGGGGGTCAGGTGGCGAAGTATATAGGCCGCCTGTCGGTGCCGGAAGGCGTCAGAACAGGGCGAATCCCAGGGCAAAAACGGCGATGCCCAGCGCCAGCCAGAGCAGCTGGCGCAACGCGCGCACTTCGCCGGCGAGGTTCTCCAGTTCCGGCTTGGGCGGCGGCGAAGCGGTTGCCGCCAGCGCCTGATGGACCAGGCGCGGCAGGGCCGGCAGCAGGCGCGCCCAGTGCGTCGCCTCGCGACGCAGGTTGGCTTCCAGGGGCAGCAGCCCGAGCTGCTCGCTCATCCAGCGCTCGAGGTATGGAAAGGCCGTCTTCCACAGGTCGAGCTCGGGATCGAGGTCGCGGCCGAGGCCCTCGACATTGAGCAGCGTCTTTTGCAGCAGCACCAGTTGCGGCTGGATCTCGACATTGAACTGGCGCGAGGTCTGGAACAGGCGCAGCAGCACGCGACCGAGCGAGATCTCTTTCAGCGGGCGGTCGAAGAAGGGCTCGCAGACGGCGCGGATCGCCGCCTCGAACTCGTCGACGCGGGTTTCCCTCGGCGCCCAGCCGGATTCGATGTGGGCCTCGGCGACGCGCTTGTAGTCGCGCTTGAAGAAGGCGAGGAAGTTCTGCGCCAGGTAGTTCTTGTCGCTGTCGGACAGGGTGCCGACGATGCCGAAGTCGAGCGCGATGTAGCGGCCCTTGCGCGGCCCCTCGGTGCACACGAAGATGTTGCCCGGGTGCATGTCGGCGTGGAAGAAGCCGTCGCGGAACACCTGGGTGAAGAAGATCTCGACCCCGGCGCGCGCCAGCTGCGGGATGTCGACGCCCTTCGCGCGCAGCTCATCGATGCGCGAGATCGGCGTGCCGTGCATGCGCTCCATGACCATCACGCTGTCGCGGCACCAGTCCCAGTGCACCTCCGGCAGCATCAGAAGATCGGAGTCGGCGAAGTTGCGCCGCAGCTGCGAGCAGTTGGCGGCCTCGCGCATCAGGTCGAGCTCGTGGTGCAAGTGCTTGTCGAACTCGGCCACCACCTCGCGCGGCTTCAGGCGCCGGCCGTCGGCCCAGAGCGCTTCGAGCAGGCCGGCGGCGGCCTGCAGCAGCGCGATGTCATGCTCGATCACCGGCAGGATGCCGGGGCGCAGGATCTTCACCGCCACCTCGCGCCCGCCGTCCTTTTCGTGCAGCTCGGCGAAATGCACCTGGGCTACCGAGGCCGACGCCACCGGCGTGCGGTCGAAGCGCGCGAATACCTGGTCCACCGGCTTGCCGTAGGCCTGCTCCAGCTGGGCCAGCGCCAGCTCGGTGGGGAAGGGCGGCACGCGATCCTGCAGGCGCGCCAGCTCGTCGGCGATGTCGCGCGGCAGCAGGTCGCGCCGCGTCGACAGCACCTGGCCGAACTTGACGAAGATCGGGCCCAGTTCCTCAAGGGCCAGGCGCAGGCGCTCGGCGCGCGGCGCCGAGAGGTCGCGCCAGAACATCAGGGTCTGGGCGGCGGCCAGCAGGCGTGCGCCGAGGCTGCGTTCGATCTCGCGGTCGTGCTCGACGACAAGGCGGTCGAGTCCGTAGCGATAGGCGACTCGGACGATGCGGAACAGGCGGAAGATGCGCACGGAATGCGGGGCGGGGGGCGAAACGGGCAGTATAATTCACCACTTATCAAATGCTTCCGCGTAGTTCCGCCATGGCCGCATCCAGCGCTCTCCCGGCTTCCGCCTTTGACGCCCGCCAGCACCTGATCGCGCTCCTGCGCAGCGCGCTCGCCAGCGTGGCACCCGCCCAGGGCCTCGCCGACATCGTTCTCGAACGTCCGAAGCAGGCCAGCCATGGCGATTTCGCCTGCAACCTGGCGATGCAGCTGGCGCGCGAACTGAAGACCAATCCGCGCCAGATTGCCGAGCGCCTGGTGCGCGAGCTGCCGCCGTCGCCGCACGTGGCCAGGGTCGAGATCGCCGGTGCCGGCTTCATCAATTTCAGCCTGACGCCGACGGCGCGCAGCGCCGTGGTGGCGACGGTGCTGGCGGCGGGTGACACCTACGGCCGCGGTGCCGCCAAGAGCCCCCGCGTCGGCCGCCGCCTGCAGGTCGAGTTCGTCTCCGCCAATCCCACCGGCCCGCTGCATGTCGGCCACGGTCGCGGCGCCGCCTACGGCGCCAGCCTGGCCTCGCTGCTCGGCTTCGCCGGCTACGAGGTGACGCGCGAGTACTACGTCAATGACGCCGGCCGGCAGATGGACATCCTCGCCGTCTCGGCCTGGCTGCGCTACCTCGATCTGTTCGGCGAGCCGTTGCCCTTCCCGCCCAACGCCTACCAGGGCGGCTACGTGCGCGAAATGGCCGAGCAGATCAGGCAGGCCCACGGCGACCGCTACGTGCATCCGGCCGAGGCCGTGCTGGCCTGTGTGCCCGACACCGACGACATCGAGGCCCGCCTCGACGGTTTCATCCTCGCCGGCAAGGACCTGCTCGGCGAGGACTGGTTCTACATCCACAGTCACGTGCTGTCCGAGCAGCTGGCCGACTGCCGCGCCGACCTCGAAGAGTTCGGCGTGCATTTCGACATCTGGTTCTCCGAGCGCAGCCTCTACGACACCGGCATGGTGGCGCGCGCCGTCGAGAAGCTGGAGGCGGCCGGCCACATCTACAGCCAGGACGGCGCCAAGTGGTTTCAGTCCACCGCCTTCGGCGACGAGAAGGACCGCGTGGTGCAGCGTGAAAACGGCATCTACACCTATTTCGCCTCCGACATCGCCTATCACCTGAACAAGTTCGAGCGCGGTTTCGACAAGGTGATCGACATCTGGGGCGCCGACCACCACGGCTACATTCCGCGCGTCAAGGGCGCACTGCTGGCCTCCGGTGCCGATGCCGGCAAGCTCGATGTCACCCTGGTGCAGTTCGTCAGCCTGTTCCGCGACGGACAGAAGGTCTCGATGTCCACCCGTTCCGGCGAGTACGTCACGCTGCGCCAGCTGCGCGAGGAAGTCGGCAACGATGCCTGCCGCTTCTTCTACATGCTGCGCAAGTGCGACCAGGCGCTGGATTTCGATCTCGACCTGGCCAAATCGCAAAGCAACGACAACCCGGTCTACTACGTGCAGTACGCCCACGCCCGCATCTGCTCGGTGCTGGCGCAGTGGGGCGGCGACGCGGCCGCGCTGGCGCGGGCCGATCTGGCGCCGCTGCAGCACGAGCGCGAGCTTGCACTGTGCGCGCGGCTGTCCGACTTTCCCGACCTGGTGCAGGTCGCGGCGCGCGACTATGCGCCGCATGCGCTGGCCTTCTACCTCAAGGACGTGGCCGGCGATTTCCACAGCTGGTACAACGCCGAGCGCCTGCTGGTAGATGACGCGGCGACCCGCGAATCCCGCCTGGCGCTGGCTGTCGCCACCCGCCAGGTGCTGCGCAACGGGCTATCCCTGCTGGGCGTTTCCCAACCGATGAGCATGTGACCATGGGCAAATTCGACAGGACCGGCGGCAAGCCCGCAGCGCGTGCCAACGCGCCGCGCAAGAGCGGTGGCGGCACCATCCTCGGCATCTTCATCGGCCTGGTGATCGGCGTGCTGATCTCCTTCGGCGTGGTCTGGTACCTCAACAAGACGCCGCTGCCCTTCCAGAACAAGTACGAAGGCGCACCCAAGGGCGACAAGGCCGGCAACGGTCAGGCCGCACCTGCGCCGCTGCCCGGCAAACCGGGCGACAAGCCGGTCGAGCGGCGCTTCGATTTCTACAACATCCTCGAAGGCAAGGCGCCGCAGGGCGGCGCGCCGGCGCCCGCCGCCGCCGGCGCTCCGGCAGCGCCGGCGGCACCTGCCGCGGCGGCCAAGCCCGGTACGGCCCCGCCCGTCGCCGAGGCCAAGCCGCAGCTGAACGACGTTTTCTACCTGCAGGTCGGCTCCTTCCAGAAGGCCGCGGATGCCGACAACCTCAAGGCCAAGCTGGCCCTGACCGGCCTCTACGCCAGCGTGCAGGAGGTCAGCATTCCGGACAAGGGCACCATGCATCGCGTCCGCGTCGGCCCCTTCCGCGATCCCGACGAGATGAACCGGGCGCGCGAACTGCTGGTGCAAAACGGCGTCCAGGCCTCGGTGGTCAAGGCCAGGGAGTAAGCGTGCGCCGGCTTGTCGCGATCGTACTGTGCCTCTGGGGCGCGCTGCTGTCCTGCGGCACGGTCGCCGCGGATCTCGCCGAAGGCCGCGACTTCAAGCTTCTCAACCCGCCGCTGGCGGCCGAGCGCCACAAGGTCGAGGTCACCGAGTTCTTCTGGTACGGCTGCCCGCACTGTTTCAACCTCGATCCGCTGGCGATCGCCTGGGCGCAGCGTCTGCCCCCGGATGTCTCGTTCCGCCGCGTCCCCGCCGCCTTTGCCGACGGCAAGTGGGTGTCCGGCGCGCGCCTGTACTACGCGCTCGAAGCAATGAACCTGCTGGAGCGGATGCACCCCGAGGTGTTCAAGGCCATACACGTCGAGCGCAAGCGCCTGGACAAGGAGGACGCGCTCGCTGCCTGGGTCGCCGGCAAGGGCATCAAGCCTGAGGACTTCCTCGCCGCCTGGCGCTCGTTCGGCGTCCAGAGTCGTGTGCGCCAGGCCGTCGAGCTGACCCGCCGCGCCGGGATCACCGGCGTGCCGGCCATGGTCGTCGACGGCCGCTACCAGGCGATCACGCCCGCCACCAACGTCGAGCTGCTGGGCCTGGTCGACCGCCTCATCGAGCGTGCCCGCGCCGAGCGCGGCCAAAAGTAGTGCGTGTTTTCCTCACCGGCGCGTCGAGCGGCATCGGCGCGGCGCTGGCCCGGCACTACGCGGCACGGGGGGCCACCCTGGGGCTCGCGGCGCGACGTGGCGACCGTCTTGCCGAGCTCGCCGCCGGCCTGCCCGGAAGGCATCGCTGCTATGCCCTGGATGTCGCCGATACCGCCGCGCTGCAGGCCGCGGCGGCCGATTTTTGTGCCGGTGGCTGCCCCGACATCGTCGTCGCCAATGCCGGCATCTCGGTGGGCACCCTGGGGGGCGATGCCGGCGACCTCGCCGTCATGCGCCGCGTCTTCGAGACCAACGTCATCGGCATGGCGCAGACCTTCCAGCCCTTCATCGCGGCAATGACCGCGCGCGGCAGCGGCCGCCTCGCCGGCATCGCCTCGGTCGCCGGCATTCGCGGCCTGCCCGGCGCCGGTGCCTACTGCGCCTCGAAGGCGGCGACCATCGCCTACCTCGAAAGCTTGCGCGTCGAGCTGCGCGGCAGCGGCGTCAGGGTGGTCACCATTGCGCCCGGCTACATCGCCACGCCGATGACGGCGGTGAACAGCTATCCGATGCCCTTCCTCATGCCGGCCGAGGACTTTGCCCACCGCTGCGCCGGTGCCATCGCGCGCGGAACGTCGTACACGGTGATTCCCTGGCAGATGGGCGTGGTCGGCAAGCTGCTGCGCCTGCTGCCCGATGCGCTGTTTGACCGCATCTTCGCCCGCGCCGGCAGGAAGCCGCGCGGCCTCGACCTGTAGCCCGCCCCGCGCCCGCCGGCTTCCCTCAGGGGCTGGCTCCCGCCAGCCCGCCTTCGGCGGCCATGCGTTCGGCGTGCCCGATCGTGCCCGCCGCCTCGTATTCGCCGGCGATGCGCAGCAGCAGCGGCCTTGCCGCCGCTTCCTTCATGCCGGGCCTGATGCGCGGGTCATAGAGCATCTTCAGCATCAGCACGTCGAGGCCGCTGAGGAAGCTGCGTACCGTGCCGTGATTGAAGATCGAGGGCAGCGGCCGGTCGGTGTCGTTCGACAGCCCGACCATGTGGGTCAGTTCCTCGGCGATGCAGGCCACCAGCTCGCCCTTGCCGCGTGCCCGGTCGACCGGGATCAGGCCGACGGCGCGCTGGATGTTGCCCGTCCTGTCGGCGCGAAAGCTGGCCAGGCACATGCTGTCGCGGAAGAACTGCTCGCGCCGCCCGTCCCTGTCGGCGCCGGCGAAGGCGAGCACGTCGACTTCGATGCGCGCGTCATTGGTCAGGACGACGATGAAGTTGGCCGTCGCCGCCGTCTCGGCGGGCTCGATGGAAAGGCCGGTAAGCTGGGCCAGGTGCCGCAGGTGGGTGCGCACCAGTTGCTCGTGGACCGCCTGTTCGCCGACGCGATGGACGATGTGATAACGGATCGGCGCCGACCACTTGCGCACCGGATTGTCGCGCCGCGAATACTCGCTTTTCAGGGCCAGTTCGACGAAGGCATCCACAAGGCCGTCAGGGGTTTTCCATTGCGCTTCGCCCTCGGCCAGCGCTGCCGTCGCGCAGGTCAGCAGGACGCTGACCACAAGCCGGCGCAGGAAGAACGGAAACCGCATGATCCATCCCTTCAGCCGGCGCACCAGGAAACACGACACACGCGCATTTGCCTGCCCTCCGCCGGCCATTCTCAGCCTAGCCGACTTCCGGCGCAAGTCCACCCGCGCTTACAGTCCACCCGCGCTTACCCGCGCCCACCTTGCCCACCCTTGCCCGCCGGCGCACCATCCCGCGACAGCGGGCGCCGGCACTGCCCCGGTGCGCCGACGGCGGCTGGGGCCGGCGGGGTCAGTCGAGCGGGCGCGTCAGGCAGCGCTCGAATTCGCTGCCGTGGTCGAGGATGCGGTAGAGGGTCAGGCTCTGCAATTCCTGGGCGACCATCACTTCGACGCGGCGGTCTAGGCGGAAGCTGCCGGAACGCAGGATCAGGCTGGCGGGAATGCGCAGCGCGGCGATCTCCGGCAGCATGAAGGCCTGCCGCCATTCGCCGGCGCTGCCGTCGTTGCCAATGATGCGCACGGTGGCGGGACGCGGCTCGCCGGGCAGCAGCTGGATGCCGGCGGTCAGCCTGGCGCCGTCGCGCAGGGCCCAGCGCACCACGGCGAGGGAAAAGCGGCCATCGTCGGTCGTGCGCGTGCCGATCAGCTGCCCGGCGCCGACCCGCACGCCGCTGCCCAGCGGGCGCGCGAGGCGCATGCCGCCGGCCGAGGTGTTCAGCAGCTGCCAGTCGTCGAGCACCTCCCAGCGCTCCGTGGCCGACTCGTCGACCGCGTTGGCGGCACGCTGGCGCCGGTCGCCGAAGGTTTCAAACTCCTCGCGTTCGCGCAGCAGGGCGGCGGCGTCGCGTCGCGGCGGGCGAAAGACCCAGGTGCCGGTGAGCTGGGCATGGGCGGTGTCGAAGCCGACCACCACGCGGCAACTGCCGGTTGCCGGGCGGCGCGTTTCGTTGCGCGGCGTGCCACCCTGGCACCAGCGCTGCAGCGCACGCCGCAGCAGATGTGCCGCCGCCGGCTGGGTGACGTCTTCGCCGAGTTGCAGCTCGGCCGGCGCGCGCCCCATGTCGAGCATGGCCACGCGTGACTGCAGGCTCTTGCGCAGCTCGGTGGTGTCCAGCCAGCGGCCGCCGCGTGCCGGTTGCGGCGCATAGCAGGCCGGCTGGTCGGATTCGAGATCCACCCACAGCGGTTGCGCGCGGTTGCGGATGTCTTCGGGCGCCGCCGCCAGCAGCTCGATCTTGGCGCCCCAGCGCTTCGCCCAGCGTGCCACCCAGGCCAGGTGGCGCGCCGGCAGTTCGTAGAGGCTGGCCGTGCTCAGCAGATTGCATTCGGCATAGGCGGCGAGCGCCGTGGTCGGCATGTTGCCGTGGCGCACCGGGTCCTCCACCGCAATGTGTATGACACCCAGCGTCTCGGCGGCGGCGAGGATGCGGTGCAGCTTGAGCCAGTAGTTGTCGTCGGGCAGCTGTTCGCCACGGCACAGATCCACCTGCCAGTCGGCAAACACCGAGAGCGTGCGTTGCGCCAGCAGCGCCTGCAGGGCCGCGGCTTCCCTGCCGCGCGCCTCGGAGGCGATGGTGAAGCAGCGCAGGTAGCCCAGCGCCATCAGGTTCCAGACCTCGAGCGAGGTCTCCAGCGCGTGCTGCTCCGAGGGCGCCAGCGGCAGCGGGCGGGCGGAGAAGCCCCTGGCGGCGTCTTCCTGCATGCGGCTGACCGAGCCGCGCAGCTCTTCGAGGATGGCGAGGCGCTCGCTCACCGGCAGGTCGAAGCGGTGCAGCAGGCCGAGCTGGCGCAGCACGATGGCCTGGGCCTGCGAGGGATTGGCGAGGGGAACCTTGTGCAGCCAGTCGCGACATTCACTGGCGACGAGGAAGGCGGGCGCCTGGTCGCGCCCCGTGGCGGGTAGCTCGAAGTTCATCAGCGATCTCCTGGTGATTCCGCTGCCGTGGGAGGCGCCCGATTGCGCGTCCGGTAGGCCGGTGATTTTGCGTCTCCGCCTTTCGGCGGGTTTGCCTTGTTTCAGAATCGATGGATGATTTATCCTATTTTCCTCACTTGAACACCCCAAAAGCGCTGCAACCCGTGATTTGATGCGGGTTTGCGGTTATTGAGGAAGGACACCCGATGGGTGAAGGCGAATTCAAGTCGAATGGCATGGCGGA
>Ga0172373_10005813_pt1 | contig 16743 bp, 17 predicted proteins | sample Lak10m_2_FD_114546 | JGI IMG/M metagenome (GOLD analysis project Ga0172373, IMG submission 114546) | Freshwater microbial communities from Kabuno Bay, South-Kivu, Congo - kab_092012_10m | ecosystem: Environmental > Aquatic > Freshwater > Lake | place: Democratic Republic of the Congo...
AGTTGGCGCGCTATCATCAAGGAAAATAAGGATAAATATAAATATTCGCTATTCCCAGAAATGAGGGGGGCTTACTTTTGAAAAACCCAAAGACAGGTATTCATTATCAGAATGTTATGCCAATTTTTTAGCCATTTTACGGATTAACCGGACAACAATGAAATTAATTTATTTAAAGAATATGGTAAAAGAGCATCTATTTTACTTGCAAAACAAAAATTAACAACCAACTAAATTACAAAATTATAATCTGTTAATTTAATGATAACTTATTTTTTATGTGGTTGATTAAAAGCCTATTATTTTCCTTTTAATTCTTTAAAATACTTCCAACTTGTCATATTGGGTGAAACAAAGGTGCTTGGCGGGGCAGCATATTCTGGTTTATGTTTTAAAATGTATTGTCTGAATTCTTGCGGAATGGTTTCAAAGTCTCCATTTGTTTTATAACCCCTGCATTGATATACGAGGTACCCGGGTTTATTACCCATTTTCATCCAGGGCAGAAAGTCAGAGATTCTGGTCCAGCCTACTTCTGAGTAAATGTTTTTTGTTTTCGGATGAAGTAATTGCTTTTCATCCATAAAAAACTGGAACAATTCTGCTGCCTGATATTGATCTGATCTGCTGTTTTGAGGATAATCCTTGACTGGGAGCGGAGAAGGATAAAGGAGAAAAATATCCGAATACATTGCTATTCGGCCATCTCCTTGTTTTTTGTAAGGTACCCCCCAGTCTCCAAATCTCCCTTTTAGTGCATAGGTTTGATTAACAGGGTCATTCCATACATGTACTACATTCACACTGTCTTTGATCATAGGGTTATACCACTTTTCCAGAATTTTACCAGTTTGTATATCTCTGTAAATTGCAGCTTCTCGTGTTAACATTTTGTAGTCATCACCTTCTTGTTTTATGATAGCAATATTCATGGCTTCCAGATCAAATAAAGGAACAGACCTTTGACCTTCTATATAAGAATAAATTCTGCCCGTCCAGTAATAAACGGTAACTTCATTGGTATCCAGACTTGCCCTCATCTTTACAAAAGCTTTAAGGTTATCTTTTGGCATACTTAAGTCAAGTGGTATTTCCATTTCATTTTTTTGGTTTTGTTTTTTTCCTGACTTTTGACCAAACAATGTAATATTTAATATGAAGCAGAGAACGAACACTATAATATTTGACTTTTTCATACTTGTTTAATTAATTGTTAGTAAATATAAAATTGACTTTGTTCTGCGGTTTATGCTTCGTTTCTTTTTTTTCAATAATTTGCCAGCTTACACCTGAGCTATCCTGGAGTAAAAAAGAGTTTTCACCAAATTCATTTTTTTGTAGTTTACTTACTGATAGCCCCGGGTGATTTAAAGCTTTGCTTCTTATTTTTGTGATGTCAGGAGCGTATAAACTGTGCATTGTGATGCCTAATTGGCCTAGCTTCTGGAATTCTGACATGTCAGGCTTCGGTGCAAGAGGTATGAAAAATTTTAGTTTTCCACAAATGTTATTTGGGGATACGAAACCTTGATAAAGATGGGTATATCCATCGCGCATTATAAATACCCTTTTCGGACCCTTTTGCCAATCACCATTTATTTCTGGCTCATTTTCAGCCTTAAATCCTAATACCTCTGTTATGTATTTGAGAGAGATCATATCTTTGCCGGGAATGATCCAGTCATGATGTGTAAACTCACTGGTCTTTAACGGAGTATCTGGGTGAATGGTACCATAACCTGGTATTTCATACCCATACCTTTGAAAGAAAACATGATTAAAATATTGTCCATACACTGCATTTTCTCTGACTAAAACAGGTCGTTTGATAAAGTCTTTATCTCCTTTGTTTAACCCGAAAAGGTCATCTGTTATAGGTTCTGTTGGAAGCCAAGGTTTTTTATTGCCCCTTAAAAAATCATAAATATCATAAAGTCTCATAATGTCATTAGTTTTCATGACAGCCATCCTAGATCCAATGGTCTCCGGCTCGCTGTAGCCAACTCCTGGCCCCAAGGGTTTTTCCCATTTCCATAATCGAAGTAAGCCATGTGAATCAATGTCTCCGTTTTGAAGACGATAGATGGTCAGACTAGAATTTACCCCATACAGATTTTGAGAGGCATCAGCCTTGATTTTTACACTGTCTATTATCTTGAATCCATATTGGTTCCAGTAGGTTACAGAGTAGGGCAGGTCATCCACTGCCAAGATTACTTCATATACACCTGAAATCCCACTCTCATAATTGACTTGTGCATTGATTACATCGGGTAAAAAAAAACCAAATATTATGAAAATTTTTCTCATCGTTTTTTATTTTTAGTTATTACTTTTTCCAGTCACCGATTCCGTATGGATCCGATAATGCTCCTGAGATATGTTCATGGAATATTTTAAATTGCGGCTCATCATTGATTAACACAAAACTGGCTCTGTACACTATTTCAAATTCTTTATCCTTGATCATCCCTTTCATGTTAATTATTCCAATAACACTGGACATGTCATAAGATTCACGTGTGTAAGGACCATCTATCCAGTCAATAGAAAATACTTTAATTGTGCTGTTACAAAAATCTTTCCAGCCTTCCGATATTCTAGTAATACCTTTTGTAGATAATCTTGGGCCCTCCAAAATCACATAAATATCCTCACTTTTCGCATAGGAATTAATCACATCATCTACCCTTTTATCTATGATGTTTTGAAAAAAAGAATTAACAAATACAGAGGGAGTCATAGGTTACATTTCATTGATTTCATCAGCAATTTGATGCATGTCTTTATTTTTTTCAGGTTCTGCTATTGCCTGAATCTCTTGTTGGACGATGCGCATGATTCTGGCTGCATATCGGGCATGCCAAAGTTGCCTTTCATCAGCCTGCGCATCATTGGGTTCAAATTGTTCTATTTCTTTTCTGGATAAAATTCCTTTAGCTTCTAAAATTCTTTCAAGAGTATCTATACGCTCTCTTGCAACTGCCAATTCAGTGGCCACAGCCATAGTGATATTTAATACTCTTTCTACTGCGGGGTCATCAAAAAAATAGGGTCTGCCTCCTTTAGACTTATCACCAGCCATTAATATATCATTGATATGATCTGTATTAAAGTTTTTGTGTTCTATATTTCCGCCTGAATGTGAGGAAGAAATTTCATTTTCTTTCATTGTTATAAATATTTAAATTTTAAAGTAAGGAGAGGAATAAAAATTGATTATTTCTTCCATCCTCCGAAGACATTCCAGACCGGAGTTCTACCGAAATCTTCAGTAATCTTGCCATCTTGTTTGTTTTTATCAAGGTCATTCACAGCACGTACACCAACTTGTAAAAAGTTTTCTTTACTTACACCTGCTTCTTCCATGAGGTCAGAAGGCTGAAGATCATGCATGTGTCCCCAGTAGGGTTCTGCATTATAAAAGGCATCCCAATCTCTCATGAACTGCTCGTAATAGCTCATTTGCGGAGTATATTGAGGTTGCTCAATATGCAGATTGAGACCTTCATTTTTTAATACTCTTTTGATTTCACCAAATATTTTGTGAATGGCTTTTCCTCCGGTCTCGTGCAGAAACATGGTTGTCTGTACCCAGTCAAATGTGCAATCTTCGAATTCAGACATATTTTCTGCATCAAGCTGTAAAAATTTTACATTATCTATTTTTAATGACTTGGCTCTGGCCGCTCCGTATCTGAGCATGGGTGCTCCGGCATCAATTGCTACAACTTCTGCGTCAGGATACATCTCTGCAATTGGCAATGTATTATGCCCTAGTCCACATCCTATATCCAAAATTCTCTTGGGTTTGAAGTCTGGATAGGTCTCTTTGACCCATTTGGCTATAGCCTTTCCACCTCCATCTGTCAAGGTGCCCAACATACCTGCAGTAGTGACAAAAATACCACTGTCATAATTTGCAGGGTTAGCAACATCGCCTTCAAAATATTCGGCATGATAGCTTCCTGGCATAAGATGGTTATCAACATGTTTCAAATATGGAGGCACAACAAAGTCTTTTTTAATCGATAGATTTTGGTTGTCTTTGTTAAGTTGGTCAGTCTTTTCTGCCAGTTCTTTTGCCTGCCTTAAGACCACTGCACGGCCGTTTTGTTGTCTCATCTCCATGGTAGATCTGCGTAAGGCCGCCCACATTTGGTAAACAGGATCCTTTGAAATAGCGTCTTTTACTTCACCGCGCGATTGTATTGCCCGACCATGTTCTTTTTCAAACTGTGGGGCAACTCCTTGATCATAAGTTATTTTATTACCGGGAGCAATAACCGTAGATATAAACCTGTTTAGGTTTGCTAAATAATTATATCGTGCCCTTTCATCGTGATCAAAATCTGGAAATACTTCGTGTTTGAAGAGTTTTGTATAAACAGGAGGAAGTTGATAACTCATGACTTTCTAATTATTTAATTTCAAAATTATTATTTTTTCCATATCCACCACCTCCGGGAAGTTCCATGACTAGTTCCTCTCCCGGAAGCAATTGATCATGGCCTTTGGGTGGGGTATATCTTGGTTGTCCTGAGGCGGTATTTATATAAACATTTCCTTTTTTACCAGGTTCACCTCCAAATAATCCGTAAGCCTGATTATTTATTTTTTCCGTGACATTGCTGATTAGAATGGGGTATGTTCCTATATTTTTATAAGCAAATCTTTGTCCCGATCCACCTTTAAATCTACCATAACCGCCACTATCAGGAATCAATTGTTTTTTAGTTACAATTACAGGGGCATCGTTTTCAAAAATCTCAATTGGTACATTGGCTACATTGGTTGGGTAACACAGTGTGGGTTCACCATCCAGTCCATTTCTTCCACCATAGCCACCTGCGAGGAATAAATATTCGACAAATTCTTTACCATTACTACCTTTGCCATTCAGTACCATTACCCATACAGCTGATCCACAATCTGCCTGAACTTTATCAGGTATTGCCTGGCTTAAAGCCAACATCACAGGAGCATATAGCAGGTTTCCTGTCACATTTCGAGCACCGAGTGGCGATGGTTTTTTGGCGTTAAGGAGAGAGCCTTCAGGAGCAGTTACTGTAATTGGTCGAAAACTACCTTCATTATTGGGTACTTCGGGACTAAATACACATTTTAAAGGGTAGGCAGTATATGCAAAAACATAATTAAGCACCGCATTAATTGCTAAGTTATGTGCAAGAGAAGTACCTTCATAATCTACGAGTATCTCATCCCTTTTAATGGTAACAGAGCATTTAATAGTAATATCATTTTTAACGCCATCACCATCACCTTTGTATTCTGCATGATAGACACCATCAGGGGCGGAAGATATAGCAGATCTCATTGCTTTTTCTGAAGCTGCAATAATTTGATTACCTAATTGCTCAAGATTATCAAATTTGGTTTCATTCATCATCTTGAGCAAAGAGTTTTTCCCTTGGTTATTAGCAGCTACCTGTGCTAAAATATCACCGATGGTTTGATCAGCGGCTCTTACATTTTGTCTGATAATTTCAAAAATTGTTTCATTGGGTATTGCATGGCTATATAATTTTAAAGGAGGAATGTGTAAGCCCTCTTCATAATAATCCTTTGCATTTGCCCCCCACAATGTTCCTCCAATATCCGGACTATGTGCTATACATCCTAAAAACCCAATCAATTTTTTTTGATGATTAAAAATAGGAGTAACGATGCCAATATCCGGTTTATGCCCGGCACAGAGCCAAGGATCATTGGTTATGACTACATCACCTTCATGCCAATTGTCTAAAGGGAAATAATCCTTTATCAAAGATTTTACCAGAAAAGGTAAGACACCCAGAAAGGAAGGAACACTCACGCTTGACTGAGCCAAAGATTCTCCTCTTATATTCATCAAAACTACTGCAAAGTCTGCACTTTCGCGAGTAACACTTGAAAAGGCAGTGCGTTGTAATGTTGTCCCGGCTTCATCTACAATAGAGATGAGCCGTGACCACAAAACGCTCAGGTCTATGGCTGAAAACTCATTATTTGATGCTGTATTTTGAATATTACCCATTTTTACAAGTAGTGGTTTTGAATGATAATATTTTTGTATTCATCTGTTGTTACTGATGCTGCATGTCCAACCACCGTTGTGCTTTCAAATTCTTCAATAATACAGGGCCCTTCCAAAATATCTCCTGTTTTAAGTGCATATCTGTTGTAAACAGGGGTGTCTTCATATTGTTTTCCCCAGAAAACTTTTCTGTTACCCTTATGCAAGATTTGACTATCTCCAATTACTGACTGTTCAATTTTTAATTTGGCCTTAGGTCCGTGAGCCAGTACCCTCCAGGTGATGGCTTCTATTTTCATATTATTTATTATTCTTCCATATTGTTTTTCATATGCAGATTCGAAAAGCTGCTTCAGTTGAGGTTCGCTTTCTTTATTGAGAAATGTGAAAGGTATCTTAACTGCAATCTCATGACCTTGCCCTATGTATCTCATTTCACAACTGAGCGTTGTACTTATTTTATCTTGATCTGTAGCACAATCCTTTACAAAAGTTACTGCTTTGTCAGTTATAAGTTTTATTTTTTCATTTAGAACTTTCCAATTGATGTCAGAAAGTACGGATACGTAAGAACAAATTTCTTCTTTTGCTATCGGGCTGACTAAAAATCCCAAAGCACTTAAAACCCCTGCTCCGGAAGGAATTATTAATTCTGGTGAGTATAATAATCTGGAAGTGTGAAAGGAATGTACAGGTCCTGCCCCTCCAAATGCCATCATGCTAAAGTGTCTGGGGTCAAGACCTTTTTCTATCACATGTACGCGAGCAGCATTTGCCATATTTTCATTTACTACTCTGTGAATACCCCAGGCGGCTTCTTCGATACTAATGTTTAATGGTTTAGCTATGAATTCTTCTATACTATCTTTTGCCCTTTCTACATTTAAGCGCATGGTGCCACCCAAAAAATAAACAGGGTTGAGATAGCCAAGTACCAAATCTGCATCGGTCACCGTAGGTAACCTTCCTTCTCTGTCATAACAAGCTGGTCCAGGTACCGATGAAGCACTTTCCGGCCCTACAGTGAGCAGTCCCAGGTGGTTTAAATGTGCAATACTACCTCCGCCAGCACCAATTTCTATCATATCTACGACAGGAATTCTGACGGGTAAACCACTGCCCTTTTTGAATCTTTTTTCTCTTGCTGCTTCAAAATGGTGTGTTATAGTCGGCTCAAGATTTTTTATCACAGACGCTTTTGCAGTAGTACCTCCCATGTCAAAGGTGAGTATATCCCTCTTTTGAGTCAATTCTCCAAAATAAACACCTGCCATTGTCCCTCCGGCAGGACCACTTTCCAATAGTTGAACAGGATATTTTGCAGCACCATCCACAGATGTTAGTCTTCCGGCACTATCCATAATATGAAGTTGGCCTTGAAAACCCAAGTATTTAAGGCGACTTTCAAGGTTTTTCAAATAATCTGTAGCCAAAGGTTGCACGTATGCATTCATGACGCTTGCGCTGGTGCGTTCGTACTCCCTGATTTCGGGCATTATATCACTGCTGACTGATATATACAGGTCAGGAAAATATTTTTGAATAATTTGCTCTGCCTTTTTTTCATGCTCAGGATTTATGTAAGAATGAAGAAATGAAATAGCTAAGCTTTTGATACCCTTGTTTGTTAATTTATTTACTTGTTCAATCAGGTCATTTTCATCCATTTTTTGAATGATTTGCCCAATGTGATTGACCCTTTCAGTTACACCCACTCTAAGATCTCCAGGGACCAAAGGTTTTGGCATAGTGATAAAAATATCATAGATATCATACCTCATCTCTCTTCCAATCTCTAAAACGTCTTCGAAGTTTTTTGTTGTAACCAGGCCTGTAACCGCTCCTTTCCTTTCTATGACTGCATTGGTCACTAAGGTAGTTCCATGGACAATGCCTTTAACTTCACAAATATTTTTGTCGTGGGTATTTAAAATTTCATCAACACCACTGATTATACCTAATGTCGGATCAGGATAGGTAGTCAATGTTTTTCCAAAATATATTTTATGATCTTCATCATTTACTAATACAAGATCAGTAAATGTACCACCTATATCTATACCTAATCTATATGCCATCTGGTACTTTACTCTATTTGAATAGCTTTAATAAAACATGGCTGATCAGCGAATGCCTGAAATTGGGCTGCCACTTCTCTCATTGTTTCAGTTGCCACATCCAGCCCTAGTTGATCCGGATCATTTACTTCTATCACCTCTATATAAGCATAGGGAGCACTATTATCAGAACCCCAAACGCCCACTGTTTTATACAATTTAAATTCATCAACAGATGTTAGTCTTTTCACTGTGGGTATATCCACCGTTTTGGCCCAGTTTTCGTATTCAGCTGCAGAACTTTCGTTTTTAAGACTGAATAATACTATTAGTTTCATTTTAAAAATTTTTTAATTTACTAAAGTTTCGGAGCAAATTATCGTATCATTTTGTAAAGACATTTAATGCTGGAAAAATGAGTATAAATCATTTTTTTCAACTCATTATCTTATTTTCTGCCCGTTTCTACCGTTAATTTCATTAAAATAATAACCTTGCTGAGTTATTTGACTCAATGATGTTTTTTTAGTGGTTTTTAATAAATATTTGAATCTGATGAATATTCACCCGCTTCAGAGATATTTTTAATAACTTCAGTCTCCTGCATTTTTGACAGATTTGGAAATTTGTATTTAAATCAAATAAATTTAACAAGTTATGTCCAAAAATGCAACTTTTCTTATAGTTTTATTTTGCTGATTATCAATTTTTTAGCAACTCCGAAACTTTAGGTACTTAATATTTTTGACATTAATTTTCTTATTGAGTTTAGTTTTTCAATAAGAGATTCATCAATAGGTTAGGTTTTTGCTTCTTGGCATTACATTAACCAGTATTGTGTTTCTTCTATTTCTTTAGCCGAAATTTTCAATTTGTGATAAAAATCAGCTTTACTTTCAGTGTTTTGAGCCTCACAAATATTGGTTCCAATAGAAGTTCCTGATTTTAATAATTGTTGTGATATTACAAACTTCTTATTCTCGTTTAACAATTCACAATAATCTATGATTTTTAAAGCAAATTCAAATGAAATTTTCATAATTTCATTGTCTTTCTTTTTATAATAATTTTGCTCTAATTTCATTGTCTACTCTTATTTTAAGTCATTTTATCGCTCCTATCGTTTCAATCGCTAAATCATTCTAATCAACAAAATTAAACAAACCCCCTCACCGCACTCGTTAATAACCCTTGCACAGAATTAAGTATAATTTGAGCTCCTTTTTGAACCAATATTTCAGCCTGATCTTTATTTCCGGCTACTGTACCAATTATTTTTCCTGCTTTTTTAGTTCTTTTAAATACCTCATCGATTACTTCTTTTACCTCCGAGTGAGCGGGTCCATCAAAAAACCCCATGCTCATGGCTAAGTCTCTCGGGCCAATAATAATACCATCTACACCATTTACATTTAACATATCTTCGAGAAAATCCATACAAGCTATATCTTCCATTTGAGGGAATACTAATGTGGATTTATTGGCATATGTTATATATTCCAGTTGATTTTTACTTCCAGCTAAGTAATCACCTGCTCTTATCGGACCTAATCCTCTTTTACCAATAGGAGGATATTTAATTGCGTTTACCAAATCATGTACTTGTTGCAGATTAGTGATACTGGGCATCATTACACCTACAATTCCTGCATCCAGATATTGGAGAATCAATTTTTCGTCAACAGCTCTGATTCTTGACCAGGGTGATATACCATATAATTCGCATGCACGGATCATATCTATGGCATTGGCTACATCTAAAGGGCCGTGTTCGCCATCAATCATATAAAAATCTAAACCGGCTATTCCTAAATATTCACATATGGTTGGATCTAAAGTTGGAGAAATGGCACCGTAAAGCACACCACCTAATTCCAGTTTTTTCTTAGCTTTATCAGATATCATATCAATTAAGGTTTGCGATAGAACCGTCAGCTATCTTTTGTTTGATAAAATTCATAAGACCTCCGCTGCGTGCCACTTCAGCCACAAATGGAGCGACCGGCACACAATTAAAATTTTTGCCGTTGGTTAGGTTTAATACAGTTCCAGTTTCATCATCGTATTCCAAGATATCTCCTGTTTCGCAATCAAGGTTCATTTCCTGGGCTGTGACAAAAGGGAGTCCGTAATTAATAGCATTCCTAAACTGTAATCTTGCGAAACTGGTTGCAAATACTGCCTTTATGCCTGCACCCATCAGTCCAGTGATACAGTGCTCAATACTTTTTCCTCCTCCTGCAAAATTATGACCGGCTACAATAAATGTATAACCCTTGTCAATAAACCCATTTTCTTTGTTAAAATCTTCTGATACCCCTGCCATAATCCACTTTGCATTTTCAGTTTTATCAATGGGAGAAGTCCAAAACTTTTGGATAACCATGTCGTAACTCATTACGTAGTCTTTAGCTACCCAAGCCTTTCCTGTAATTTTCATCTAATCTGCTAGTTTTTTGGATTAATTAAAATATACTTCTCTGGGGTCAGTAATCACTCCAAAAATTGAGGATGCAGCTACAACTGCCGGACTGGTCAGGTATATTTGTGCATTTCTGCTTCCCATCCTGCCTTTCATATTTCTATTTCCTGCACTAAGTATGATATCTCCATCCCCTGCAACACCTGAATGTATGCCTGCACAAGGGCCACAGCTCGGTGTTTCGATCGAAGCCCCTGCTTTGATGAGTGTCGTAAAATACCCTTTTTCAATACATTCCAGATATACATCCTGACTTGCAGGTATACAAATCATATTTACATCTCTGTGTATTGTTTTATCTTTCAAAATTTCAGCCATGATAGCAAAGTCTTCAGTCCTTCCATTGGTACAGGTACCAACAAATGCTTTATTAAACTTAATGCCTTTGACTTGTTCTATGGGAGCTACATCGTCTAGTTTGTCTGGCTTACTTACCGTTGGCCCTACATTTGTGACATCTACTTCATAGACTGCATCGTAATGGGCATCTGCATCACTTCCTATCATATGCCAATCTCCTTTTTGAATCGGGGCGAGGTATTCCGCTGTTTTTTGATCAGGAGCTACTATACCATTCTTAGCTCCCAGGTCAACCGTCATATTGCAAAGTGTCATCCTTCCTGCTATGCTTAGAGATTCGATAGCCGGTCCTGTGTATTCTAAGGTCTTATAGATAAGATGACCATTCCAATGCATCATACCCATGATATGAAGGCTAAGATCTTTAGCCATAACATAAGGTTGCCAGCTACCATTGATTATTAATTTTACTGACTCAGGAACTCTAAACCAGCATTTTCCTGTAGCCATTGCGATAGCAGCATCTGTAACACCAATCGCATTACCGACTGCTCCGACTGCTCCGTAAGTATTAGCATGACTATCTGTTCCGATAGAAACTTTACCAGGTAGTACATGTCCTTGTTCTACCATAATTTGGTGAGCAATACCTTGTCTGCCCAAATCATAGAAATAAGGTATGTCGTATCTTTTTACAATTTCTCTCCACTCATTGAGTAGGGTGGCCCATTCTGTTGTGGGAGGAGGTACTAAGTGATCACTGACACAAATGACCTTAGACTTATCAAACAACCTTTTTTCGGGGGAAAGACTTTCAAAACCTCTAAAACATTGTTTGCCAAGGTAATCCATTGTCATTACAGAATGGACATTTACCCAGACAAGTTCCCCGGGTTTGACAAAATCTCTGCCGCTGTTGAATGCCATTATTTTCTCCGTTATGGTCATATTTTTTTAATTTTTTTTAGTTTAGTCTAAATTGAGTAAAACTGAAGTCTAATGACATTCAAATTATTTATCACTTCTACTTACTCCTTTGAATCTTTTTTCCGGTAACTCCTCCCAAAATGAATCAGGTATTTCCTCCTGTGTGCTTATCTTTCTTTCGTCAATCATTGTGATTCCTTGGAATTCGTCATTTTCAGTCCATCTCCAATTTCTAACTCTATGTGTGCCATCTCCAATTAAATCTATCATTTCAAAAAGTTTTGACCCTAGTCTGTTTTTATAAGTCCAGACCAGACAAACGCTATCTCTTGTTTCCCAGGAATAACCTTCAATTCTGGGACTGTCAAAAATTAATGTACCTTCATCATCAAACTTACTTATGCCAAAATCATGAATTTCTTCGTGCCCGTCATCCCAAATGTAATGATTGACCTGATGATAGTCTGATCCTTCAAGTTTGATGGTGAGTCTACTTTTCCATTGATTGGTAACATTGCCATTTGCATCAATTCTGATATAGCTTCCTTCCCAAACTCCTGTATGCTTTGGAAATAATTTTAAAGTTGTCATGATTTGAATTATTTTTTTGCAAATCTAATAAATAGTTAACCTACTTAACTATTTTTGTAAATATATTTTTTCTATTTTTACAAAATGATATTCGATCACAAAGTATTTATTGAAGAACAAGGACTTAGAGACGGGTTACAAACATTTCACGTTCCGGTACCCGCTTTTAAGAGAATGGAGTGGATAAAAACATTGGTAGATGCGGGAGTAAAAAGATTGCAAATTGGTTCTTTTGTAAATCCAAAATTGGTGCCTATGATGGCTGAAACTAAAGAACTTTTTTCTTTAATTGAGAATAAATCCTTTGATGGTATAACATTTTCTGCCCTCGCATTAAATACTAAAGGTGTACAATTAGCAATTGAAACAGGGGTTAAACATCTTTCAATTTCTTTGTCTGCAAGTAATACACATAGCGGGAAAAACACCGGTAAAAACATAGAGGCTTCAAAAAGGGAATTGAAGGAAATGATTGAGCTTGCACATAATAATGGAATTAGTGTAAGAGGAGGAATACAATGTGCTTTTGGATGCAGGTATGAGGGAAATATTGATCCAAAAGCGGTTTTGGGGCTTTCTGATTTCATTTTAGAACAAGGTGTAAATGAAATTGCTCTTGCTGACAGTACCGGTATGGGCAACCCTTTACAAATTGAAGATATGATAAATAACTTAAAAGATATAATTGATGATCAGATGGTTGGCCTCCACTTACACAATACTGAAAATAAAGGATACGCAAACATTTATGCAGGTTTGCGGGCTGGAGTGAATATTTTTGATACAACATTTGGGGGGCTCGGTGGATGCCCGTTTATTAAAGGGGCTACCGGAAATGTGGCGACTGAAGATACTGTTCTTTTGCTCGAACAATTAGGGATTAATACAGGAATTGACCTAAAAAAAGTGGCAATTGTCAGCAAAGACATAGAAAGTATTGGTGGAGAAGAATTACCAGGGCTTATGTATAAATTAAAAAAGAAGTTTTAGAGCAAAATTTCATAACAATAAATGCATTAATGGGAAAAACAATAGTTGAAAAAATACTAAGTTATCGTACGGGTAAAAATGTCAAAGCCAATGACATAGTTATAACTCATGTTGATGGTGTTATGGCAACGGATACTACCGCCCCTTTGAGCATTAAAGCTTTTGAATCAATGGGGGGAACCAAAGTTTTTGACCCATCAAAATGTTGTCTAATTATTGATCATGCTGCCCCGGCACCCAATGAAAAAATAGCAAATCTCCATCAGATGATGAGAGACTTTGCGAGGGAGCAAGGTATTAAACTCTATGATATTGGTGAAGGAATATGCCATCAAATCTTATTGGAGCAAAGACACATCCAGCCAGGATGGATTTTTATGGGTGCAGATTCACATACTCCGACAGGGGGGGCGATAGGGGCCTTGGCTTGCGGCATGGGAAGTACCGATATTGGTGCAATACTTTTGACAGGTAAAACATGGTTGAAAACTCCTCAAACCATTAAAATTACTTGTAGCGGAAGGTTAAAACCCGGAGTTCATGCTAAAGACTTAATTTTGTTTCTAACTGGTAAAATAACCATCTCAGGAGCAACCTATCTTTCCGTAGAGTTTCATGGTGACACTTTTCAATCAATGAATGTTGCTGATAGAATGTGCGTAGCTAATATGCTGGCAGAAATGGGTGCAAAAACTGGATTTGTACATCCTGATGGTTTGGAACTGCCTTATGTTTTTGAAGCCATTTTACCAGATATTGATGCACAATATTGTAAAGTTTATTCATTTGATGTATCCAACCTTCAACCTCAAATAGCAGCACCCGAATCGCCTGATAATGTTATGAATATAGACCGATTTTTAGGAAAAAAAATAGATTATGCTTTCGTGGGCACTTGCGGAAATGGAAGGTTAGAAGATTTGCAGACAGTGGCTTCTGTTTTAAAAGGAAGAAAGATTGCTGATGGGGTAAGAATGGTGATTGCACCTGCATCACGAAAAGTACTGCTTGAAGCCATGCTTGATGGTACTGCCCACACTCTTATAGAGTCAGGTGCAACAATTATCAACCCCGGCTGTGGCCCATGCGTTGGAACACATGAAGGCATTCCGGGTAATGGCGAGGCTGTAATTTCTGCTGCGAACAGGAACTTTAGAGGAAGAATGGGTAATCCTTCTTCTGAAATCTACCTCGCAGCACCAGCCACTGTTGCAGCTTCAGCATTGACAGGTGAAATAACTCATCCGCTTTCCTTAACTAAGAATTAATATGAAACAAATCAAAATGGAATCAAATAAAAAAATGATGATTTTGGCGGTAGTAGCCTCTTCACTCGGATTTTTTGTCGATCTATACGACATAATCATTGTAAGTGTGGTTAGGCAATCGAGTCTCTTAGGTATGGGTATTGCTGAAGAAGACCTGTTGAGTAAAGGTATATGGTTGTTGAATATACAAATGGTTGGAATGTTGTTAGGTGGCTTTTTATGGGGAATTCTCGGAGATAAAAAAGGCAGGCTTACGGTGCTGTTTGGTTCAATTTTGATGTACAGTGCTGCTACTTTTGCCTGTGCTTATGCTGAGAGTTTTGAGATGTATTTAATATTGAGGTTGGTTGCCGGGATTGGACTTGCCGGTGAATTGGGTGCTGCTATAACACTTACTACAGAGCTTTTGCCGCAAAAATATAGAGGTATTGGTCCGGCAATAATTGCATCTTTTGGTATGTTGGGGGCAATATTTGGAAGTATCATCGGTGGTATATACTCATGGCAGTTTACTTATCAATTAGGTGGTACAATGGGTTTTGTGTTATTATTTTTAAGACTCGGCTTATTAGAATCAGGTTATTATATCAAGATAATCGAAACTCAGAATGAGAAAGGAAGTATTTTAATGTTATTTAAAAACAAAAATTTATTTCTAAAATACATTAGTATTATCTTTTTAGGTTTTCCTGGTTGGTTCGTAAATGGTGTGGTTATGACATTTACTCCGGAGATTGCTAAAGCAATGGGTATGGTGGAAATACCTAAGGTTAGTACTGTTTTTATGGTATTTTTTATTGGCTTTACATTTGGTGATTTTAGTTGTGGAATGTTAAGTCAATGGTTACAAAGTAGAAAAAAAGCAATATTATCATATCTCTCCGCTTTTGCCTTTTTATTGATTATATTTTTTCTATTTGGGAACAGATCAACATCGGTTTACTATGCAATTTTCCTATTGATGGGGATTAGTGCTGGGTATACCATAGTTTTACTTACTTTAAGTGCGGAACAAACAGGCACCAACTTAAGAGCTACAGCTACTACATCGGCTTTAAATTTATTACGAGCTTCTGTAATTCCTCAAACCATAGCATTCACTTTTTTTACTGGCTATTTTGGAGCTTATTACGCAGCCATCATCGTGGGTATTTTATCGGTTTCAATTGCAGCTTGGGCTTACACCAATATAGAAGAAACTTTTCATAACAATCTTGACTTTGTGGAAAAAAACTAAACTTCATGAGAAAAAAAGCAAAATTTGTGTACGACAATAATATTGATACTGATAGGATTATACCAGGTAAATACACTAAGACATTGGATATGTGTACCCTGGCAAATCATGTAATGGAAGATTTGGATCCTTCCTTTGCAAGTACTGTTTCTAATGGGGATATAGTTATAGCAGATGACAATTTTGGCTGTGGATCAAGCAGAGAACAGGCACCTTTAGCTTTACTGCAAGCAGGAGTTGACTTGGTAATAGCAAAATTTTTTGCCAGAATATTTTTTAGAAACGCTATAAATGTAGGACTTAAAATTATTGAAGTACCTGATCATGATATCTCAAAAGGTGATGATCTTGAAATAAATTTAGAAAAAGGAGAAGTCCATAATATTACTAAATACAAAGTCTACCAGTCTACTCCTTTGCCTTCAATAATGTTAAATATCCTTAATGAAGGAGGTATGGTGAATTATTTGAAGAAGTATTGCGATTATCCAGATTGCTAAAATTTTAATATAACTTTACAATTACTGCCTGATACCCCTCTAATCAAGCTCTTTTACCTGTTTTAGTGAGTTTTTTATAGTTATTTACTAAAGTTTCGGAGTTGCTAAAAAGTTGATTATCAGCAAAATAAAATCAAAAAAAAGTTGCATTTTTGAGCATAACTTGTAAATTTTGAGTGAGTTAAAAGCAAATTTCCAAATCAGTCAAAAATGCAACAAAACAAATTTATTAATAATATTTCTGAAGTAGGTAAGTATTCATCAGATTCAAATATTTTATTAAAAACGTTTGAAAACATCATCGGACAGTTCCGTCTCACACAGGTCAATAAATGGCTAAATAAAGCTAAAACC
>Ga0172373_10005814_pt1 | contig 16742 bp, 9 predicted proteins | sample Lak10m_2_FD_114546 | JGI IMG/M metagenome (GOLD analysis project Ga0172373, IMG submission 114546) | Freshwater microbial communities from Kabuno Bay, South-Kivu, Congo - kab_092012_10m | ecosystem: Environmental > Aquatic > Freshwater > Lake | place: Democratic Republic of the Congo: South-Kivu...
CGCCGCATGCGCGGATGCCAGCGTCGGTGAACATCCGCACCAAACGAACCACGTGCGCAATGCTGCACGCGAACGCGATGGTCTTCCCGTACCTTCGGGCGTTGTCACGATAGGCGCCCACGATCGCGCGGTTGCGGCTCACGCTCGATGCGAGCGTTCTCAGCGAGTCTGCGGAGAAGTCGAAGAACTCACCAGACCTCGCGGGAATCCAGATCTCCTGCGTCTCGACCGGGAGATGGATGACGGGACGTGCGAGATATCCTTGGTCCACGAGCTCCCTGAAGCTCCGTGAAAAGGGAATGTGAAAATGATTGCGGTTGTGAGTCCGCGGCGTGGCGGTGAGCCCCATCACTGGAATCCCTCGTGACTCCGCAACGCGCAGGACTCTCCCGAATGGGCCCTGTGCACCCCAATGCGCCTCGTCCCACACGATCAGCGTCGGGTTCACGTCTCCCAGCGTGCGCTCCACTCCGCGACTGTGAAGGGTGTGCAGCGTGGTGAAGAGGACCCGCGCTCGCCTCTCGGGCACGCCCAGAAGCGCAGTGCCGTGGCCCCCGATGCGCCCACAGTACTCGCGCGCGCCCCAGTTCCGCGCGAGGACATCGGCCGCCTGCCGGAGCAACTCCCAGTCCTTCGAGAGCCAGAGAACGCGACCGCCTGCCGCGAGGCAGCGAATGACGACGAACATCGCGACCAGCGTCTTTCCGCTCCCCGTCGGCAGCGACAACAGAACGCTACGCAACGTCGCCAACGCTCCGCAGAGCGCCTCGATGGCTTGCTGTTGATAAGGCCGGAGGTCAGGGCCGAGATACCTGGGCATGCGCGTTCTCCCGTTCGTGATTCGTGGGTGCTGGCGTGCGCTGCACGTCGCAGCCCGCCATCCATCCAGACGCACGACCCCGCCCCGGCTGACACACGACCGAATTTTTTCCCGCAGCCTCGCGAATCCCCCGCGCACCAGCCCCCCGCCTCCCACTCCCTGCCAACGCGGCCGCGAAGCAGGCCGCCTCTCGTATTCCCCCTCCCCTGATCGCGTGAATCCCGCACCGCCCCAACTCCCACTCTCCGAAACTGCGGCCGCGAAGCAGGCCGCCTCTCGTATTCCCCTCCCCTGCTCGACTCCCATCTCCTACTCGCCCCCAATCCCGCGCATCGCCTCCATTCCCCAAAGCCCCAAAAACGAGAAAGGCGCCGCACGGGCGCCCTTCTCACCATCCTATGCCGCGCGTCGATGCGCGGATACTCCGGAAAAACCCCTCCCTTCAGGGAGGGGCAGGGGAGGGCTCAAAACACCATGGCAATCCGCGTCTGAAGCGTCCAGAGCATGTCGTTCTGGAGCTCGGGGGCGAGCGGGCCGCCGGCGTTCATGATGCCGAATTCGGTGCTCCAGCGGAGGATGTCGTTCTCACCCCAGCTGACCTTGAGGGCGAGGTCGAGCTCCCAGCCGAGGAAGCAGTCCGGGTCGAAAGGCGAGCAGACGGTCGCGTTCGGGTCGCCGGGGCGGGCGGCCTCGCGCTTGGCGGCGGCGGCCGGGAAGGCCTCGTTGAGGGTGTCGGCCCACGCGAGCAGGAAGGCGCCCACGGCCTCTACGCCATTGATGAGCTGGTAGCGGAACTGCGGGAACCAGTACATCGAGTTCCACACACCGCCGCGCGACCAGAGCGCGCGCGAGGGGAGTGTGTCGGCCGTCTGCACGGCGAGCGCCACCTGATAGAGCAACAGGCCGACGTGGTAGTCGGGGTGCAGCGGGCGCTGGTCGAAGCGCCGGTCGCTGCGGAAGAAGAGGTTGGCGTCGCCGGTGGAGTAGCCCCACTCGATCATGCCCTGCCACTTCTTGTCCATCGCGAGACCGGCCTGCACGACGGCGCCCCACACGTTGGCGTCGACGGTATTCGCGGTGCGGCCGGTGCTGACGCCGTTCTCTTCGATGAAGTCCTGACCGATCGCGAGGCCCTGCGAGCTGCCCTGGATGGTCTGGAGTTCACCGTTGAAGACGAGCTGCGGCGCGCGGTTGCCGAAGGGCGAGAGGCGCGACTTCACGAAGAGGTCGGGGATGAAGATGTCCGAGCTCGTGTTGTTCTGATAGCGATAGACGCCGATCGCGCCGATCTGGAGCTCGTCCGTGGTGCGGAGCGGGTTGATCTTGGGGTCGTTCCACGCGAGCACGAGGATGGATTGGCCGACGTCGTCCGTGCCGTTGAGGAAGTTCTGGAAGGGCAGCGTGCTGCGCGCGAGCGTGCCGGGCGCGGGGAGCGCCGTGGTGCCGCCCGTCGGATCGACGGGCACGTAGGGGGCGCCCGTCTCGTAGCCGATCGGGTCCTCGACGAGCCAGTCGTGACCGATGGCGAGGATGAGCGGCGTCGGGCGCGCGTCGCCCTTGGTGAGCGCGTTGAAGATGGTGAGGGGACGGGTCGCGAAGAGGACGCGATCGAACGTCGTGCCGTACTGCGCGTCGCCCCAGTCGTTCTTGAAGCCGTTGCCGTCGTTGAAGAGGATGCCCATGCCGCCCTGCGAGGCCTGGCGACCGATGCGGAGCTGGCCGATGGGGAGCAGGAACTCGAGCCACGCGCGGCGCAGGCGGAAGGGCTGGACGTCGAAGCCGTCGATATCCGTCATGCTCGGCGTCTCGCCGAAGAGCGGCGTCGACTGGATACGCGCGTTGTCGCCGAAGACGACGTTGTCGAGCGCGTCGATCTGGAAGCGCGCGGCCGCGATCGGGTTGAGCGGATCGGTGCCGTAGGTGATGGCGGGATCGAGGCGCAAACGCATGAACGCGTAGGCCGCCATCTCGCTCGGCGCGGGCGTCGTCTCGCCATCGGCGACGGGGACATCGTGCGTCCACACGAGGCGCGCGCGGTAGTAGCCGTGCAGCTCGAAGCGCAGCGGGATGCCCGCGCTCGCGGGCGCCGCAGCGCTCGCGGCCGATGCCGCGGGAGCCGCGGACGTCACCATCGGCGCGGCCGTCGTCTGCGGAGCTGCGACGGTGGTCGGCGTCGCTTCAGCCTCGACGGCGACCTCTTCCGGCGTCGCGACGGCCTCTGTGGTCGGCGCCGCACTCTCCGACGTGGTGGGCGCGACGCCCGCATCCTGCGCTTCTGCGCTCGACGTGAATCCCGCGATCGCGAGGACACACGCCCACACTCCCCCTCTGCCTGCTCGCACCCAGCGACTCATGAGATCCTCCCAGCTTCCGACACGATGGAGATCGATACCCTCGATGCGCGAAGAGGAGGCACGAATCCGTGCCTCCTCTTCACTTCGTCAGCCCGAGAACGGGCGCGTCACTCCGTGCAGCCCGTGATGTCCGAGCGCGTCGGCCGGATGTTCACGATGGTCACGCCGTTCGGGAAGACGCGGATGCGCTCGCAGCCCCAGAGCTGGGGATTCGGCGCGGACGCGGTGCCCGCGTTGTACCAAGCCTCGACGCGGACGGGCGCGTCGACGGGGAGGTTCGCGGCGGCGTAGAGACCGTCGACGTTCGAGTAGGGCTGGTCGCCGGCGGGGAAACCGTCGCCATCGAAGTAACGGAATCCGGGGCCCGTGCGCGTTCCCGAGTCCGGGATGAACGTGTCACCCGTCGCGGTGGTGTTGTCGCCGTCCTCCTTGAACATGCGGACCACGAGGCTGCGCACGGGCTCGTCGTCGCAGTCGTAGACGGTGCCGGCGACGATCGCCGTGCCCGACTGACGCGTGAGGCCGAGGACGGTGGGGATGATGTTGAGCGTCGACTGCGCGACGCTGTTGCCCTGGACGTTGGCGCTCGCGGCCTCGTTGTACTGCGCGGTGTCGACCGGGGTCGACGCCGGCGTCGGGCCGGTGCGGCCCTTGATGAAGTAGGCGTACCAGGAGTCACCCGCGTCCATCACGGCTGGGACGACGCCTGCCGAGTCGGAGGTGCCCATCTGGCAGGGGAAACCGGAGTCCGTGCAGGAGAAGGTGCCGCCCATCGGAGGGGGCAGCTCGTTGTTGCGATAGAACTGCACGACGACGTTGTCGACGGCGTTGTCCGACTCGAAGTCCTTGACCGTCATGGTGACGGCGATGTCGGCGCTGGTCTCGACGGGGCGGATGTTCGTCGCCGCGCCCGCGCAGGCGCGGTTGGCCGCCGTGCCCGAGCCGGGGGCCGAGGCCACATCGGCGTTGATGTCCGGGGTCGCGAGCTCGGTGCGCGCGCCGGTGTCGGGGTCGAGATAGAAGATGGTCGAGCGGACGCCCGTGCCCATCATGCCGCCATCGGCCGGCGGCGGCGGCGGTGCGTCGTCGTCATCGCCACAGCCCACCAGCGCCGCGCCCGAGAGCGCGCCCACGATCATCAGCTTCATCCAGGTCTTCATGTGCGTCCTTTTCTCCACGCGGCACGCCTTCACGGGGCGAGCAGCGAATTGATGTTCTCTTCGATGGTGGGCCAGCCGCTCGGGCCGATCGAATTGGTTTCTTCGTAGTGATCGCCCTCGGCCTCGGCGAAATAGGGCGAATCAGGATCGAGTACGTAATCGAAAGCGGGAATCAGGTAGCCGAGGAAGTCGTTGGTGAGTCCGAGCGCGAAGACGTATTCGACTCCCGGCCGGCTCGCCCGCGCGATGTCCCGCAGATACGGGCCCTCGGGCGCGGCAGCCAGATCGGGCGGATTAGAATTGCTCGGATCGATGATGTCAACACCGTCGGGCGTGAACGCGCCGTCGTAGCCGCCGACGAAGAGGCAGGGGTCGAGCTCGCCCGGGAAGGTCAGGAAGCGCGCCCGGCCGATGTCGAGGACGGCGACCTCGGTGAGCACCTGCGGGCGGTTGCTGCGCGAGACGACGCGGTCGGGGTTCCAGTTGAAGAGCTCGCGGTCGAAGATGCCCTGATTGAAGGCGATCACGAACGCGCTGTTCTCGACCGTCAGGTAGAAGTAGCGATTCGCGAAGGCGAGGTCGGCCGTCTCATCGATGACGCTCTCGCCGCCCGGCGCGAGGGCGTCGAGCACACCCCACGCGATCTGCGAGCCGACCGTCTGCGCGATCTCGATGGTCTCGTCGTCGATCGGCGTGCGCGCGGCCGGGTCGGCGGGGACGCCCGCGTCGGCGTCGGCCGGGGTGCCCCAGCGGCGTGAGTCGAGGCCATTCGGGCCGATCTGCGAGCCGAGCGGGCCCTGGAAAAAGGTGGTGAGTCCGCCGACGCCGGGGAGGTCGCGGGAGTCGTCGGCGAAATCGACGCCATTCGACACACTCTCGCGGAGCGCGTGCGCGAAATCGCTCGAGAGGAGCGTGTTCTCATTGCCCGAATACTCGGGATGAGAGGCCCAGTTGACGAGGGTGGCGATCGTCTCGGTGGTCGAGCCCGCGCGGAGGAAGCGCAGGATGCGCACTTCATCATCGATGATGATCGGATCGCGGATATCGCCCTGATAGGCACGCATCCCGCCCTCGAGGTCGCGCGTGCGGAAGGAGGCGTATTGCACGTTCGCGGGGGCGACGGCGGCGAGCGCGGCGCGAATGGCCGCCGCAGAACGCTCGCGCAGGAAACGCATATAATGCGGGTCGAGGCCCGTCTCGCCCGTCTCGATGCCCCAGAGACCGGCGGTGTCGCGGGACTCGTGGGAGTGCGTGGCGCTGAGGACGACGTAGTCGATGTCCGTGTCCGCGACGAGGGCGCGGGTCAGGTCCATCTCGCCCTTGAAGTAACCAATGCAATCGATCGACACGAGGGCCATGGTCGTGTCGTTCTGCCGGAGCACGATGGCGCTCGTGTATTGCGGGTCGTGCACGGCTGTCGCGCCGCGGCCGTTGCCGAAACCAGCCATCCACACGCCGTCGAAGCGGCCGTTGCCGTTCGTGTCGCGGAACTCGTCACCGACGTTGTATTCACCGTTGCCGTTGCGGTCGTTGGTGAGGACCTCGGTGGTGTCGTCGATGGTCGGCGTGATGTCTTCGCGCGCGGTGCCGACATAGAGGACGTCGTCGCCGACACCCGTGCAGCCCGGGTCGCCGGGGCAGCGCAGCGCGGGCGGGAGCGGCGTGATGCGGACGCCGCCGTCGAAGCCGGCGTCGGAGCCCGCGTCGGGCGCGGGGGGCGGCGGGGTGTCGTCGTCGTCGCCGCAGGCCGCGACGAAGAGCAGGCAGGCGAGCGAGGCCGCGAGGCGGGCGGGGTTCATGCGGATCGACATGGGGCTCCGGGCGCAGACGCAGCGATCGCCTGCGCGGGGCGCGAAGGTAACAGCGACGGGACGGGGCGCGACACGGACCTTGCTCACAGCGACCTACAGACCGCGCGGGCTCAGAAGCGCAGGCCGACGCGGGCGCGGACGAGGGAGAGGTCGCCGAGCGGAGCGCCCGAGGCGTCGTCGAGCGCGCGCCCGGGGAAGAGCACGCCGCCCTCGACGCCGCCCGTGAGCGTCACGCGGTCGCGCAGCTCGGTCGAGAGAAGCACCGCCGCGTCGAGCTCGAGGCCGAGGTCGCGCTGCGACGCATCGCCTCCACGCCAGCTGCGGCGGCCAAGGCCCTGTCGCTCGGCGACGAGGTCGATCTGCGCGCCGCTCGTGCGCGCGACGACCGCGCCGAGGCGCAATTCGAGCCACGCTTTGGGACGCCAGAGGATGGTGGGGGCGAGGTACGCGGCGCCTGCCACGCCGCCGCTCGTCGGGACGAGCGCGAGGGTGCGCGCGTCCTCGGGGGCGGCGACGAGCGCGGAGGCGACGGCGCGCGCCGTGAGCCAGTTCAGAACTTCGGGGAAGAGGAGGAGGCCGACGCGGTGATCACCGTCGAAGGTACCGCGGCGCTGCACGCCGTCATGCACGCGCGCGTCGCCGCTCGCGTGGCCGACCTCGAGCACGACGTCGAGGTGATCGGCGCTGCGCCCGAGCTGCGCGGCCCAGACGAGCTGCGCGACGCGCTCGCGGGTCCGCGCGGCGGAGAGCGTGAGTTCCGTCGAGCCCAGCGTGTAGGCGCCCTCGAAGGCCGCGAAGACGCGCCCGCCACCGGGCTCGCGCACATCCCAGCGCGCGTAGAGATCGAAGGTCGCGAGGTCGAGCTGCGCGCCGCTGCGATCGCGACCGCTGCGCACCGCGAGGAAGGCGCCGACTGCACGTTCACGGCCGATCACCGTCGCGCGCGTGCCGCCCGCCGCCGCCGTGATCGGCGCGCCCTCCCCGCGCTGCCAGAGCACCGAGGCGACGCCCTGCGCGAGCACATCGCCGCGCCGCAGATCGAAGGGGCCCTCGTCGAAGACGAGATCGGCCGCGATGCCGAGCGAGAGCGGGTGGCGCGGGCCGAGCGGACGACCGACGAAAGAGACGCGCTCGACGAGATCGCCGAACTGCGCGTCCCCGAAATACGGCCGCTGATCGCCGTCGTTCGCGGCGATGCCGAGACCCCAGTGGAAGCCCTGCTGGCCGATGCGCAGCTCGCCCGCGCGCGTCGTCCACGCGAGATAGAGCTGCCGCAGCAGGAAGCCCGCGCTCTGCCGCTCGCAGCGCGCCTCGCGCGCGCAACCCGCGTCGCCGTCGAAGCCGATGCGTCGATCGCGCCGCCACGCGCTCGGGGCGATGCCCTGCGCCGCGTCGCCGAAGAGCACGCCGCGGAGCAGATCCGCGTGCACGACGAGGCGCAGATGCGGACGCAGGCCGAGCTCGCCGCGCAGGCGGAACCACTGCGAGGTGTAGAGCTGCTGGCCGAGGGAGTCGGTGTCGGGCTGGCCGGGCAGCGGCGGCAGCGGGATCGCGGAGAGCGCGTCGAAGCGCAGCTCCCACTCGCCGTGAAAGAAGCCATAGAAGACGAGCTCCGGAGACGCGGCGGGCGCGGGCGTCGCTGGGGAATCCGCGGTCGGCAACGCGATCGTGGGCGGACGCGCGGCGTCGTCCTCGTCGGACGGAAGCGCGGCTTCCTCGGCGGTTTCCTCGGCCGTCGCGGTGTGGGTCTGCGCATCCACGGGCTGCGCACCCAGCAGGACGAGCAGCCCCGCGAACAGGGACGCGACACCGGCTGCGATGCGGGCGCTGAGCGCGCGGAGAATCGGTGAGGAAGGCGGCGAAGACACGTGCGAGGGCGCGAGCGTAACGCGGGGCGTGGCCACGCGGGCCTGCTATACGAGGGCCGTGCGAACGTCGGGGATCGCGGCTTTTTCGGTGTGGGCGGCGCTCTTGGCGGCCTGTTCGGACTGCGGGAAGCCGCACACGGTGCCGTTTCGCGTCGACGCGGGGCAGCCTGCGACGACGGGCGCGACACCACCGCCGCCGAACACGGCCGCGCCGTTCGTGGCGTTCGACGGCCTCGTGGTGCCGCCGGGGACGCGCGCGCTGCCCGTCGACGGTGCCCTGCTCGAGGTGCCGGGGCACACGCTCGCGGCGGCCGTGCCGCTCGACCTCGACGCGGACGGCGATCGCGATGCGCTCGTCGTCTCGGTCGATGATGCAGGGACGCCATCGCTCGAGATGGTGCCGCGCACGCCGCCGCATTTCGGCGCGCCGCGTGCGGTGGGGGCACTCGCGCTCGGCGCGGGGTGCACGCTCGAAGCGGCCACGGTGCGCGTGATCGCGCCGACGTTCGCGCTCGTCACGGTGACACCACGCTGCGCGATGGCGATGCCGCCCGCGCCCACGCAGCCCACGGATCTCTTCGGATTCGGCCCGAAACCACCGCCTGCGCCGCCGCCCGTCATGGGCACTCCCGACACGGCGCCGCGCCTCTTTCTCGTGGCGCTCGGCCCCGTGCCACGCGTGCGGGAGCGCTTCGCGGTGCTGCCCGAGGCGGGGCGCGAGCCCGGCGCGATGGCGCTCGCACTCCGCGTCGAAGACCGCGATGCAGACGGCACGGTCGATGTGCTGCTCGACGTATCCATGACGCTTCCCGGTGCCGCGGCGCCGACGCGGCTCGCGCTGCCGTGGCTCGAGCGACCGAGCGGGCTCGCGCGGGATACTCAGGAACCCGAAGCGCAACTCGCGGAGCGGGCGGCGCGCGCGAAGCGATCCCTGCGACGCGATCCCGACGGTGCGCTCTCCCTCGCCGGCGAGGTGCTCGCGCTCCACGGCGCCCTCTGCCGCGAGCCCGGTCGTGCACGGCTGGTCGTCGGCACGAGCGAGGGGATCCCGTGTCGCGCCTCGGCCGCAGCAGGTCAGGCGGCGGCCATCGCTGCTCAAGCGCTCGCGCGGAAGGGCGCGCTGCTCGCGGCCCTCGACGCGTGGGAGACGCTCGAGCGACCGGGCACGACGGTGAGCCGCGCCGATCGCGACGCGACGCGGCGTGCGCTCGCAGCGATGCCCGCCGAGGCCGGCGCGACGTGGCGCGAAGGGCCTGCGCACGCCTTCGCGGGCGGTCCCGACCAGCGCCTCTCGAGCGTCGCGTTCACGCCCGCGGGCGATGCGCTGCTCTTGCGCGGCGGGACGAGCGCCAGCACGTGGAGCCTCGCAGACGGCGCGCTCACGCCAGCGATGCCCGAGCAGGGTGAGGTGCTGCTGCGCGAGCCGGGCGGCGCGCTCGCCATCGTCGACGTGCACCGCACGTGTCGCGGCTACGCGCTCGGCGTCGTGCCGGCGTCGAGCGTCGTCGCGGGGGTGTTCGTCGGGGCCTACGCGACGGAGCCGCTCGTCGCGGAAGCGCCGCCGCCTTCGGGTGCGCGCTGCGACGGCGGCACCTCCGCGCTGCCTGCGGCCTCGCGACGCGACGACGGCGGCTTTCGCGTCCTCGGCTGGGCGCCGCAGGGCGCGATCGTCGCGAGGGGCGCCGAGCTGCGGCTGGTGTCGCTCGCCCCGGGGGGAGCGGCGAACGGCGATGCGACCCTCCTCGCGGATGGTGTCCCGGCACCTGCGCCACTCCCCGCCGGGGCCATGGACCCGAGCGGCACGGCGCACGCCTGGGCCACGCCGTTCGGCGTCGTCGTGCACGAGCGCGGGGCGCGCGCGCGTGTCTCGCTGCTGCGCCCGGAGGGGTGGGCCGACGTCAGCGCGACGGTCGGTGACGTCGCCATCTCGCCCGACGCGCGGCGCGTCGCGGTGGTGGTCGGCGGCACGGTGCGCCTGATCGAGCGGGCGGCGCCCTGACGAGAACGTCGAGCAGAGCCGCGCGCGTCCTGCTACCGTCCCGCGGCTGATGAGGATTTCGCGCGCCCCGGGTGGCGCACCCCGACCCGCGCTCGCTGCGCCGCCGTGGATCGCAGCCCTGCTGTGGCTCGCCGCGTGCGGCGGCGCGCAGCCCCACGCAACGTCGCCTTGCATGTCCGACACCGAGTGTCGGCTCGACCGGATCTGCCACGAGGGGCGCTGCCGTTTCGTCGAAGAAGTGCGGGCGTCTCTCGCGCAGACCGTGACGACGCAAGTCGCAGCGAGCACCCGGACCGACACGGACGCCGGGGTCGCGACGTCTCCCGAGCCGGCCGCTCCGGCCCTCCCCGCCGAGCTCCCGCAGGCGATGGGCGGCCCGCTCCGCAACGGGCGCACGCACCGCGAAGGGCCCGCGCAAGCACCGACCGAGCGCTGGACCTACCGCACGAGCGGCCGCATCTCGGCGTCGCCCGTCGTCGGCCCGGACGGCACGGTCTACGTCGGCTCGCTCGACCGCACCTTCTCCGCGATTGCGCCCGACGGCACGCTGCGCTGGCGCTACACGGCGGCCGATCGCTTCCACGGCAGCGCGGCCGTGACGCCGGAGGGCACGGTGATCGTCGGCTCCGACGACGGCGTCGTGCACGCGCTCGGCCCGACGGGCCAGCCCGCGTGGCGGCGCCCGCTCGGTGCGCGCGTGGAAGCAGGCATCGCGCTCGACACGGACGGCACGATCTACGTCGCCGCCGCCGATGGCCTGCACGCGCTCGACCCGCGCGGCAACGTGCGCTGGCACCTCGCCCTTCCCGGCCCGCTCACGGGCACACCCGCCGTCCATCCCGCGGGGCTCGTGCTCGTGGGCACCCCCGATGGCCGGCTCGTCGCCGCACGCCGCGACGGCGGGCTCGCGTGGGAGCGCGCGACGGGCGGCGCCGTCGAGAGCGGTGCGGCGGTCGCCGACGACGGGACGATCGTCGTCGGCAACGCGCGCGGCACGGTGCTCGCGCTGCACGCGGACGGCAGCGAGCGCTGGCGTTTTTCGACCGCCGCGACGGTGCTCGCGACGCCTGCCATCCGCCGTGATGGCGTGGTGATCGTCGGCAGCTACGACCAGCGGCTCTACGCGCTCGACACCGAGGGCCGCGAGCTCTGGCAGCACGAGACGCACGGGCGTATCCGGGCGTCGGCGCGCATCGACGCTGTGGGCCGCGTCTACGTCGGCTCTCAGGACGACGGCGTCTACGCCATCTCGCCCGCAGGCGCGCTGCTCTGGCGCCACACCATCGGCCAGGATGTCGACGCCACCATCGCGTTCGGCGCCGACGGGACCCTCTACGTGGGCGCGGACGACTTCGCGCTGCACGCCCTCCGATGACCTCTTTCCCGCGCGCTGTCTCGGCGCGCGTACCTCGCCGCCACACCGCGCCCAACCCGCGCGATCGCGGCCACCTCAAGGACTCCCATGGATCGTGAAATCAATCAGGAAATGGTGCTCGGCGCGTTGCGCGAGCGCGCCCCCCGCGCCGTGCACGTCGGCGAGCTCGCCCAGCGCCTCGACGCGAAGGACCGCCGCGCGGACATCGAAGACATCCTCGCGCTGCTCGCCGAGGACGGCGTCGTGAAGGAGCTGCCCGGTGGCCGCTTCCGCATCACCGACAAGAAGCCCGCGCGACCCGCGTCGCCTGCGCCCCGCCCCGCGCGCCCGACGCGCACCACGCTCCGCCCGGGCGGCGCGCCCTTCGACGCGGCGGAGGCCGTGGGCGTGCTCTCGATGACGGGGCGCGGCTTCGGCTTCGTCGCGGTCGAGGGCGGCAGCAAGATCGAGGGCGGCAGCAAGATCGAGGGCGGCAGCAAGATCGAGGGCGGCAGCGGGGGCGACAGGGGCGATGTCTTCATCCCGCACACCTCGCTCGGCGGGGCGCTCCATGGCGACCGCGTCCGCGTCCGCACCCGCCCGAGCGCGAAGGGCCGCGAAGGCGAGGTCATCGCCATCGAGTCGCGCGCGTCGCGCCGCATCGTCGGCGTGCTCGAGCGCCGGGCCCGCGCGCTGCTCGTCGAGCCGACGGATGCGCGCATCCGCGGCACGTATCTCGTCGAGGGCGCATTGCCGCCGAACGCCGAAGAGGGCCTCGTCGTCGTCGCGGAGGTGCTGCGCTACGGCGAGGGCGACGAAGCCACCGTCGTCCGCGTCGTGCAGGGGCTCGGTCGCCCGGGCGTCGCGAGCGTGGAGATCGCGGCGATCAAGGCGCGCGACGGCATCGTCGAGGCCTTCCCCGAAGACGTCACGCGCGAGGCCGACGCCCTCCCCGCCGAGGTGCCCGAAGCCGACAAGATCGGCCGCGAGGATCTGCGCGGCTTCGACCTCGTCACCATCGACCCGGAAGACGCGCGCGACCACGACGACGCCGTCTGCGCCGAGCGTCTGCCCGACGGCGGCTTCCGCATCCTCGTCGCGATCGCCGACGTCTCGCACTACGTCCGCGAAGGCACCGCCATCGACCGCGAGGCCCTCGCACGCGGCTGCTCGATCTACCTGCCCGATCGCGCGATCCCGATGCTGCCGCACCAGCTCAGCTCGACGCTCGCGTCGCTGCTGCCCAACGTCGATCGCCTGACGCTCGCCGTCGAGGTCGACGTCTCGAAGGAGGGCGTCGTGCGCGACTTCCGCTACATCGAGGGCGTGATGCGCTCGGGCGCGAAGCTGCATTACGGCGCCGTCGCCCGCGCGCTCGGGCTCACCGATCAGGTCGAGAAGCTGCAGGCCGCCGAGGATCGCCGCGACGCGCTCCGCGTGCTCTACGACGCGTCGAAGGTGCTGCGCGCACGCCGCAAGCGGCGCGGCTCGCTCGACTTCGATCTCCCCGAGGCGCGCGTGAAGCTCGACTCGAAGACCGGCGAGCCCGTCGACGTCTACCGCTCGCGCACCGACCCGGGCGTGCGCACGGCCTACGCGCTCATCGAGGACATGATGCTCCTCGCGAACGAGGTCGTCGCCGCCGACATGGCGAAGCGCGTGATCCCCACCATCTACCGGATCCACGGCGCGCCCGACGCGAAGAAAATCGACATCTTCCGCGCGGTCGCCTCGTCGCTCGGGCACAACCTCGACGCCGACGCGGGCGAACACCCGCGGAAGTTGCAGCGCTTCCTCGCCACCATCGAAGGCACGCCCCAGGCGCAGGCGCTCTCCTATCTGCTGCTCCGCGCGATGCAGCAGGCCGTCTACGACACGACCAACATCGGCCACTTCGGCCTCGCCGCGCCGGATTATCTGCACTTCACCTCGCCCATCCGCCGGTATCCAGATCTCGCCGTGCACCGCGTGATCCGCGAGGTCATCCGCGGGCGGCGCGTCGATCCGAAGAAGTGGCAGCCGAAGCTCGCGTCCTGGGCCTCCGACTCGAGCCGCCTCGAGCGCCGCGCGATGGAGGCCGAGCGCGAGGCCGTGAACGTCTACCGCGCCATCCTCGTGCGCGACCGGCTCGGCGAAGAGTTCGACGCGACGATCACGAGCGTCGGCAACCAAGGCTTCTACGTCGCCTTCGACACGCCCTTCGTCGAGTCGCTCGTGCCCATCGACTCGCTCAGCGGCCCCGACGGACGCGGCGATGCGTACGAAGTCGACGACCTCGGCATCGCCCTCGTCGGGGTCGGCAGCGGCACGCGCTACGCGATGGGAGACCGCGTGCGCGTGCGCCTCACGAGCGTGAACGTGCAGCGCCGCGAGATCCTCTCGGAGCTCGTCCTTCCCATCACGGACGATGGCGGACCGCGACGCGCGCGTCTCCCGGGCCGCGCGGTGGGACGCCCGGGTGACGTCGTCCTGCGCCCCTCGTCACGGCGCGAGCGACCGATGCTCGGCAAGAGCCTCGGGCGGGCGGGCGCGGCGGGCGGCACACGCGCGAAGAGCGCAGGCGGAAAGAGCCAGCCGGCTGGCCGTCCCGGAAAGTCGACCCCGAAGGGCAAGGGCGGAGATGCCCCGAAAGGCCGCGGCGGCAAGGCCTCCGGCAACACGAAATCAAAGAAGAGCAAAGGAAAGCGCTGATGTCGCGAACGAAGAGCACGCCCTCGAAGAAGGCCACCGCGAAGGCGGCGAGGCGTTCGACCCCGGTCTTTCCATCGACGCCCGAGCTCATCGCGCGCAAGCGTGACGGCGGCGTGCTCAGCGACGCGGAGATCGCCCATCTCATCCGCGGCTTCGTCGCGGGCGAGGTGGCCGACTATCAGATGAGCGCGCTCGCGATGGCCGTGTTCCTCCGCGGCATGACGCCCGCCGAGACGACCGCGCTCACGCTCGCGATGCGCGACAGCGGGCGCGTCATCGACGCCTCCCGCATCCGCGCGAAAAAGGTCGACAAGCACTCGACGGGCGGCGTCGGAGACAAGGTCTCGCTCTGCCTCGCGCCGCTCGTCGCCGCGTGCGGCGTGCCCGTGCCGATGGTGAGCGGACGCGGGCTCGGCCACACCGGCGGCACGCTCGACAAGCTCGAGGCGATCCCCGGCTTCTCCGTGACGATGTCGACCGAGCGCTTCGTCGCGCAGGTCCGCGACGTCGGCTGCGCGCTCATCGGTCAGACGGCCGACATCGCGCCCGCCGACAAACGCCTCTACGCGCTCCGCGACGTGACGGCGACGGTCGAGTCCATCCCGCTCATCACCGCGAGCATCCTCTCGAAGAAGCTCGCCGAGGGCATCGACGCGCTCGTGCTCGACGTGAAGGTCGGCCGCGGCGCGTTCATGAAGACGCCGGCCGAGGCGCGTGCGCTCGCCGAGTCGATCGTGCGCGTCGGCACGCTCGCGAAGAAGCGCGTCACCGCCTTCCTCACGACGATGGACGAGCCGCTCGGCCTCACCATCGGCAACGCGCTCGAGACGTACGAGGCCATCGAGATCCTGCACGGACGCGGCCCCGCGGATCTGCGCGAGTGCACGCTGGTGCTCGGCGCCGAGATGCTGCGGCTCGGCGGCGTCGCGAAGACGGAATCGGAGGCCCGCCGCAAGCTCGAGACAGCGATTTCCTCGGGCGAAGGTGCGCGCCGCTTCGCCGCGATCATCGCCGCGCAGACCGGGGATGCACGCGTCGTCGACGAGCCCGATCGCCTGCCCGTCGCTCCGCACCGCATCGAGGTCCGCGCGCCCGCGAAGGGCTACGTGAGCGGCGTCGATCCGCTCGCGCTCGGGCTCGCCGGGGTGTCGCTCGGCGCCGGGCGCACACGCGCCGATCAGGCCGTCGACCCGGCCGTCGGCATCGTGCTCGCGAAGAAGCGCGGAGACTCCGTCGCCGCGAACGAGCTGCTCGCGACCGTGCACGTGCGCGACCGCGCCGCGGCCGCCCCCGCCGTCGCCCGCATCGCGGCCGCGTTCACGATCGGCAAGAAGCGCGTCGCCCCGCAGCCGCTCGTGCTCGACGTGGTGCGTTGATCGCGACACGACGCGATTTCTGCGCGGTGTCAGCAGGAAGATCGGATGTGTGAATCGGATTCACATGGACGGATGATTGGCACTCATCCGGCGCGTGAATCCCATTCTCAATACCCCTCTACCTTCGAGATGATCTCGTTCATGATCTCGCGCGTGCCGCCGCCGATCGGGTAGAGGCGCGCGTCGCGGTAGAGGCGCTCGACGAGCACGCCGCGCGTGTAACCGGCGCCGCCGTGGAGCTGCACCGCCTCGTCGACGACGAAGCTGCACATATCGGTCGCGGTGTTCTTCGCCATCGCGGCTTGCGCCGGGTCCTGCTCGCCGCGCGCGTAGCGGGCCGCGCACTCGCCGGTGAGCGCCCGCGCAGCCGCGATGCGCGTGGCCATCTCGGCGAGCTTGTGGCGCGTGACCTGAAAGCCGGTGAGCGGCTTTCCGAAGGCGTTCCGCGCGCGGGTGTAGGCGACGGCCTCGCGATAGGCGAGCTCGGCGATCGCGACGCACTGCCCCGCGAGGTAGAGCCGCTCGGCGACGAAGTTCGCCATGATCGCGAGAAAGCCCGCGTTCTCGACGCCGACGAGGTTCGCGACGGGGACACGGCAGCCGTCGAAGCTGAGCGTCGCGGTGTCGCTCGCGCACCAGCCCGTCTTCTCGAGCTTCTTCGAGACGGTGTAACCCGGCGTGTCGCGCGCGATCACGAGCAGCGAAATACCCCCGTGACCGGGCCCGCCGGTGCGCACCGCGCACGTGATCCAATCGGCGCGCACACCCGAGGTGATGAAGGTTTTCTCGCCGCTGACGACGTAGTGATCGCCGTCGCGCACGGCCTTCGTGCGGAGACCTGCGACGTCCGAGCCGCCGCCCGGCTCGGTGATCGCGAGCGCAGAGATCTGCTCGCCGCGGAGCACGGGCGCGATGAAGCGCTGCTGCTGTTCCGGCGTGCCGAACTTCAGGATCGGCGGTGCCGCGATGCCATGCGAGCCGAGCCCGACGACGGCGCCGACGCTGTGCCCCGCGAGCACGAGCTCTTCGCTCGCGACGAGCGTGTGCGTGAGATCGCCGCCCGCGCCGCCCACCGACTCCGGATAGCCGATGCCGAGCACGCCCGCCTCGGCCGCGGTGCGATAGAGCTCCCGCGGAAACTCACCCGCCTCCTCCCAGCGCGTCGCGTGCGGCGCGATCTCGCGCGCGGCGAAGCGGCGGATCTGTTGCCGGAGCGCGGCGTGCTCGCTCGTCTCGAAGAAGTAGGTGGTGACGGCCATGCGCGAAGCTCTATCAAGCCGGCGCGACGGCGGGAAGCGTCGCGTGCAGA
>Ga0172373_10005815_pt1 | contig 16742 bp, 15 predicted proteins | sample Lak10m_2_FD_114546 | JGI IMG/M metagenome (GOLD analysis project Ga0172373, IMG submission 114546) | Freshwater microbial communities from Kabuno Bay, South-Kivu, Congo - kab_092012_10m | ecosystem: Environmental > Aquatic > Freshwater > Lake | place: Democratic Republic of the Congo...
AGGGGTGTTTTTGTTGATCATGCGGACCGTATCTGGGTGATCTCTCAAGATGAGCAGCAGCTAGTACAAGTTTCCAAAGAAGGGAAAGTCGATGCTATTGTTTCGAAACGCGTCTTCGAATTTCCACACCAAGTTGTTGTCAACACTCAGGATCAAATTTGGGTCACCGACGGTTATCGCAAGGGAGTTTGGTCATGGAAGCTTGGAGAAGAACCCAAGTTGATCGTCTCGGGCGAACCTTTGCAGAATCCAGTCGGATTGTTCCTCGTCGATGATCAACCAGCGATTGTCGACCCTCACGCTCAAACCGTGTTCAAACTGACCGACGGAAAAGTGGTCAAGTGGTTTTCGATAGAAAACAAATAGGATGAGCCAATCCGGCGGTATACTCATTACGATCGAGGGCTGGGGAGTCAATCTTGCGGGTTGCTATGGCAACTCGCTGCTACCGACACCAAGCATCGATCGGCTGGCTGCTCACGGGATCGTCTTCGATCAGTTCTGGATGCACTCGGTGAACCTGCCATCGAATATCCAAGCGATCCTGGATGGAATCCAACCCAATCGTTGGCTCTGTGCTACCGATAGCGACTTGGCTGCCACCGTTTTGCGCCAACAGGAGGATCTAGATCGACTAGAAGTCGTCCATACCCCTGAGCATGAGTCGTTCGATCGTCTTTTAACAGAGGCTATCGAGTGCTGGCTGCAACAACGTAAAGAGACGCCATTCCTTTGGATCCATTCTCGTGGCTTACGTGGAGAATGGGATGCTCCCTACGAGTTTCGCACGCTCATGTGCGATAGCGACGACCCGAGCCCGCCAAGCCAGACCACTCCACCTGATCTAATCCTACCTGCTGAATTCGATCCTGATTTGCTCTTCGGCTTGGCATGCGGTGCAGGTGCGCAAGCTGTGTGCATCGACCAAGGTGTTGGATTCATGATGCAAACCCTTATAGAGCTCGGCATCCAGCAGGAGTGTTGGATCGCACTTGCAGGATTGCTCGGATTTCCCTTGGGTGAACACCGAAGAGTCGGATTGGGTACCAGATCCCCAGTGGCCCAGGAGGTAAGTTACTCGATCGCAGACGCTTATGCAGAACGCCTGCATACACCATGGATTCTGTGCCCGGCTCCAGAACTAAGCCTTGGGAGGCGAGATCATCGCATTTGCCAACCAAGTGATCTAGGAGCTTGGCTTGAGCAAACCTGTGATGGATCTTGGACCGATCCGCTTCCAAGGAGTCTCACCAAAAACGATCTAGCTTGGTGCACCGGGGTCGACGAAATCGCCTTGTTGACCACACGCTGGAGCGCACGGTTTGACCTTGGTCCTAGCATCGACGCAAGCACCTCGTTGGATTCAACCAGCCAGGGGGAAGTTTACTGTTTCCCTGAAGATCGCTGGCAACAGAACGAAATCGCAAGCCGCGTTCCAGAAGTTGAGGCGTTACTTCGACAAATCGCATCCAACTTGCTAGATCCTCGGGGCGATGAAGCTACAGGATCCGATGAAGTAAGAACATTGCTTGAAGGGCTGTCCAGCATTCGAAGATAACTCGATGAATAAGAAACTCAATTAGTCGATGCACAATTCCACCAACGCACTTGTTCCAAACCCCTCAGCGCCGATCGCTCGCGTTTACATGCCGCGACCAAGTCGACATCCGAATATCTTTAAAAAGAGGATTGATCGAGCCGAAGGAAATCCGCAACCCGGAGACTGGGTGGCCGTGTACGCAACCGATGTCGATCCTACACCCGCAAATCCGGATAACCAACCGCAGCTTTTTGCTTACGGAATCTACAATCCGCGCTCCGAAGTTGCTGTGCGGTTGTACTTCTGGCAGACCCGACTTCCTTCCACCGAGGATTGGGACGGATTGCTACAAAATGCCATCGAACTTAGACACCAGATCCTTCAGATACCAAAGAGTACTAATGCGTATCGCTTAATTCACGGTGAATCAGACGGTTTTCCAGGTTTGGTCGTGGATCGTTACGGAGACTGTTTAAGCGCTGAAGCATTCAGTTTAGGGATGGCGCAGCGAGCACCTGAGATACTCGATCGAATGCATCGATTCCTGGGCACCAAACATAGCTTGATCGCTGCTTCGCCTCAGTTCTCCAGTCAGGAAGGAGCCATTTGGCAGGATTCGAAGTCGGAGGACTTTCCTCCCTATGCCACCATTCAAGAGAATCAAGTGAAGTACCGGATACACTTTGGAACCGGTCACAAGACAGGTTTTTTTTGCGACCAAAGAGAGAACCGGGCAATCCTAGCACACCATGCAGCAGGTAAAAGCGTTCTGGATGTTTGCTGCTATTCTGGAGGCTTTTCTGTAGCCGCCGCAAAATCCGGAGGGGCTGCCGAAGTCGTCGGAGTGGACTTGGACGAAGAAGCACTCGTCATGGCCAAGAAAAATGCGGACATCAACGATGTTCGCGTGCGTTATATCCATGCAGACGCGTTCGCCTACATGCGTGACATGGCTCGCAATAACAAACAGTTTGACATCGTCGTCCTAGACCCACCTAAACTGATTCGATCCCGAACGGAACTCGAAGAAGGTACACGTAAGCATATCGATCTAAACCGCTTAGCGATTCAGCTTGTTAAGCCAGGAGGGATACTGCTGACTTGTTGCTGCGCTGGGTTGCTCGATGGCCCCGCCTTTATGCAAGTCGTCCAGACAGCAGCACGCGCAACAGGTAACCATCCAGATGGTACGCGTTCACGAGGGCGTGTGGTTCAGATCTTTGAAACGCGCTCGGCGGCAATGGATCACCCCGTTGCTACCCATTGCCCTGAAACCGGCTACCTAAAGGCTTACTGGTGTAGGATCCTTTAATAATCCAACCCATCCCCTAGCCTTCTTGCTTGGACCTCGAACGGATTATCCCAGTAAGGGTCCTTCTTGGTGAGCTTGAGCCACAAGCTTGCCCCTAAATACAAAGGGACAAATAGCAGCCCCCAGCGCTGATACTGATCGACATGAACACGCTCATGATTCCAGGTCGAGAAAAAAGTCTCTCGATCCCTCGCAAGGATCACGTGACCAAACGTCATCGCGGCGGCTCCCCCAATAACAGGCGCTCTGACTAAAAGCCGCTCAATGGCAGGCCCTACCAATCCGATCGTGCCCCGATGAATAAATACGTTGCGATCTCCACGAATTGGAACTAGATACACCAAAAGTCCAAAAAGGGTGTAGGGTGAGGGCCACAGGTATCGCCATCCTATACTCAGGATCCAAATCAGACTCCTGGTCAATTGATCGCTACTCCAAAGCTCGCTTCTTGGGGAGCATACCAACAACCAATAGAGCCAACGCGAGGAAGCCGAAGGCGCACATCGCCGGACCATTCGAGTACATGAAGGATCGCAAAATGTCGCCATTGGCCATGAACTCTTCGGCCTTGGTTTCCCAGCCTAGCCATCCGGACAAGTTCAATCGATCGAGCCATTCTTTCCGGAAATTCAGAAACGAGAATAGCACTGCGGCAATCGCTCCGCCAGCGATATAGCCGGAACTAAGAAGCACCGAAGGACTCGAATCGTCTTCTTTGCCCTCCGGTATGCGATGGTAACGATCCACCATCCAACGAATCATCCCTCCGACGAAGATCGGAGTCGAGGCTGCAAGCGGCAGATATACCCCTACCGCGAATGGCAAGCTGGCGACTCCACTGAGTTCAAGCGTTACAGCGATCACCACACCGATCAGCACCAAACCCCAAGGCAATCGTCGATCGAGAATGCCATCGATGATCAGTTGCATAAGAACCGTCTTGGGTGCATCAAATTTATTCTTCGATACGTCGCGCCCTTGATCGTCCTCTTTGAGCAAACCGTTGACGGCAGGATCTACCAAGTAGACCGGTGTGCCCTGATCGTCTAGCAAATACCTGCCAGGAGGTAACGCTTTATCGGTCTCGGCACGACCCAAGTTCAGTACATAGTACTCAGACTTGTCCTGAGCATAATCGCCGGATCGAACTTGGCCCTTCGCTAATCCAGCTGTATCGATTTTGATGTCTTTGAAAGCCTCGACAGCCTTCTTGCTATAGGTGGTATTTGCCTCATTGAGCGCAAGCAGCACCAGGCCGACAACCAGTGCACTGGTCAGTGCGCCCACCAAAATCGCTATCTGTTGGGATCGTGGAGTCGCACCGATCAAGTGCCCTGTTTTCAGTGCTTGCGCCGTGCTACCTCCGTTGGAGGATGCGATACACACCACACCCGCGATCGTAAGCGCCGTTAACTTGATTTCCTTGTTGATTGTCAGCCACCCGAATCCATCAAGTGCCAAGAGGATCAGACAACTCAACAACAACGTAGCGACAGTCATCCCTGAGATTGGGTTCGACGAAGAGCCGATTTCACCGGTCAATCGGGAGGCAACGGTAACAAACAAGAATCCAAACACAACGATCATGGCCGCACCGACCATTCCTGTAAAACCAAAACCTAACCCTAATTGGGGCACTGCCATGAGCAAACCAACTAACAGGAGGCTTGCCACAAACACCAACGGGATAGGCAAGTCGGTATCGGTCCGGCGTTTGCCGGTTTCGCCAGAAGATCGGCTTGCAACCAGATCCCGGAAACTCGTCAGCACCGCACCTAGGATGATAGGCATCGCCTTAAGCATGCTCAGTATCCCGCCAGCGGCTACCGCCCCTGCCCCGATGTACAAAATGTATGAGCTTCGGATTTCGCCACTGCTCATCTGACGAATTAGCTTAGTCCCTGGCTCAAGGGGAGCTTCTAAGCCCTCACCGAAAGTTACGATCATAGGTGCGATGACCAAATAGACTAGAACACCCCCTGCGACCATGATGCTGGCGATCTTTGGGCCGATGATGTATCCAACACCCAATAGGCTCGGTGATACCTCCATCGATAACGACGCCCCTTTAAGCCCTACAGTCTTACCTGCAGTTTGGGCAAACAATGGTACCGCAGCTTCGTCTCGCCATAGCTTGAACACTTGCATGCCAGCTTGGTAAAGAAACCCAAGTCCAAACCCCGAGAAAATCATCGAAGCCGTCGAACCACCTTTTTCCCCAGCAATAAGAACTTCAGCACATGCACGACCTTCAGGAAACGTCAGCTTGCTGTGCTGCTTGACGATGAAGGCTTGCCTAAGCGGGATCATCAGTAAGATGCCCAGCAATCCTCCGAAAACGCTGATGGTCATCACACGTACCACATCGATATCGAACCCAAGCAACAGCAGTGCGGGCATGATCAGTCCTACGGCGAACGCCAAGGACTCACCGGCCGATCCGGTAGTTTGGACGATATTGTTCTCGAGGATGGTTGTTTTACGCAGCCCTGTGATGGAACTGATCGCGCGAAACAAGGTGATCGACAAAACAGCAACAGGAATCGATGCCGAAACAGTCAATCCGACTTTAAGAACTAGGTAGATCGAGGACGCTCCAAAGACGATCCCCAACAAGGCGCCCATGAGTACGGGAAACCAAGTCAACTCGGGGATGTTTGTCTCGCTTGAAACAAAGGGTTTGAATTCAGATTCAGAGTCTTGCATTTTTGTATTCCACCGAATTGGGACCCAATCGAGCTATTTGACTCCGTGCATCAACTTGTTCACCAACGGTGAAACGACAAGATAGATGAGCCCAAATCCTGCCCCCAACCACCAAAGCTGATTAAAGACGGAAGCGTACTGGTCCATGTTGCCCGCTGGTTCGCCATGACCTGCACCTTTCCCACCTTGAGCAGCTAGGGCTGCAATCAAACCTGCAAAGTAGTTCGCCATCGCAGTCGACAAGAACCAACCACCCATGGCCATACCTGTGTCACTAGGCTTAGCCAACTTCGTCACCATCGATAGACCTATCGGCGAAAGACATAGTTCAGCAACCGTATGGATCAAATAGGTGATACCCAGGATGGTCCACGCAACTTTTGCGTTGGGAGCAGTCCCTTTGATCGCCCAAACGAGAACGTAAAACCCAAGACCTACACAGAACAAGGCAATCGCGAATTTTGCGGGGATCGATGGATTCATACCTTTCTTTTCAAGCCATGGCCAAAGCATCGCAAAAAGAGGGGCCAGGGCGATGATGAAAAAAGCATTAAAACTCTGAAACAACGAGAAATCGAAAGGGGATTCAACAAAATCACGAGCGAAAAAATTCAAAGATGAACCGGCCTGTTCGAACAATGCCCAAAACAGAATGTTCGCCAGAAAAAGAACCATCATCGCAATGTAGCGATGAAGCTGCACTTTCTCGCCGCTTTGAATTCCGCTGACAACAAAGTAGATGATCAACCCCACCATCATGGCCGATAGCACGTAACCCAATAAAGCGCTTTTGCTCAAGAGCACAAAGATCAACGGCACAACGGCAATAGCCCCAGCTAGAACGATCAAAATCGGTGCTATTCCCTCGCGCCCCTTGGGCGGGACGCCAACGGCACCTAACATCCCTCGGTTGAATTGAAAAATGATTATGCCCAAGATCATGCCGATTGCCGCAGCGAGGAATCCATATTCCCTTCCATACCAAACGCCGATCATCGATGCACAAACGATTGGGGCGAAAAATGCACCTGCATTGATCCCCATGTAGAAAATGGTAAATCCTGAATCCCGCCTTGCATCTTGTGGGTGATAGAGTTTACCGACCATCGATGATATGTTCGGTTTGAATAACCCGTTGCCTGCTATCATGACCGATAAACCGATCATGAACATCGTCAAATCCTTGTACAAGAGCATGAACATTCCTACGGCCATTAGTACGCCGCCAAGCAAAATCGATCGCTGATAGCCGAGGAATCGATCCGCAATCAAACCTCCAAAAATACCCGTCGCATACACCAAGGAGGTAAAGCCACCATAGGTCAGGCTGGCTTGCTTCTCCGAAGCGTCTTTGGCGAGAGTTCCAAAAAATGTCTCGGCCACGTATACCGCAAGCATCGCTCTCATGCCGTAATAACAGAATCGCTCCCAGAACTCTGTCGAAAAAAGCATCCAAAGCGAACTTGGGTGCCCAAGCAATTCCCCGGTTGGAGGTGCGACGTACCCTGGAGCAGAAGAAGCTCCCTCGGAGGATGCATCCGGACTGTCGTCCCCGGCAAAACCTCGTGACTCGTAAGGATTGCTTTCATTGGATTCTCGACTCATTCAAACATTCTCCTGGGCAGGTTACCGTCTATCGTTTGACTCATCATGCGTTCTGAAAAGTGAATGCGTTGTCCTATGCCGGTACAACACTCTTCATCTTCTTTAAACCAACCGTTGCGTTCTCAAGTGGATCCAACTTCCAATACTCACGATTGAAGAGCTCCAATGACAACACGCCATTGAATCCGCTTGCAAATACCGTCTTGAGCACCTGGCCGATCGGTGCAATCCCATCGCCAGGATAAACCCGATCCGCATCGCTGATCTTGTCTCTTGGCATATCAGGATAATCGTTCATGTGGAACACAGGTATCTTGTTGCCCGCAAGCAGACCCAAATCATTGAAGTTCGATCCTCCTTTGTACAAGTGGTACACATCCGGAAGAACGCAGGCATCGGGATGCTGAGAAGCCGCCGCGACGTGCAGAACTTCCGAGAGTTTTGACAAGTTCTTAGAGAAACCCCAAACCTCAAGCATCGGCAAACAGCCAACGCTACGACCGAGATCAAGCAAAGCCCGATAACGCTCGCCAGCTTTATCCAGATTCAGAATCTCACCCTCGACGGCTCCGGCCGGAGGTGCAGCAATCCGTTTACCCCCCAAGGCAACTACGGTTTCCATCTCCTTTTTAGCTTGCTCAAGGGCCTTCTTGTGAGCGGTCTCATCCATCAAGATCCAAGGTGCAAAGGCGATCGCACTCTCTAGCGTTAACCCAGCATCCGATATCCGTTTGCGCAAATCCGAGAGCGTACCCCCACCGGTTGTGTATTTGTCGACGTCCCTAAGCCAAATCTCAAGCGAGTCGTATCCAGCTTTCTGGGCAATGGAAACTTGTTCGACGATCGGGATCACCTCGCCATGGATCGTGCTTGTGTTTAAACAATACTTCAATTGCTTGTCTCCTGTAGATTGTGGATGGCTCTCGGACGAGAGTAGCTCTGTCGGGCTTAGAGCCAACGCGGTTGCAGTTGCCAGCAGCAAGTCTCGTCGCTGTAGTCGTAGATGGTTCTTGTCGGTTTTCATCGGAATTTCTTGTAAACGGTCAGTCCAAAGTTATCTTGGATTGTATCAGATTTTTTTCGCTTGAAGGTAAGGCAAAAAAGCCATTGCATAACACCAGGCGACCCCACAAAACATCCAATCGCCAACGAAAAAGGCATGCGATAGGCCAATCAATCCAATCAGAAGAAAGCCTATCGGTCGGAGCCCACGCCGAACAAGAAAGACAATCGTCAAGGCATAGAATCCGAGGATCAAAAGACTTCCCACTTGACTAACCCAACCAACCCGCGAGAGTTTACCCAATCCCAGGCTAGCTTGCTCAGACAGAATCGCCAAAGCCGTCCCATCCCACCATTGGGTGTGGGACAACATGCTTGCGAGGGAAAAAGCCAGCCAAATGAGCCAGTGGACCTGAAGACATCTCATGGCGACGTTGGCTAGCACCGATTGGTCGTTGGATTCGTTGTTACCGGTGGGCTTACTCAAAAATGGTAAGCCCGGGTCGATGGTCAAGTAAAGCAAGGCTGCCGAAGCCAGCACCTCAGCCGGCAAGGTCAACCAAGGCGCACGGTGATGAACCATCATCATACAAACCCACACGCTCAGTACCCCAAGTCGACCAGCGATCCCCAGAAACATCAAAATGCAACCAACCACCCCAGCCAGACAAAGACCCGCTGCCACCGACTGCGTCGCCCACCCATAGAGGATCGACCAACGATACTCACTGCCGGTTCCAACACGATCCACACCGATCAGGTATCGGCCCGCTTCTGTGCCTAACCATCCATCTTGGCTTAGCCACTGAGGAACCCAGAACCAACAAGCTGCAAACCAAAGACAAAGACAAATCGCGAAAGCTTTGCGAACTCGTGCGATCCCGGTCCTTTCCAGGCTGGAGAACCAGAAAACATTCCAAGACGTTGGTATGCCACCTATCGAATTCTTGATCGCTCGCATGCAATCTGCCAACAAAAGATTATTCTCCTTGCACTTAAATACCTGGCTTTGGTTGTTTTGCAACTCCGTTTTGATCGTCAATTGGATAACTCGACTGGAACTGTTCGTGTGGGCTCCAATTCAGGCACCAAAGTTAAATCACCGTCTTCCAAAGGAACCAGCCACGCTTGATACAGCAGCACATTTCCCTGACTCTCGGCATCCTGGGTAGTGATCCGCAATTGATCGATCTGGATCCCTTCCTGCCTGGCCCGTTTAGCGATCGATAACGCAATTTGCCCTATTCCCTCTTCATCCTCATTGAGCGCGAAAGCTCCAAGGATCTGACAAATGCGACGCCATCGTGAGTTTGAGTCAACCGACTCGACCAGGGAGGTCCAAGTGCGGCTGTTTCGATCCAGCTTATAGTCGATGCCGATGCTCTTGTCGTAGATCTCATAACCAATCAACGACATGGGTAACAATTCTGTATACCAACCCATTGAGATCAAATAAGGCTGGCTCTTTTGGAGTAAATCGTCTGCCCAAGGCATCCGATGCATGCTATTGTTCGAGAAGTAAACCAACCCGATCAAGCTGAAATGAGCCATCAACCCCACCGACACCAAGAGTTTCAGCCAATTCGGCCAACACCTTGCCGATTTGCTGCTTTTTACTGACGTGTCCTGCGAGTCAATTCCCATTGGTGGTCGATCATTCGAAAACGCTTACCAAAAACATACACCCCCCACCATCTACCCGGTTTGAATCCAGCCGAAGGTTGTCGACGAACCCCTGAGGATGCGATATCGTAATCTGATTCTAACTGAGCAAAAGGTCGATTAGGATCAGCCGAGGGGAATCATCGAGAGATTATGACCAATCCCAACCCAAGTTCGACTCCATGGGACGATGGAACTCAGCAAGCCAGTCCTTTTTTAGGAGGCTGCGATAGTCCAATTCCAGGAATTATGTCTAGCTCAAGCACCCCATCACCTTTCCAAGAAAGCCTGACGAACATTCCCTGCTGCCCGGTCTGCGGTGGAGGTTTGATGGAAATCAGGGCCAAATATCAGTGTAGCCGTTGCCATAGAATCTGTGAAACTTGCTGCGAAGGTGGACGCGGTTAAGCCTTGACGCTCTGAGGCTTTCGCCCATAGACTCTAGCTCTTTTCGAGAAGAACTCGAACCACTTTTTGACGGGAACTATCTGTGCCAGCGACTTGTGTTATCGGCTTGCAATGGGGCGACGAAGCCAAAGGGAAACTCGTCGATCTACTCGCTCCAAACTATGATGTGGTGGTTCGCTACCAAGGTGGTGCCAACGCGGGGCATACCGTGGTTGCGGGCAAGGAAGTCTACAAACTACACCATGTTCCATCGGGAATTCTCTCGGCACATATCCAGAATGTGATCAGTCCAGGTGTAGTGATCGAGCCAACCATGCTGATCAAGGAACTCAGCGGCTTAGAAGCCCGCGGTATCCAACCTCGATCAAATCTGAAAATCAGCGAACGCGCTCACGTCGTTATGCCATGGCACATGATCGAAGATCGCGCGATCAATAAAACCGTTGTCAGTGGCGAGAGTATCGGTACCACCAATCGAGGTATCGGCCCTTGCTACCGTGACAAAGTTGGTCGTACCCATGCGATCCGAATGGCAGACCTTGTCAGTGAGTCCTTGCCCGAGCGAATCCGTGAAATCGTACAAGCCAAGCGCTCGCTCCTAGCTCCACTTGCTAGCCCCGAGGATATCGAGCAACTTCAAGCCGACTCGATCATTTCTCTGTGTCGCTCGTGGGCCGACGCTTTAGGCTCCATGATCTGCGATACGACGTATTTTCTCCATGATCAATTGGATGCAGGCGGGAAATTGCTGATGGAGGGAGCTCAAGGCTCTCTGCTGGACATCGACCATGGGACCTTTCCATTTGTCACCAGTAGCAATGCCTCTGGTGTTGGCGTGTCGAGTGGATCTGGTGTGCCTCCACGGGCTATCGAGCGAATGATCGGGGTCGCCAAAGCTTACTCGACCCGTGTCGGAGGAGGACCATTTCCGACCGAATTGCTCGATGATACCGGCAACAAGATCCGTGAGATTGGGTGTGAATATGGAACCACCACCGGCCGTCCCCGTAGGTGCGGTTGGTTTGATGCAGTCGCTGTCCGCTACACCGCTCGACTTAGCGGTGCGAATTACCTCTCCCTTATGATGCTCGATGTTCTGAGCCATTTCGAGGAGCTTAAAATCTGTGTTGCTTACGAGCTCGATGGGAACCGAATCGAAAGGCTTCCAAGCCAAGCCGACATACTCCGACGATGCAAGCCCATCTATGAAACGCTCCCTGGCTGGAATCAGGATGTCACGGGCGTTCGAGCCATCAAGGATTTCCCCCTCAATGCGAGAAAATACATGGACCGCATCTCGGAACTCGTCTCGGTCCCCTTGGGAGTTTTGTCGGTCGGCCCAGACCGTGAGCAGACCATTTTCTTGATGTAGTGGATATCTCAAGGCTTCATCGATGGCGACCTTTCGCAGGAATAAGAAAACGGAGCCCCCTTCGGTTTCCCTTGAATCGGTCGATCGCTCACGACTCCCCAACCACGTGGCGATCATCATGGACGGCAACGGGCGATGGGCTAAATCACGCGGCCTACCCAGGATAGAGGGCCATCGCCAAGGTGCAAACTCCGTCGAAGAAGCATTAACTGCCTGCGGCCAACTCGGGATCCCCTATTTAACCCTCTACTGCTTTTCTCATGAAAACTGGAAACGCCCCAAAGAGGAACTCGATTTCCTCATGGGATTGTTGAAAACGTACCTCAAAGGTCAAACCAAACGCCTCATCGATAACGGCATTCGGTTGGCTGTCATCGGACGTAGAGATGGACTGAGCAATGATGTGATCGAAGTGATGGACCAAGCCATCGAACGATGTAAACACGGAACCAAACAAACGCTGGTACTTGCGATCAATTACGGGGGCAGGCAGGAGATTGTCGATGCCGTCAAAGCGATTGCCAGCGATGTTGTCTCTGGGAAACTACGCTCACAGGATATCGGCGAAGACACCATCTCGGATCACCTTTACACCGTTGGCATCCCTGATCCTGACCTACTGATCCGAACCAGTGGCGAGTTACGTATCAGCAATTTCTTACTATGGCAAATCAGCTACAGTGAAATTTGGATCACGCAAAAGGCTTGGCCCGAATTCGGCAAACCCGAATTGTACGAGGCTGTTGCTGAGTATGTCCGCCGGGATCGGCGATTCGGGGGATTGAGTTAGAGATCCATTCTATTTCCAACCGTTTCATCGAAGTCGCTAAGGGGCAATATGATTGAATCGAATAGGTTGGAATTGTTTATCGCAAGCTCGGTCTGTGTGGGACTGGCTTTGCTCTGTTTCCGGCTTTATCGATCCAACCTTGCTCTACGCCAACAAATCGGCAAAGCTCAACAAGATCACTACGATGCGCGCCACGATGAACTCACAGGACTAATGAACCGAAGAGGATGGGCTGAAAGGATCCATGGAATGATTAAGCTTGAACAAACACCAAGCGAAATGTTTTTGGCCATGCTTGATATCGATCAATTCAAGCGCATCAACGACCAACATGGTCACTTGGTCGGAGACCGAATCCTCGAAGAATTTTCGAACCGTCTAAAATCCGCTTTCTCGGACCAAGACCGCTACACGCTCACTCGCATCGGAGGCGAAGAGTTCACGATCTTGGCTTGTGAACCATTCGATGAGTTTCACAAGAAATTGCAACAGTTGCTAGATTCGTTGAACAACCAAGCCTTTATCCTTCCAAACGCTTCGATCACCATCGGCTGCAGCATCGGCGTCGTAGCATTCGATTCGACCGAACTACCCGATCGCTGGATTGCTCGCGCGGATCGAGCCTTGTATCGCTCGAAGCGTCTGGGAGGAAACCAAATCTGTCTGGGCGAACCGAGCTAGAGGCAAGACAGCAAATTCCGAACTAATTTTGGTATTTCCTCAGCAGCTGCCCCCCGGATGACTTGGTATTTCTCCAAACCCTTAGGAGGGCTCGGATCGATAAAATACCTTTCCTTCGCAGGCAAGAACACCGAAAGGCGGTTTCTCCGGCTAGAATCCATTCGGTGCAATCGTCCAAGTTGGACGAAAATCTCGAAAGCAACAGACGAAGAAAGGCATCGCTATGGACGAATCCCGATCAATCCCATTGGGAGACTTTCGATCCCAGACCAGTTGACTGCGCTACTTCGGATCTGTCGGAGGCTCAGCGGATTGCGGCTTCTTTTTCGAAGGAAGATATCGAGGAATTGAAGCGATGGCTCAGCCAAGTGCCGAAGCCCTATAAGCCCGGTCTATACCCCATCCAGTTGTAACACACTTCTGTTTGGACATCCGTCCTGTTTTTCCGAACATCGCAGTGTCTCTCGATAACGAAAAATCGCGGACGATACCATCGGATCCAATAAGGAAAACAATTTGCAAATTTGGTGTGACGCTGACGCTTGCCCGTCGACGGTAAAAGAATTGCTTTTCCGTGCGGCCGTGCGGACCAAGACCATGCTAACGCTTGTAGCAAATCAGAGCCTTTCTACCCCGAGGTCGGAATTCATCGCCCTGATGCTAGTACCCTCTGGGATGAATGTCGCTGATCAAAAAATTGTCGAATTGGTCCAACCCGGCGATCTTGTCATTACCGCCGATATTCCACTGGCGGCCGATGTTGTCGCAAAAAATGCCTTGGCCCTGGATCCCCGGGGAGAACTATATTCAGATTCCAATATCGGCCAACGGCTTGCGGCACGCAATCTTCTAGACCAGCTGCGGTCAGTCGGAACCGTCGGTGGTGGTCCCAGTAACTTCACCCCTAAAGACCTCCAAGCGTTTGCCAATCAACTTGATCGCTGGCTGACGGCTACTGCAAAAAGAAAGTCGAAGTGAATTCTAATCATGCTCGTGATTGCTCCTGAACAAAATAACCGCAAGGTTTTATCGGCTTTCTTTTGCGATAGAACGATTTCCTATTCGCCCTATAATACGAAGACTCGCATTGTGGGCCATGGTAAGCCTCTCCTGCGAATTTCGATTTCTTGACCGATCGATCCCTTTTGATTTGCTTGAACAAGTCTCCCCTATGAATGCTGCAAATACTCAAACGGCTCCTGACCCTTATTTCCAACAACTCTTTGCCGATCGAATCGGTGGTTCCCAGTACGGCAAAGTCAACGAGATCTATAAGTTCGAGAAGATCAAAAGGGCAAAGAGGAAAGCGCTAGCAGACTACCCGAGCCGTCAACTCCTTGATTTCGGTATCGGTGAAAACGACTCCATGGCCGACGCTTCGGTCCGCGAGGCTCTCAGCGTACAAGCCAACCGGCCTGAAAATCGAGGCTACATGGACAACGGTACCGCGGACTACAAACAAGCCGTTGCGCGATTCATGAAACGTGAGTTCAACGTCGAACTGAACCCTGACAAAGAAATCAATCACTGCATCGGTAGCAAGACGGCTCTATCCATGCTTCCAGCCTGCTTTATTAACCCTGGTGATATCACCATGATGACCGTTCCAGGTTACCCTGTCGCCGGTACTCATACTCGATACTACGGCGGCAGTGTACATCGCCTACCGCTACTTGCCCAAAATCACTTCTTTCCAGATTTTTCAGCGATTACTCCCGACATCTGGGAGCGAACCAAGATGCTTGTCTTGAATTATCCAAACAGCCCGACCGGCCAAGTTGCAACCAAGGAGTTGTATACCAGCATTATTGAACTGGCCAAGAAGCACCAGTTCATCGTCGTCCAGGATGCGGCGCACATTCTACTAACCTTCAAGGGCAAGCCGCTGAGTTTCCTCGAAGTCCCTGGTGCTAGGGATGTGGGAGTCGAAGTCCACTCGATGAGCAAAGGCTTTGATATGATCGGGTGGCGGATCGGTTGGGTCTGCGGGAACGAAAAAATTGTCCAAGCCTTCTCCGACGTCAAGGATAACTGCGACAGCGGGCAGTTCGGTGCGATCCAGCGCGCCGCCATCAGTGGCTTGGACAACCCTGAGATTCCCACTGGAATCCGAGCCAAATACAAACGACGATTGGAGAAACTTGTTGCTGCGTTGCGGAGCTGCGGGTTTACTTGCGATGTCCCAGGCGGTAGCTACTTTTTGTACACCCAAGCCCCCAAAGGTGTTTCAAATGGTCCAACGTTCAACAATGCCGAAGAAGCCTCCCAGTACTTCATCACCGAACATTCCATTGTGATCGTGCCTTGGGATGATGCGGGTAGCCACCTGCGCTTCTCGGTGACTTATGAAGCTGCCGACGAAGCTGCCGAGGACGCTCTGATGGCAGAGACCCAGCGGCGTCTGTCCGCCTTGAAGTTGATATTTTAGTCCGTACTCACTTATTCAAAGCCCCAGCGTTATGACCGATCTTGAAATCCATCAGCAACTGCAAAAAGCCTTGGACGGTTTCAAAGACCCCGAAACAGGAAGGCCATTGTCCAAGACCGGACAAGTCACCGATTGGGTGGTTGCAGACGGACATGGAAAATGCACACTGAGGCTCACTTCGATGATTCGGACGATTGAGACCGAAGTCGTCCAGAGACTCGAGTCGTATTTGCACAGCCAAGTACCAGGTTTGAAGTCCATCGAGATTCGAGTGGACGATTTCGACCGACCGGCTCAGCCTCTGGGAACCATCGGACTTACGGCCAAAGCCGTGATCGCCGTCGCAGCAGGCAAGGGAGGTGTTGGGAAGAGCACACTTGCAGCAGCCATAGCGCTGACACTTGAGAAACTCGGTGCCAAAGTCGGACTCATGGATGCTGACATCTACGGCCCTAGCGTGCCGCACATGCTGGGGCTCGAAGGCCGACCGCAGATAGCCGACTCCAAAATCCAGCCTATCCGATCTGGGACCATGCCTGTGATGTCGATGGGATTTCTGATCGAACGCGATCAAGCGGTCGCTTGGAGAGGTCCGATGCTTAACGGCTCGATCACCCAGTTCCTTCGCGATACGGCTTGGGGTGATCTGGATTTCCTGATCATCGATATGCCACCGGGAACAGGCGATGTAGCCATCACGCTATCGCAGTTGATCCCGCTGACAGGCGCTGTGATCGTTTGCACCCCTCAAGAAGTCGCACTCTTAGATGCAGGTAAAGCCATCAGTATGTTCGAGAAGACAAAGATTCCCATTCTTGGGATCGTTGAAAACATGAGCGGATTTACCGACCCGGAAACCGGCAAAACCTTCGACATTTTTGGACGAGGTGGAGCAAGGCAGAAAGCCGATCAAATCGCCGCACCGTTTCTTGGAGAAATCCCAATCCAAATGGTGGTTCGTAGTCAAGCCGACGAAGGCAAGCTTGCCCAAGCCTTGAAGGATCCAACCATCTCGAAGCCCTTCGAGGATGTGTGCCGAGCATTGGTTCGAGCCATTACGGCTCGCATTGCAACCGATCCCCTTGCGAAGATCTCTCTGCCTGTCCTAGGATAAAAAAATTCTGAGAAGACGACGCTGAAACCAGAGTCGCTGATTTCTCCGAAATCAGCTCTAACGCACCAGACCACGCTTAACCAGAGTAAACCACCCGAAAGCGTTTTTAGATGATTTCGGAG
>Ga0172373_10005817_pt1 | contig 16741 bp, 20 predicted proteins | sample Lak10m_2_FD_114546 | JGI IMG/M metagenome (GOLD analysis project Ga0172373, IMG submission 114546) | Freshwater microbial communities from Kabuno Bay, South-Kivu, Congo - kab_092012_10m | ecosystem: Environmental > Aquatic > Freshwater > Lake | place: Democratic Republic of the Congo...
ACGCCGCGACGGACGTTACTGCGAACCTCGACGAGCAACTCGGTACTCGAGCGACTCATGATCCGTCTCCCTCGCGCGCCTCGTAAGCCTGCACGATACGCTGCACCAGCGGATGGCGTACGACGTCACGCGCCTCGAAGAACTGGAAGCCGACCCCCTGCACAGACCGTAGTACTTCGAGCACATGGCGCAGGCCCGAGAGTTTGCCTGCGGGTAGGTCGGTTTGTGTCACATCACCCGTCACGACGGCGCGAGAGCCGAATCCGATGCGAGTGAGGAACATCTTCATTTGCTCGACGGTGGTGTTCTGCGCCTCATCGAGAATGATGAACGAGTCGTTGAGAGACCGACCGCGCATGAACGCAAGCGGCGCCACTTCGATGACATTACGCTCGATGAGTTTGGCGACTCGATCAAAGCCCATCATTTCGTAGAGGGCGTCGTACATCGGGCGAAGATAAGGATCGACCTTCTGGGTGAGATCGCCCGGCAAGAAACCGAGACGCTCGCCCGCTTCCACGGCAGGACGGACGAGGACGATACGCCGCACTCGGTCAGACTGCATCGCCTCAACGGCACACGCGACGGCGAGATAGGTTTTTCCGGTGCCCGCTGGGCCCACTCCGAAGGTGAGATCGTTACGGCGAATACGTCGCAGATACTCACGCTGATTGGGACCCCGAGCTCGGATGGTGCCTCGCAAGGTACGCAGTCCCATCTCGGCATCGTCAAGATCGTCGGCGCTCGAGGCGTCGGCGACTCCTGACGCATGACCTGCCTCGCCACGGACACTTCCTGGCGCAGGCACCACATCGTGATCGAGAAGTGCTAGATGGACGGTCTCAGGCGTCACGTCCTCGGTACGACTCAATCTGAACAGCTCGCGCAGTAACGACTCGGCGGCTGTTGCTTTGTCGCCTTGAATGCGGAATGCACTGCCACGACGACGCACCTCGACACCGAGTCGCGATTCGATGAGCCGCAGGTTTTCGTCGAGCGGGCCGCAGAGGTTGGCGAGTCGCTCGTTATCGGGAGGCGCGAGCGTGAACTCGCGCAGTCCGATGGAAGGAGAGTCAGCCATGGGCGCGCTCGGCCGCAACGAGTCGTCCGCGCAGCGAGTGAGGCCGTGCCTCGGTGATCTCGATATCGGCGAAACAACCGATGAGACGGGAAGGCCCCGGAAAGTTGACCCAACGATTGTCTTCAGTGCGGCCCGCAAGTTCTGACTCGTCTTTACGCGAGGGGCGCTCGATGAGCAGCCGCTGCACTGAGCCGACGAGCGATGCGCTGCGCGCACGAGCATTCTCTTCGAGGAGCGCCTGCAGCCGCGTGAGACGCGCCTGTTTTTCTTCGTGCAGCACATCGTCGGGGAGCGAGGCAGCAGGCGTCCCGGGTCGACGGCTGTAGAGAAAGCTGAAGGATTGATCGATGTTGAGATCGCGCACGAGGGCCATCGTGGCTTCGAAATCGCGATCAGTCTCACCCGGAAATCCGACGATGAAGTCGGAGGTCACGGAGATGGTCGGTCTCACTTCACGGAGTTTACGGATACTTGCCTTGAACTCGAGCGCCGTATACCCGCGCTTCATGAGGGCGAGGACGCGATCGGAGCCCGACTGCACTGGGAGATGCAGATGATTGGCGAGTTTAGGGATGCTGGCATACGCCTCGATGAGACTGTCGTCGAACTCGAGCGGGTGCGACGTGGTGAAGCGGATGCGCTCGACACCCTCGATGGCCGCCACGTGATGAAGCAAGGTCGCAAGATCGACGAGCGCGCCGTCGGACATGGCCCCTCGATACGCGTTCACGTTTTGACCCAGCAACGTGATTTCGCGAACGCCTTGCGCTGCGAGCTTGGCGACTTCTTCGATGACGGAATCGAGCGGACGACTGATTTCGTCGCCTCGCGTGTACGGTACGACACAAAAGCTGCAGTACTTGCTGCAACCTTCCATGATCGAAACGAAAGCGGTGGGACCCTCCGCGCGTGGCGCGGGAAGGTGATCGAATTTTTCGATCTCAGGGAAGCTCACATCGACCACTGCGCGCCCCTGCTGGCGCAGCTCGGAGATCATCTGCGGTAAACGATGCACGGTTTGTGGACCGAAGACGAGATCGACTTGAGGCGCCGCCTTGACGAGTTGATCTCCCTCTTGGCTTGCGACACACCCTCCGACGCCAATGATGACGTTCGGACGCAAATCTTTGATTTGCTTCCACTCGCCGAGCAAAGAAAAAACTTTGGACTCGGCTTTCTCGCGAACTGAGCAGGTGTTGACGAGCAGGACGTCGGCCTCTGCCGGGTTATCCGTAGCTTGCATGCCTGAACTGGCTGCGAGTACGTCGCCCATTCGGGCAGAGTCGTACTCGTTCATCTGACAACCGTAGGTCTTGATGTAGTACCGCGCGGTCGGAGGTCTGGAATCGTCCATGAGTCAGGCGTTCAGAGGTCGGAGCGAGGGGCTCAGAAAGGAATATCGTCGTCGAAGTCGTCTTTTTCGGTGCTGCTGCGAACGGGCTCGCCGTCGGACTCGCCACCCGATGCACGACCACCGGAGGCACGACCCTCGCCACCCATGCCGCGACCGCCGCCGAGCATCTGCATTTCGTTGGCGACGATTTCGGTGGTGTAGCGATCGTTACCGTTTTTGTCTTGCCACTTGCGGGTGCGAAGGCGGCCTTCGATGTAGACCTGCGAACCCTTGCGCAGGTATTCGCCGGCGATTTCGGCGAGACGGCCGAACATGGCGACGCTGTGCCACTCGGTCTGCTCTTTCATTTCGCCGGACTGTTTGTCTTTCCAGCTCTCGGAGGTGGCGATGCGGAGGTTGCAGACCGTCATACCCGAGGGCATGGCCTTGGTGTCCGGGTCTTGCCCGAGGTTGCCGACGATGATGACTTTGTTGATGCCACGCGCCATGTTGAACCCTTCCGTTGAGCGGGCCCCTCGGACCGGCACACTCCCAGGACCCCAAGTGTTTCGGGGCGATGGGCGGGCGGGAGGTCGAAGGGCGGTGAAAACGAGCGCTCATTCTAATCGCCCCCCGCCCCCACTGCATCGCGAAAATCGCCCGGACCGGCCTAGAAGCCCCTTTCGAGGGCCCCCCTCAGGGTTACACTAACCGGCTGTTTTTCTTGATTAATGCCCGCCCATGCAACCGATTCGGATACGCGGCGCCCGCACCCACAATCTGCGCAACCTCGATCTCGACATCCCTCGGGACCGGTTGGTCGTGGTGACGGGGCTGTCGGGGTCGGGCAAGTCGTCTCTCGCTTTCGACACGCTGTATGCCGAGGGCCAGCGGCGGTATGTCGAATCGCTGTCGGCCTACGCCCGTCAGTTCTTGTCCATGATGGACAAGCCCGACGTCGATCACATTGAGGGCCTGTCTCCGGCCATCGCCATCGAGCAGAAAGCCGCCTCTCACAACCCGCGATCGACCGTCGGTACGGTCACCGAAATTTACGATTACCTGAGGTTGTTGTTCGCTCGCGCGGGACTCCCACGCTGCCCCGATCACGACATTGCACTCGAAGCGCAGACGGTCAGCCAGATGGTTGATCAGGTGATGCGTCTTGGCGAAGGCACCGCGGTTCTCGTGTTGGCGCCGCTCGTGCAGCAACGCAAGGGAGATCACGAGACGGTGTTACGTGATCTTCAATCGCAAGGCTTCGTGCGCGCACGGATCAATGGTTCGGTCGTCGAACTCGAGCAAGCTCCCAAACTCGATCCGCGACGCAAGCACGACATCGAGGCCGTGGTCGATCGACTGCGCGTCAGGCCTGACGCCACTCAACGCCTCGCTGAATCCTTCGAGACTGCGCTGCGACTCTCCGAGGGTACCGTTCGCGTCGAGCCCATGGATGTCTCCGTGGATGCGAAAGCCAGTTCCGCGACGAGTCTGCTGTTCTCGAACCGCCATGCCTGCTCGAAATGCGGCTATGGCGTACCGCTGCTCGAACCGAAGATGTTCAGCTTCAATAGCCCTGCAGGTGCCTGCGAATCCTGTGACGGACTCGGGCAGCAAGAATTCTTTGATCCGGCGCGTGTCGTCGCATTTCCGCATCTGTCGCTCGCGGGCGGTGCGGTGCGCGGCTGGGATCGGCATAACGCCCACTATCTTCAGCTCATCAGCACCCTCGCACAGCACTACGGTTTCGATATCGAAGAGCCATGGCAAGAACTACCGGAGAAAGTCCGAAACATCTTGCTGTACGGCAGCGGCGAAGAAGAAATCGAATTTCTTTATCCCCTTGCAAAAGGTCGACTCACGAAGCGAAGACATCCATTCGAGGGGATGCTGCGAAACATAGAGAGGCGCTATCGGGAAACAGACTCGCCTGCGGTACGCGAAGAACTCTCTCGCTATCAGGGATGGAGACCCTGCCCAGACTGCAGCGGCTGCCGCCTCAACAAGACGGCGCGCCATGTCTTCGTCGCGGGACGGTCACTTCCCGAGATCGCTCGGTTTCCGGTCGACGACGCTGCGAGATTCTTTGAAACGATGGAGCTTCCAGGCTGGCGCGGCGAGGTCGCCGGGAAAGTCGCTCGAGAAGTACTCGATCGATTGCGCTTTCTGGTCGATGTAGGCCTCGGCTATCTCACGCTCGATCGCGGCGCGGACTCGCTCTCGGGGGGCGAAGCACAGCGAATCAGGCTTGCGAGTCAGATCGGCTCAGGCCTCACGGGCGTGATGTACATCCTCGATGAACCGTCGATCGGTTTGCATCAGCGTGACAATTCCCGTCTTCTGGCGACGCTACATCGTCTGCGCGATCTCGGTAACACCGTCATCGTGGTCGAACACGATGAAGAAGCCATCCTATCCGCGGATCACGTGATCGACCTGGGGCCGGGCGCGGGTGTACACGGTGGGATGATCGTCGCGCAGGGTACGCCGTCCGATGTTCGCGGCAGCCCCGACTCGCTGACGGGCCGCTATTTGTCGGGCAAGCTGACCATTGCCGTCCCGCCCATGCGGACGCCCAGGCAGTCGTCGCGCGTGTTACGTCTGCTCGGCGCATCGGGTAATAACCTCAAGAATCTCGACGTGGAGATTCCGATCGGACTACTCACTTGCGTCACCGGCGTCTCAGGCTCCGGAAAAAGCACACTCATCAATGACACATTGTTAGGCCGTGCAATCGCCGAACTCGGGGGCGGACCGAACGATGCGGCGCCCTGCCGAGCCTTACAGGGGCTCGAACATATCGATCGGGTGATCGACATCGACCAAAGTCCGCTCGGTCGCACGCCTCGCTCCAACCCGGCAACCTACACCGGCGTCTTCACGGGTCTGCGCGAGCTGTTCGCGCAAGTGCCGGAAGCGCGCAGCCGTGGTTACGACGCGGGTCGCTTCAGCTTCAATGTCAAAGGGGGGCGCTGCGAGGCCTGTCAGGGCGATGGCGTAATGCGCGTTGAAATGCACTTCCTGCCGGATGTGTACGTGCCCTGTGATGTCTGTCGCGGCAAACGCTACAACCGCGAGACGTTGGAAATTCTTTATCGCGGTAAAAGTATCCATGATGTGTTGGAGATGACCATCGAGGACGCGGGTCGATTCTTTCAAAATATTCCAGCTGTACAGCCCAAGTTACAAACGCTACTCGATGTGGGCTTGGGCTATTTGCGACTCGGTCAGAACGCGACCACGCTCTCCGGCGGCGAGGCGCAGCGCGTGAAGCTCGCGCGAGAACTCGCCAAGCGCGCAACGGGTCGCACGTTGTACGTGCTGGACGAGCCGACGACGGGTCTGCATTTCCACGACGTTGCCCAACTGCTCGGGGTGCTGCAACGATTGCGCGACGAAGGGAACACCGTCGTCGTCATCGAGCACAATCTTGATGTCATCAAGACCGCGGACTGGCTGATCGATCTCGGTCCGGAGGGTGGATCAGCGGGCGGTGAGATCATCGCGATCGGCACGCCTGAAGAGGTCGCGCGCATCGCCGCCTCACATACCGGGCGCTATCTCGCCCCTTTACTCAAAAAACGCTGAACGACTTCACCTCGTTCTCGACGCTCATCGACAGCACCCGGCGCGTATCGACTCGTCACTCGTCTCCAAAATGCGATGGCACGCGCGTCGCTCGAAAGCGAGCGAACCTCCCAGCGGCCCTCGAATCGATCGAACAACAGACGCGCTGCGGCCGCACCAACGCCCAACGCTCGGTACTCGGGGATGACGTAGAACTCGAGAAGCAGATAAAGAGACGTGGATTCTCGAGTCACCTGACGTTGCAGCACTACGAATCCGACAGACTGATCATCCCGCTCGATCGAGAGAATCTCTCGATCCAATTCACTCAACAACGCCGCGGCGCGAGAGACGACCGACGCGAGATCGTCGGCAGACGCGCCCATCTCGGAAAGCCAAAGCGTTTGAGCGTGCGCGAACCAGTCGCGCCCGCGAGCGGAATGACGGACGTCACGAAGTACGACAGGCATGAAAGCAAGGCACGATACAAAAAAAGAACCCGGGAGATGGCGAGCCATCATCCCGGGTTCGTTTGGGAGCTTAACGCTCCCGATCAGTGATTTCCTTGACGGAAATTACTGAGCGGCCGGAGCGGCCTCGGCCGGAGCAGCAGCGGCGTCAGCCGGAGCAGCCTCGGCAGGAGCAGCGGCGTCAGCCGGAGCAGCCTCAGGGGCGGCCTCAGCCGGAGCCTCGGCAGCCGGAGCTTCGGCCGGAGCCTCAGCAGGCTTGCCACCGCAAGCGGTCAGAGCGAACGCGGCCAGAAGGGCGCTAAGAGCGAGCTTCGTCTTCATTTTGAAATTACCCCAAAAAGTAAGAGACAGATGTTAAACAAACAACCTAGCTAGTTTGTCTGGCGACCGAAATCGCGCGGGAAGTGTATAGGCTTTTCACAGGTGTGGGAATGACCTTCCCCTCGCCCGGTGGGTAGCCGGGACCACCTGCTTCAGGACCGTCTGGAGCCGTACAATCCGAAACCGCCCTCCGCCAAGACCGGGCAAAGCCGTCTTCTTGAGGATCCCATGCTCCAAAACGACCTGACCCCGCTCCATGCCGCCCACCTCGCCGAGGTGATCCGACGGACCAGCGAGGCACTGTCCCGCAGCGGTTTTGACGGGATCATCCTGCAATCGGGCGAACCCCTCGGACTCTTCCAAGATGACCAGCACTACCCCTTCAAGGCCCACCCGCCGTTCAAGTGGTGGGTCCCCTTAGCGGAGGCGTCGGGCTCTTTGGTGCATTTTCAGCCCGGCCGCCGCCCCCGGCTTCTGTTCCATGCTGCAACCGACTTTTGGTACCAGCCCGCTGAGCTGCCGAAAGGAGGGTGGACAGAGCAGTTCGATGTCGTCGTGGTCCACTCCTTAGAGGAGGCGCGTGCCGCCCTGCCCCGTAATCTCACCAAGACGGCCTGGATCGGTGACGCCCTGGCCGAACTCGGGGCCTGGGGTCTTGCGGCGATCAACCCGCCCGAACTCATCCGCCACCTCGATTTCGCTCGAGCCCGTAAGACCCCCTATGAAATCGACTGCCTCGCGGAGGCCAACCGGATCGGCGCTCGAGGACATCGGGCAGCACAGCAGTGCTTCCGAGCAGGCGGGACGGAGTACGAGATCCATCAAGCCTTCGTCGGAGCCTGCGGACAGCGAGAGCACGAGTTACCGTACAACGCGATCGTCGCGCTCAACGAATCGGCGTCCGTGCTGCACTACCAAGTGCTGCGTCGCGATAAACCCACCAAGCATCGGTCGCTCTTGCTCGATGCGGGCGCGAGCTTCGCAGGCTACGGCAGCGACATCACCCGCACCAGCGTCGCCGATGACGGAGAGTTCTCCGTCCTCGTCTCAAAAATGGACGAATTGCAGCGCGGTCTTTGTGCGCTCACGAAACCGGGAACGGACTGGCGAGACATTCATGCAGCCGCCGTCGAGCGCATCACCGTGTTGCTGTGCGAATCCGGCGTACTGCGCTGCAGCGCAAGCGAAGCGCTCGAGTCGGGGGCGTCACGGCTCTTTTTCCCACATGGTATCGGACACCTACTCGGACTGCAGGTTCACGATGTAGGAGGAACGATGGCCGATGCCGAAGGCGGCACGATATCGAAGCCCCCACGTGATCCGGCACTCCGCCTGACCCGCAAACTCGAACCCGGGTTCGTCGTGACGATGGAGCCCGGCCTCTACTTTATCGAGGCGCTGCTCGGCCCTGCGCAATCGGGGCCGCATGCCTCGCGCATCGACTGGTCTCGCGTCGCAGCATTCAAGACTTATGGCGGGATTCGAATCGAGGACAATCTCGCGGTCACGGAATCCGGCTGCGACAACCTCACACGAGCGGCTTTCAGCCTCGCCTGATCAACGCTGTTTGAGCAGATCGCGGATTTCTTCGAGCAGCACTTCGCTGCGCGGGGGCGGCGCAGCCACGGCCGCGGGAGCAGGCTCTGGCCGCTTGAGGCGGTTGATCGCCTTGATCGCGAGAAACAGCGCCATGGCGATGATGGTGAAGTCGAACAAGGTCTGCAGGAAGGCGCCCCACCTCAAGATGATTTCGCTTCCGTCCGGCCCAACGCCGAGTGAGGTCCCGAGCTGATCGAACGATACGCTGCCCGCTGCCTTGCCGAGTAAGGGCATCATCACATCGCCCACCAACGAGGACACGATCTTGCCGAATGCGGCACCGATCACGACACCCACCGCGAGGTCGATGACGTTACCCCGCATCGCGAATTCACGAAATTCTTTGAGAATGCTCATTACCGCCTCCCAGAAACACGAAGACCGACGTCCAGGATGGGCGTCGGTCTTCAATGATTAGCAGGCTTGGCGGTCTCCCCGCAACACCGGAGTGCCGGAGAGGTATCCCGCAGAGCGGAGACTTACGGTCAGGCGGCGGCCTTGCGAGCGCGCGGCTTGGCAGCCGACTTCGCCTTGGCCTTCTTCTTGGTGCTCTTGCCCTCACTCGCGTCATCCGTCGCGGCAGGTGCAGCGGCCTGATCCACCAACTGCATGAGTGCCATCGGCGCGGAGTCTCCAGCGCGCGGCATCATACGAAGGATGCGCGTGTAGCCACCGGCACGAGCCTTGAAGCGCGGACCCAGATCGCCAAACAGTTTTTCGACGACTGCGGTGTCGCGAAGACGCGCGAACGCCAAACGGCGACGCGCCTCGCTGTCGGTCTTGGCGAGCGTGATGAGCGGTTCGACCACTCGACGCAGCTCCTTGGCCTTCGGCAACGTGGTGCGGATTGTCTCGTAACGCAACAGCGCAACGCTCATGTTGCGCATCAGCGCATGGCGATGCGGAGCATTTCGCGACAGTTGCCGCCCTGAAAGTCGATGACGCATAAAAAACCTCGATGAATCAGTCGTGGGAAGCCGTCAACCGGCTACCCTCGATCACATCAAACCGCTACCGCGATCTTCCTCATGGCGCAGACCCGACGGCGGCCAGCCATCGAGACGCATGCCGAGCATCAGACCGTGGCTCTGCAGCACTTCCTTGATCTCGGTGAGCGACTTCTTACCCAGATTCGGCGTACGCAGCAGCTCAACTTCAGTGCGCTGCACGAGATCGCCGATGTAATGGATGTTCTCCGCCTTGAGACAGTTGGCGCTGCGAACCGTGAGCTCCAGCTCGTCGACCGGACGCAACAAGATTGGATCGAACTGCGCAGCCTCAGACTTGCCGGCGCCCTCCTCCTCACCCTGCAGGTCGACGAACACGGACAGCTGATCTTTGAGGATGCTGCCGGCACGACGAATCGCCTCTTCGGCGTCGATCGTTCCGTTCGTCTCGATGTCGAGAATGAGCTTGTCGAGATCGGTGCGCTGCTCGACACGAGCCGCATCCACCGAATAGGTGACGCGACGGATCGGGCTGAACGACGCATCGAGCTGCAGGCGGCCGATGGGACGAGTCGCCTCGTCGAAAGCGACGCGCTGCGCAGCCGGACGATAACCACGTCCACGCTCGACGCGCAGCACCATGTTGAGCTCGCCCGCCTTGGTCAGGTTTGCGATGACGAGTTCGGGGTTCACCACCTCGACATCGTGATCGGTCTGGATGTCACCCGCGGTGACCGGTCCCGGACCCTTCTTGGACAGGCGCAGCTCAGCCGAATCGCGGCTGTGCATACGAATTGCCACCTGCTTGAGGTTGAGAAGGATGTCGACGACGTCCTCCTGAACACCCTCGATGCTGGTGTACTCGTGAAGCACACCCTCGATCTCTGCTTCGGTGATTGCGGCACCGGGCATTGACGAGAGCAGCACACGACGCAGTGCGTTGCCGAGCGTATGGCCGAAGCCTCGCTCGAACGGCTCGATGACGACGCGCGCCTGACGCGGCGCCAAGGGACTCACCTTGACGACACGCGGCTTGAGGAATTCGCTAACGGATCCTTGCATATTCAAACCCTCTCTCCTGTCCCGAGCATTACTTCGAGTACAACTCGACGACCAGGTTTTCGTTGATATCGGGCAGGATTTCGTCCCGCGCCGGCACCTGCTTGAAAACGCCCTTCATTTCTTTGTCGTTGACCTCGACCCACTCGGGGAGGCCGACCTGCGTCGCGATCTGCATCGCGTTCTGGATGCGCAACTGCTTGCGCGCCTTTTCGCGGATCTGTACGACATCGCCCGCACGCATTTGGTACGACGGAATCGTCACGACTTCGCCGTTGACCTCGATGCCTTTGTGGCTGACGAGCTGACGTGCTTCGGAGCGCGTGGCGGCGAAACCCATGCGGTATACGACGTTATCGAGACGCGACTCGAGGAGCTTCAGCAGGTTCTCACCCGTTGAACCCGAGCGGCGAGCCGCCTCGGTGTAGTAGTTGGCGAACTGACGCTCGAGCACGCCATACATACGACGAAGCTTTTGCTTCTCGCGCAGCTGGCTGCCGTATTCCGACAGGCGCGCCTTGCGCTCACCCTTGATGCCACCCGGCGGCACCTGGAGCTTGCACTTGGATTCGAGCGGCTTGACGCCACTCTTCAAAAACAGATCAGTGCCTTCGCGGCGAGCGAGTTTGCACTTCGGACCAATATAACGGGCCATCTTTGATACCTCTTGCGGCGCGGCGTCAGACGCGACGCTTCTTGGGCGGACGACAGCCGTTATGCGGAATCGGCGTGACGTCGAAAATGCTGGTGATCTTCAGGCCGCAATTGTTGAGGGCGCGAACGGCAGATTCGCGACCCGGGCCGGGACCCGCCACGCGGACCTCGACATTGCGCAGACCATGCTCCTGAGCGGCCGTGCCCGCCTTCTCGGCAGCCACCTGGGCGGCGAAAGGAGTCGATTTGCGCGAACCGCGGAAGCCCGAGCCACCGGAAGTCGCCCAGGACAGCGTGTTGCCCTGACGATCGGTGATCGTGACGATCGTGTTGTTGAACGAAGCATGAATGTGCGCGATACCGTCGAGCACGTTCTTGCGTGCCTTCTTCGGCTTCTTCGCGCCCGCTGCGGCGTTCGACTGTTGCTGCTTTTGTTCTGCCATGTGCTTGTGCCTGCTGAGCTAGCTGGTGTGGGCTGAAACGATCAAGCCTTGCCCGGGGGCGCGTTGAGCTTGACGGCCTGCTTGCGCGGACCCTTGCGCGTGCGCGCATTGGTTCTCGTGCGCTGACCGCGGACCGGCAGACCCTTTCGGTGGCGCATGCCACGATAGGTTCCAAGATCCATCAGACGTTTGATGTTCATCGAGACTTCGCGACGCAGGTCACCCTCGACGAGACCCTTGGCGATCTGCGCGCGCAGCGCATTCACCTCGGACTCGGTGAGGTCTTTGACCTTCGTCGTCGGATCGACGCCTGCGGCTTCGCAGACGGCGCGCGAACGACTCTTACCCACACCGAAGATGTGAGTCAGGCCGATGACCACGTGCTTGTTCATCGGGATGTTTATTCCGGCGATACGTGCCATGTTTGCTGCCCCGAAGCCGCAAAAAGCGCGGCATTCTACTTAAATACCCTTGGTTCTCAACCCTGCCGCTGCTTGTGCCGCGGATCTTTGCAGATCACGTAGACGACGCCACGTCGCCGCACGATCTTGCAGTCCTTACAAATCTTTTTTACTGACGGACGAACTTTCATGAGCCTTACCCTTTAGTTCACTGCGGCGCGCCGCCGCGTCCATAGCCCATCAGATTGGCCTGCTTGAGCAGACCCGGATACTGGTGGGACATCAAATGCGCCTGCAGCTGAGCCATGAAGTCCATGGCCACCACCACGACGATCAGCAGCGAGGTACCGCCGAATACGAACGGCACTCCACCCTCAGAAATCATGAGTTCCGGAATGAGGCAGACACCGGCGACATAGAGCGCGCCCCAGAGCGTGAGCCGTGTGAGCACTTTGTCGATGTACTCGCCGGTCTGTTGACCCGGACGAATACCCGGAATGAAGGCGCCCGACTTCTTGAGATTCTCGGAGGTCTCACGCGCGTTGAACACGAGCGCCGTGTAGAAGAAGCAGAAGAAGATGATGAGAGCGGCGTACAACACGAGATGCAGCGGCTGACCGTAACCGAGCGCTGCAGCAACGTTTTGCAGGATCTCGGAGGCTCGGCCTTCACCCGTACCAAAGAATTGCGCGATCGTCGCCGGGAAGAGCAACAGACTCGAGGCGAAGATCGGCGGGATCACACCCGACATGTTGAGCTTGAACGGCAAGTGACTCGTCTGGCCCGCCAGCACGCGACGACCGACTTGACGCTTGGCGTAATGAACAGCGATGCGACGCTGCGAGCGCTCGACATAGACGCAGAAGGCCGTCACACCCAGAACCATCACGATCAGGACGAGCGCGAAGATGCCCGACATTTCGCCGGTGTTGACCGACTCAACCGTACGGCCCACCGCGCTCGGCAGTCCCGCGATGATGCCGGCAAGGATGATCATGGAGATACCGTTGCCGATGCCGCGCTCAGTGACCTGTTCGCCGAGCCACATCAAGAACATCGTACCCGTCGTCATCGTGACGGTCGCGATGAAGAGAAACGCCCAGCCACCCACCATCACCATGCCCCCGTTCTGCAGCGCAACCGCCGCGCCCAACGACTGGAAGACAGCGAGGATGACCGTGAAGTAACGAGTGATCTGTGTGATCTTGCGACGCCCCGACTCGCCTTCCTTGCGGTACTCCTCCCAAGGCGGATAGATCATCGAGGCCATCTGCACGATGATCGAGGCCGAGATGTACGGCATCACACCCATCGCGAAGATCGACAAGCGCTCCATGGCGCCGCCCGAGAACATATTAACGATGCCGAGGATGGTGCCCTGGTTTTCTTCAAAGAAACGGGCGACCTCGGCCGGATTGATACCCGGAACCGGGATGAAGGTTCCGATGCGGTAGACGATCAGGGCGCCGAGCAGGAACAGCAGGCGCACACGAACCTCGCCGAAACGCGTTGCGTCCGCGAGAGTTGCTGCCGGATTGCCTACACCTGATGCCACTTAAATATTGGTCCTGTTGAAACTGTAACTACGTTGAGAATCGATCAGGCTTCGATGCGGCCACCCGCCGCTTCGATCGCCGCCTTCGCTCCCTTCGTCGCGCCCACGCCCTTCAGCGTGACTGCCTTCTTGATCTCTCCCGAGAGAACGACCTTCGCGACTTCCGTGAAGACCGGGACGATGTTCGCCGCCTTGAGGGCTGCGAGATCGATCACGGCCGCACTCACCTTCGCGAGCTCATCGAGACGTACTTCGGCACGGGTCGCCTTCATCGCAGAGCGAAAGCCCACTTTGGGCAATCGACGCTGCAGCGGCATCTGACCGCCTTCGAAGCCAACCTTGTGATAACCGCCCTTGCGCGCACGCTGTCCCTTGACGCCACGACCGCAGGTTTTGCCCTGACCGGCTGAGGCACCGCGACCGACGCGTAGGGGCTTACGCTTGGAACCCGCGGCGGGCTTGATGGTGTTGATACGCATCTCGTTACTCTCCTTGAACCGCGAGCAGATGACGCGCGGTACGGATCAGCCCACGAATCGCCGGTGTGTCCGCAACGGTGACCGTCTGGTGCCGCTTGCGCAGACCGAGTCCGCGAACCGACTGCGCGATGTTCGCGAGCTGGCCGTGAACGCTCTTCTTTAGAGTGACTTTCAGCTGCTTGGTCGCCATGACTATTAACCCATGATCTCTTCGAGGGACTTGCCGCGCTTCGCAGCGATGTCTTCGGGCGAACGCACCGAGACGAGCGCCTTGACCGTCGCACGTACGACGTTGATCGCGTTACGCGAACCGTAACTCTTGGCAAGCACGTTACGAACGCCTGCGCACTCGAGCACCGCGCGCATACCGCCACCAGCGATGACACCCGTACCATCCGAGGCCGGCTGCATCAGCACGCGAGTGGCGCCGTGGCTGCCCTTCACTGAGTAGTGCAGCGTCTCGTTACGGAGCGAAACATTGACCATATTCTTACGCGCAGCGGCCATCGCCTTCGAAATGGCGACTGGAACTTCGCGCGCCTTACCGAAACCGAAACCCACGCGGCCGGCGCCATCGCCCACCACGGTCAGTGCGGTGAAGCCGAACTGACGTCCGCCTTTGACCGTCTTGGAGGTTCGGTTCACGGCGACGAGCTTTTCGAGATACTCGTCGGTGGCCTGGGATTTTTCGACACGTGCCATAGGGGATGTCCTGCCTTAAAACTCTAGGCCCGCTTCACGCGCGGCCTCGGCCAGCGCTTTCACGCGACCGTGATACATGAAACCTGCTCGATCGAACGCAACGCGAGAGATGCCCGCAGCCTTCGCTCGCTCGGCGATCGCGCGGCCAACAGCCTTCGCGGCGTCGACGTTACCGGTGCTCGTGAGGCCGTTCGCCACGGCGTCTTGAACAGTGGACGCCGCGACCAGCACTTTCGCGCCACTCGAATCGAACACCTGCGCGTAGATGTGACGCGGCGTGCGATGAATGGTGAGACGTGGCTGACCCAACTCGCGAATCTTCGCGCGGGTTCGCACGGCACGGCGCTGACGCCGCTCTTTTTTGGTGATCTGCATTGCTCGATCCTCGTTCCGCGCGCTTACTTCTTCTTGCCTTCCTTGAGGGTGATCTGCTCGCCTGCATAACGAACACCCTTGCCCTTGTACGGCTCGGGGGGACGCAGGTTGCGGATCTCGGAGGCCAACTGGCCCACGCGCTGCTTGTCAGTGCCCTTGATGATGATTTCGGTCTGGCTCGGCGCTTCGACGGTGATGCCCTCGGGCATGTCGACGACCACCGGGTGCGAGAAACCGAGGGTGAGGTTCAGGGCCTTGCCCTGCACCGCCGCACGGTAACCGACGCCGACGAGCTCGAGCTTGCGCTCGTAACCCTTCGACACGCCGACCACGGAATTGGCGAGATGCGCGCGCGTCGCACCCGCCTGCATGCGGTTGCTCGCGTCGTACTTCACCTCGAGACTCTTGTCTGCTTGGACGACCGTCACACCGCCACTCAGCGGCACGGACAACGTCCCCTTCGCACCCTTCAGCGTGACCGCTTCGGAAGTGATCGTGGCGCTGACGCCCTGCGGCAGCTCGACCGGTTGTTTTGCTACACGACTCATGTTCGATTCCTCAGGCGACGATGCAGAGGACTTCGCCACCCTGACCGATGGCGCGGGCCTGCTTGTCCGTCATGACACCTTTTGGGGTCGAGACGATCACGGTGCCCATGCCACCCAACACCTTCGGCAACTCGTCCTTGCCGCGATAGATGCGCAGGCCGGGACGCGAGACGCGCTCGAGGCGATCGATGACGGGACGTCCGTCGAAATATTTGAGCGCGATGGTGATCGTGCTCTTGCCGCCGTCCGAGGCGATGCGGAAATCCGCAACGTAGCCCTCGTCCTTCAGCACCTTGAGAACCGCCTGCTTCAAACGCGACGAACCGACGCTCACTTCGCTCTTGCGAGCGAGTTGTGCGTTGCGGATGCGGGTCAGCAGATCGGCAATGGGATCAGTCATGCTCATATGGCGCGCGCTCCTACCAGCTCGCCTTCGACACGCCGGGCAGTTCGCCGCGGCTTACGGTCTCGCGGATCTTCACCCGCGAGAGTCCGAACTTGCGGTACACACCACGCGGACGACCCGTAATGGCGCAGCGGCGACGGCCGCGGCTCGGGCTCGCGTCACGCGGCATCTTCTGCAGCGCAACCTTCGCAGCAGCGCGATCTTCTGGAGACGTACGCGGACTGCGGATCGCCTCTTTCAGCTTCGCTCGCTTCGCGGCGTGTTTCTTGGCGGTTTCGGCGCGACGCTTCTCGCGCTCGACCATGCTCGTCTTGGCCATGTGCTTCGCTGCCCTATTACTTACGGAAGGGGAACTGAAAGGCTTCGAGCAGAGCTCGACCCGCCTTATCATCCTTCGCCGTGGTGGTGATGGTGATGTCCATGCCCCGAATCTGGTCGATTTGGTCGTACTGGATTTCGGGGAAGATGATTTGCTCTTTGACGCCCATGTTGTAGTTGCCACGTCCGTCGAACGAACGCGGCGACACACCACGGAAGTCGCGGATACGCGGCATCGCAACGCTGATGAGGCGATCGAGAAACTCGTACATGCGCTCGCCGCGCAGCGTGACCTTGCAGCCGATCGAGAGGCCTTCACGAACCTTGAACGAAGCGATCGACTTGCGCGCCTGACAGAGTACCGGCTTCTGACCGGTGATCTTGGCGAGATCGCCTGCAGCGGCCTCGATGACTTTCTTGTCGGCGACCGCTTCGCCCACGCCCATATTGACCGTGATCTTGACGATCTTCGGCACTTCCATC
>Ga0172373_10005819_pt1 | contig 16739 bp, 11 predicted proteins | sample Lak10m_2_FD_114546 | JGI IMG/M metagenome (GOLD analysis project Ga0172373, IMG submission 114546) | Freshwater microbial communities from Kabuno Bay, South-Kivu, Congo - kab_092012_10m | ecosystem: Environmental > Aquatic > Freshwater > Lake | place: Democratic Republic of the Congo...
AGAATTATTCTTATGAATTATTCTGAAACATAACTTTAAGAATTATTCTTATGAATTATTCTGAAACATAACTTTAAGAATTATTCTTATGAATTATTCTGAAACATAACTTTAAGAATTATTTTGACAAGAATTAATATTCATTAAGGATTTGAGATTTTGCAGTAAGTATTTCATTATCTTCAGGCATACCAACAATATCGAGATTGTAAGCAGGATAGATAGTAAATTTATAAGTAGGACATTTTTTAAGGAATTTTTCTAATTTTTTGGTATCAATATGAGATTCTTTTTTGAGAATTGGATCGCCTAATTCATTATAAATAACTTTTCTGACATGATGTTTTTTGTCGACAGAATATTTGCATATTTGATAAAATGAGAACTTTCTGTTTTCTGGTTGATAATGTAAGTCATCATCTTTTTGTGTTTCTAATGTAAATCTTGTCTTGTTTTCTGATTTGTGGAATTGATTATGTTTTTCCATCTTTGACAGATTATTATTTGATTTATTCATAATTAATGTTACACTAATTAATGATAGTTATAATAATTTATATTATAAATATCTGCATCTAAAAATAAAAAATAAAAAATAAAAAAAATTAATGAACAATTCTGACAATGTCACAGAAATTCATAAGTCTCATACGACAACAATATCTTTCAGGGTCTGTATATTTATCTAATATCTTCTTTTTCTCTTCATTGAACTTTTCGTTATCAATAATACCTCTTGACATCATTTCAATATCAACATTGTATTCTTCACATAGTTTTTTGATGTCTTTTTGATATGGCAATTGTACATTTGCCAGAAGATTACCACAGGTAGGACAGATTGGATATAACATTGTTATTCTATTATTATATATCTATGGGTTTGTTTTTAAATCAGTTAATACAATAAGATTAAATAAAACCAATATCAATTTTTTATTTAATCATTAACTAATATAACTCTGTAATGACTACATCAAATAACTCATTAGATAAATATGATACAAAATCTCCAAAAATAAGTAAAGATCGAATTATTGATAATCCATTATTACCTCATGGAGGTGTTCCTCTAAAAGATGATGACTTTGTAGATTCGACTGATCGAATTATTGATTCAACTAATACTAATGATCTACGTCAAGATAAAACCACTAACTCATGGATTGTAGATCCAAGTCAGTTTTATGGTAATGGTGGTAAAGATGGTCTTGCAGGGATTGATGTCACTCCTAATAGCAAAAAACAATTTGATCTAGGTAAATTTAATATTGTGTTTGACAGAAATAAAGAAATCGCTAAAGAAAATCAGAGAATAAGTGACCTCAATAAACTTAATGCCCTTGCCCAAGATAAACCGAAAATTAGTCTTTATAATCTGTCTCTTTATGAATTAATTGTCAATACCAAAGATGCTTGGTTTGGATTATTAGATGATTTATTAGATCAACGATTAGAATTAATTACCTTTACCAAAGATAACCGGTTATTCTATATCGGTCTAACTATTCTTATCTTTTCTGTCATACTCTATCTATTTATGATCATTATGCATGATGATAATAATGAATTGACATCTGATAATAATGACAAATCTAATACTAAATCTAATACCAAAACAATCTATCATATTCATGAATATAAATATCCACAAACTCCACAAAATCCACAAACATTACCATTCACAAATAAATGAAAATTTGAATATATATATTCCTAATATACATATTCATCCAAAATTAAGTATCATAACTGATTTACCATGACAGATATTGAAATTAATGACATTAATGACATCAAAGAAATTAATGAAATAAAGAATGATGAATTAAATACACATCAAAAAATCATCAAACATTTGAAACATAATAAATCAATAATCCATAAAATGATTGATGAGACATTTGAAGCATTACATAAAGGAAATGTCAATAGTGTTATTAGCCAAATCAAAAATGGTATTAATCTGGATACATGTGTCGATACATATTGTAATTGTCCTGTTTGTGATGCACATTATAAATATTCAATTCGTGAAAGTATGATGGGACAGAAAAATGGAAATATTACTGTTATTAAAACTGCTTATGAATCAAGTCTTATCAATTCTAATAATATTTTCAAATTCACAATCGATTTTATTTCTAATGCAACATGTTATTCACTTGATTATGTAAAAATCATCTATTTTTTGATCTCAAAACTTATTGATTGTAATAATGATTATAATTGCAATATTGATTCATTAAAGAGTCAAGAGGATAGAGATGAACATGAAAGACTTATTCTAATTGGATCTGATCAATATGGAGATGATTACTATAAATTTGGTGGATCTGAAAAACTATTCAGACATTATTATACAGATTATTACAATACTCAACAGAATATTTTCCACAAAATACTAAGCAAATTTGATTCTACAGATTCCAATGCAATTAGTGAACTTATGAAAATTTGTGACTTACTTAAATCAAATGGATTTGATTTTTCACAATGTTCATTTAGTAGATCTAAAGTAAATGGTAAGTATGTTCTGAATAAAGTAACTCAACTTGATCATACAATGGATTCATGTGGTAGTATCGTAAAATTCATTCTTGAAAATACACTTGAATATAAAGATAGAAAATTTAATATTGACATTATTGAACGAAGACTCAAATCATTTGTCAAAACTCTCAAAAAAGACAAAGACCAATATTTTGTTGAAAAGAAATATTATGACCAATACATTAAATATAATATTGAATTCTTTGAAACATGTGTCAAATATGGATTAGACATGAATTCTGTTACAAAATCAAAAAGAACACTCAAAGAAATTATTACAACTTCTTTGAAGAATGAAGATGAAATTAAATATTTTGACAAACTACTTAGTTAATAATGTAATTATTTTTTTGACAATTTCTTTATCAATATCAATTGAATATGAAAGTTCCTCACCCTTCAATATATTTATGAAATTGACATTAATCGATTTTGTCAAAACATTCTTAACAGTCTTTAAAGACTTCTTTTTTTTATTATTGTCTTTAATATCACTATCAGTCAACCCAGCTATCAACCCAGCTATATTAAATTCGTCATCAATTAATTCAGTGTTATGAATAAGTGCACTCACTACACTATGTATCATATTTTTTAATGATATGTCAGATGTGCATTTAAGAGACCATATATTGTCTTTACTATCTAATAAATCAAGTTTAGTCACAATATTCCATCTGGATATCCCTTCATTAGAATTGACAAATACATGATCAAAATTATCAACATATTGTTCTATTTCATCAAATAGATCTTTAAAGTCAGTCAGAATATTAGAATATTTAGAACCCTTTGATTTAATATGGAAATAATGTTGAGTGTCAATTGCATGAAGTATTACAATAATGTTAAATAATAGTTCTCTTATTTGAGAAGGGTTCTGACAGTTGAGATATTTTATATAAATATTTTTGATCCATTTTTTCTGATTAAGTATGAAGAGTTGATAATAACCATCAATGGCAATTGTGAATGAATCAAATGGTTTTGATTTATTGAATAATGCGGTTATTTCTTGTTTCACATTTGGAGATATATTATTGTCTTTATTGAATTTGTCCCAAGTATATTTGGATCTGTTTGAATAATACCATTTAGTTGTCTCATCAGAAACACCAGAAACAATATTTTCAGTCTCAATAATGTTATCAATTTCTTTGAATTTAATTTGTTTATTTTTGGTCTTGATGTTGTATAATGAATAAAATAGATTCTCTGTAAATCTTGATAAAAACAGTCCTGATTGTTTTTCAATTTGTGAATAGTCTTTGTTGAATATCTTTTTTTGGTAAATTGGTTTCTTATTTTGGAACTTAATAAGATTAGATAATTCATCTAAATCATAACAATTAAGTCTGTCAATCAATTTGGACAATCTGTTATCATGTTCTTTATGATCGACATATTTCAATTCAGGGAACACAAATGAACTATTAAATCTATCATCAATATGATATAATTCGGAAGGGATTTGTCTGAACCATGGATTAGTAGAAAAAATTGGTTCACCATTTCTGAAATAACATCTTGAAAAAATATACATATTATGAATAGCCCTTGAACATGCTACATACAATAAATATCTATCATTATTATGTTTTTCCTGACTGAATGAACGTTTATTAATAAGACATGCATCAGCATCAATTAATATGACATAATTCCATTCTAATCCTTTGGAACCCATATAGGTAAGGATATTGACATGATTTTTAATTGGGGCATATTTAATACCATCACCAGAGACTTCTTCAGAAGATTCTTCATAAAACTGTTTAAAATTAATTCCAGCTTTATACAATAAATTAGATACAAAACATAAACCATGAGATTTACCTCCACCTCTCATTCTTCCTCTTGTTGGAGCTAATATAGCAAATTCAGACAAATCAATGTCATGTTCTTTAGCAGAATTAAGGAGGTCAATAATATTTTCTTCTAAAATTTTTTCATCTTCATAGAACATCATAATAGGTTTACAACCATTATCAGACTTACTACAAATAATATCATATTCATTGAAGGGACGGAGATGTTTAGAGAAATTAACAATAGGAAGATGAGATCGGAAATTTTTAGTTAGTTTGAAAACAACACCATCAAATTGTGTTAAATATTTATCAGATGATTCTCTGAATTGGTAGATATTTTGATTAGGATCACCGACCATATTAACAACAATACCTAATTTATCTTTCAAATGAGAGAATATATTGTATTGTATTTCATTCAGATCTTGAGCTTCATCAATAAATACCATTTTAATTTTATTTAGGTTATCATTTTTTTTAAGATTAGATTCAGATTCAGTTTCAAGATATTTCATTAATTTGAAACTCAATAAGGATACATCAATATCTCCATTAGGGTCGATTATTGTTTTGGCAAATGAATCAATAGTTTTGACAGAGGTATTAGGGATAATAGGTGATTTTCTTTTTTCATCATTTGAATATGATTTGATTTTGTTAAGGAAGTCATCTCTGGTGAATCTAGAGAAAGTCAACATTAATATTTCATCTGGCAAATAGATTTTCTTTTCGATTAGATTATTAATTCTTGCAATAATACATCTTGTTTTACCTGAACCTGCACATGCTAATAATTTAGTATGAGACTTTTTGTCATAATTTATATATTTAAGTTGTTCGTCAGTGTATGACATTGTTTAGTTATATTATTAAGATTAAATATTTAATTTAATCTTAACTTAATACATAAAGAGAATAATAATTGCTAATTTATTTTTTTAACTAAGAGTTGTTTATTTTCGTTAAGCCATTTATCATTATTGACAGACCAATTAGAAGAGTCATTGACAGAATATTTAATAGATTTTTCGACAGGGATTGAAGTTTTACAGATAATACATTCAGCACGACCATAATACATATTTTTGTCATTAGTGATATTGTTAATAATGATAATATCATGTTTGCAATTATGAGGATTAACAACTTCCCAAGGATGTTGATGTTGATGGTCAATACATTTCTTTTTGATACCATTTAAATCAAGATTGCAATTTAAACATTTCAAATTACCGATTTGGAATGTGAATGTATTTGTTTTGTCGGTATATGTTTTTGGATCTGCATATTTAACATGAACACTTTCATGAGAACAAGATGAATTAATTAATCCCATTATATTATAGATAATAAATAAATCTTTATTTTGTGTTAAGATTGGAAGTTGAATCACTAACCGAATTAGCTGAATTAGACGATTTAACAACCACTAAATCAGAACGTCTAATTCTTTTGACACGACGTTTATGTTTGACAGGATCGGGTTGGTCATATTGGTTATTTTGGTCTATTTGATAAGTTTTAATAACACATCCAACACCATGAATCTCACCTGATCTAAAGACAAAGACAGTTCCAGGATCAAGATATTCAGGTCTTGATATGAATTTGAATGATACCTTCTCAACATCACCTGATTTAATTTTCTTTTGTTGTCTTTCCTTTCTATCTTTTTTACTTAATGATTCTAGTTCTTTGGTTTCTTGAGGAGACAATTTTTCATCATTAAGAATTAGTCTTGAGGCTTGTCTAATATTTCCGGCATGAAGAACAGGAGAATATCCAGATCTTAAAGTAGCAGAATGACCACCAAATATAGTGATTGCCGCATCAAAACGGAAACACATATTTTTCAACATGGATTGGTCAGAAATAATGACAGTTCCTTTTGGTATTTGATTTCTTTTCAGAACATCTTTAATGGACTTAATAGCTAAACAACCTCTATGATGGTCACCAATTGTAGGGACATCTTCTCTATTATTATTATGGATAGATTTGACTTTAATTTTGATAAATGATTTATTAATAGGACCCATAAATAGTTCATCATTAATCGAAATGTCATCACCTCTATTAATACCAGTAACAACAATACCAACACCTTTAACATTATAAACACTATCAATATAGAAAGTGGAACCTTTATGTTCATTGTTGAGACCAAGATCGGGAATATTTAATTTTTTACGGAAAAACTTGACAATGGTGTTAGTGTTGTCACTGTTGTGATTATTCCAGAAATCACGAGGGTCAACAAACATCATTGATTGTTTGACAACATCCAAACAGTAACCATCAACATTAGAAACATAAATGGCAGGAATATAATTTTGTTTGCCATCAACCATTTTAAGACCTTTGATTGTTTCATTAATAATATTAATTTTGAATGTATCAAAATTAATAAATGTGAGAATATCATTAATATCAGATTGTTTCAACGACATATCTTTAAACAATGACGGATAATCAGTTATAGAAACATTTTTTAGTTTAGTAGAGAGGTCATATTTTTTGTAAAGATCGGAACCATTAATGTAAGAGTGATATTTATAGTAGTCATTCATAAAAGCTGGTTTTCTACGATATAATTCACAAAGATCAGTAATACTTTTCGTAACGTCTTTACAAGATGCTTCTTCAGCTGAGTCAATTCTTGTTACAACAAATATGGCAGGAATATTATAGGACATAATCATTTTGAAGTGCTGTTTAGTCATAGGTAAAATACCTCTAGAAGGAGAAACAACAATAATAGCATAATCGGGCCACATACCGGAAATGCCTGTAGCAGTTGTGGTGAAATATTTTTCATGACCACATAGATCTATAATAACACAATTTTTGCCATTGGCAAATTTAAGTGATCTAACAGATATATCAGATGTTCTCCCAGAATCAATTTCATGTTTATGTTTGGCCACAGTTTGACGAGCAGAACCACGACCGTCATCAAGAAGATCAGTTGTGAGTGTACCAATAAGAGTGGATTTGCCAGCATCAACATTACCGACAACAACAAAGGCTTTGTCAGTAAATTTAACATCATCACCGGTAATTTGTTTGACATCTAGTAGATTAACAATGTTATCAAGATTTGCATTTTTAGTTCCAATATCTTTTTTATTTTGGGAACTATCAAACTTAGGAACTTTACGTTCTGATTTATCTGCTTTGACAGATTTAATTTCAGAATTTTTTACATCAGATATTTTGATTTCGGCAGAAGACAAATTAGCATTATTGAAATTGCCAATAATACTGGTGTTTATAGAACCAGGACCATTAGAAGTAGAAGTAGGATTAGTATCTGACATTGTGTAAAGATAAAGAGTATAATTAATGAATTAATGAATTAATGTATTTAATAATCTAAATAAGTTATTTTCATTTTTTTTGGACAGACAATATTATATAATAGAATGATTAACGGTGGATATGTAAATCCAATACCATTTGGCCAAAAAACAAATATAAAATACAACATAAAAACAGTATCAAATCTTGATGTAAAACACAAAAAAGAGAATGACATAATTACTGAAATAAATGGATTCGAATTAATTAAACCAAAAGAAAGCAAATCGAATAGTATCTATCCAGAAGAATTCAATTATTATGTTCCAATAAGTAATTTTGACAAGATAATGAGTCATAACAACATAGACAGTTACGCATTAATAAATCAAAAAAACTATGTTATAATATCAAAAGGTGAGATATATAAGTCAAAAATATTCAAATTAAAAGAAGATTACACAATAGAAAATTATGAAGGAGATATTAAGGAAATAATTGAAGATGATTTAAAGGAAAAACAATTTAGCGATTTATTTTTCAATAGAGATAATTTGTTTAAAGTCAGAGCAGGGGAAATTTTGAAAGACATAAATGGAAACATTATAGATGAATATTCAAATATAGAGCTATTTGATCCATTTGGAATAATGTATATGATAAAAATGAATTTTATATATGAAATAAGAAAAACATTTGAAAATGAAAGAATAAAAGATTATATTGATGAATTATTTTTGCCAACAAATGACAGTTTACCAAAATTAAATGATAATATTATTAATAAATTAATATTTGGAGGAGAATTAAATAAATTTGTAAATTTATTAACAAAACACAATATCTCGTCAAAAAAAACAAAGACTGAAATATATGAGACAGATTTCCAAAAAAATATAGTTAAATTTATGAAAGATTATGATCATACTAAAAATAAATATTTGCCAAAAATTCGAGAAGATATAAAACTTAAATTAGATAAAGTTATTGAATTATACAAAAAAAATAAAATAAATTTGAATAATGATAAAAAAATATATGAATATATTACAAAAAATGGAATAACATTAGATGAATTAAAAGATCAAAATAATTTTTACTACATATTAGAAAATTTATCATACAACAATACAATTGACATAAATGATTTTGAGGATGATTATAAATTATTACAATCAATAATAAATATTTTTAGTGATAAAACTAAATATGGCAATTTGAACAATACTATCGATATAATAAACAGCATAAATGCCTTATCGAAAAGTAAACAAATAAATAATGTGTTTTTGGAAAGAAATGTCAATCCATATATTACAAAAACAATAGAACAATCTTATGAAAGTTTCATTATAGAAATATTTAGTTTTATGAAAGAAAGTTTGTATATGAGAAAAAAATTTAATATTTTTTATTATTTTGATGTAATAATTATTTTAATATATTTTTTTAAAAGAATTGGACAAACACATACTAATTATCCAATCAATATAAGACAGCAAATTGACGATATGATCGATCAAACAGTAACTAAAATTAAAACAAAAACCAATATTGATGAAAAAATGTTAAATAATATATCTGTCAAGAATATTTACACAAAACTTTATGATGTTTATATAATTCTAGATAGTGATGATTTAAATATGTCTATTGAAACAATCAACATTATATATAACAACAATATTAAGAAATTAAAAAATACTGTTCCTCCACAAGATTTTGATAATATCAACAAAATCATAAAACAATTATTTCCAAATAGTTATCATTATGATACTTATCGGAAAACAGAAATTATATATTCCGATATGAAAAACTTATTATTAGATTCAAATGAAAAAAAAATAGTTAATTCATTAATAATTTCACTCGCAAAAATAGATAATTCATTATCCAAATATTGCGAACAGAAAATTCAATATGATATTTCTAATTTGAATATTTTAGGATCGGATGATGTCATCGATTATATTGAAAAGATTAATATTTTAAAAAATTATTCTGACAAAATCATTGATGACAATAATGATTTATACAAAATTGATGTAATTAATTATAAATATTTTAAAAATAAATACAGCAACAGAATACCTGATTGTTGTGAAACTTTGGTAAGACATATGATAAATATGTTTATCTATAACAAAAATAAAAATATTTATGATTGGAATAATCTTCCATCAAGTACAATTACTGATGTCAAAAAATATTATGAAAAATATTCCACACATGAACAACATATAACTATTGATGCGCATAACGAATGGGGCAATCTTGTATCTAATATTAATGGTATTATTTATAAAAATAAAAATAGCAATTACGAATACGAATTGAAAACAAGTTTTGAAAATGCAACTAATTTAATAATAAAATTATTTGGTTTGGAGTACGAAATTATTCAAGATAAAAAAGATACACTAATAAAAAAATATACAGATAAATTAAACTATATTTTAGAAAGTATTAATACTGATCAAAAATACAAAAATATTTTGAAAGAATTTACATTTAATTCGGAATCAGACGAAAAAAATACATATTTAATAATTAATAACATAGAATATGGATTTACAAGTGGTCATGGTTCGATCACAGAAAATACAAGCTATGTCAAAAATGAAAAAAATATTTATAAACTATATATCGACTATTTAGGCACAGATGATATCTCTTCATTTTATTCTGGAAATATTTATTCATCACACATAGAATATTTTGGTGAGTATATTTGCGGATTTTATATAATCAATAAAATTCATAACAATTACATTATCGAATCAAAAAAAATAAAATCTAGAATTGTAAATCCTGAATTCAACGAATATTACCAATCAGAATTGCACTATTTTATAAACTTTATAGAAAATGAACTTATTATAAATGTTTTTATAAATGTTTTTAAAAATAAATCACAAACATCAATCATAGGAACCAATTATTTTATTAACTATTGTACAAACACATTGATATTATATAATGTATTGAGGACAACAAACAAACTCAATGTAATATTTGACCAAGATAAATGGTATAATATGATGATAAATTATATCAGCGAAATCAATAACCAGATACAATATGTATTAGCCAATAATGATTCAATCAAATTTATATATGAATATAATCAAACCAAAAAAGAATATGATGATTTAAAAAAAACATTTGATGATGCAATAAAAAAAGTTTTAGAAGTAGTAGAATCAAAAGATATTATTAATAAAAAAAAACAAGAAGTTTATTTAAAATTATTAGAAAAAGAGCTTCAAAAAAATAAAAATAATGTTGAGGCAAAAAAAAATGTTATTGAATATATTGCAATAAAACAATTTAATTTACCATTTGACAGTTTGAATAAAATAACTGAAAAAATAGATCATATGAACAAAAAAATATTAAATGATAAAAAAGCTTTTTTGCTAATTGAACAAAAAAATAAAGAATTTGGCAGGATTACAAGCATAAAATTCATAAATAAAAGCTATAAACCTATATTAATTTTATTTTTGAATATTTTAGTAAAAAATGAGGTTCATATAGACAAATTTATTGAATCATATTACCAATTCGACACAGTAATAGACAAAATTAAATATTGTAAAATGAATGAAAAAGATATTGATTCAATCACTGATTTGCAATCATATTTAGAACTCGTTTCAAAAATAAAAAACAATGCTTTAAATTGTGAAGAGACCAAAGATTATATTATTAATTATTATCCATTAAGAGACGAAACAAAATTTATTAGAGAAATTGTCGAAGATAAGAAATTGTTCTTGGTCAAAAATAATAACAACATTGACGAGAATCTATATATGAGAATTATTAATGACAAAATAACAAAATTCAAGAAAGATTTATTGGAATATTTGAGAATAAATGAAGTCATGAATGTTTCAAATGCGGTTATTGGTCAGACAGGTGGTAGTTATAAACAATCATATTTAAGTAATAAATCAAAGTATATGAGACTATCATTTCTTTTCTAATTTATTTAATCTATCTTCTAATGAATTTAATCTTTCCAATAATTCATCATATTCATATTTATGAACAAATTCTTTAGCATAATTCATCTCACACTCTTCATCATAAATTTTGTCAATATTATCAATAACATACTCATATATGTCATTAATATAATCTGTTATGTTATCATATTTCTTGTTCTTCTCTTTAAGAATCTTGTACAACCAATATTTTGTTGAATTCAATCTGTCATATTGGTCTTCACAATTAATTGTACTTACATCTTCATAAAATTTCTCATAACAATCATTGTCCATATATTTTTTCTTGGTAATTTTTCCATTTTCAATACTATTTGCAAAATCAACTCTTCCTCCTAAAGTCATTGATATAATTAATGCTTTCACTCTTTCATCATTGTATTCACGTTTTGATTCTTCTTTTTCATCAGAACAATATTTACAAATAAATGTACCATTATTTAATTTTGTCCTTATCATATTCAAACAATCATTCATGAAATATTTAGAAAACATATCTTGAGTAAATCTTACCAAAAATCTTAATGTACAATAACATATCTGATTTTTCGGCTCATAGGAAAAATCATTTATATAAATATTATCACCTAATGACATTTTACAGAGATAATTATTGTAATAATCAGATCCACTTCTGCCAGTATAACAATATAAATACTGTCTATTAATCATAAATTTTGCAATTACATTGTTTTTTTCTGAATTAATTTCATGAATTATGCTATTACAATGTTCAAACTCGTCATTAAATGATTTATTTAATTCTTTAATTTTGTCATCATATTTTTTATATTCATTCTCAATTGATTGAATTTTTAGATCAATAAATTTATTGCATTCTTTAAATCTTTCATCAACAGATTTCACATTCACTGCATATTCATCTTTGATTGATTGAATTTTTAGATCCATAGAGCTGTTGCATTCTTTAAAGCTTTTGTTGATTACATCAAATTTTTCATGAATCCAATATACTAATAGCAAATTGAACAATTCTTTGTCATAATCATTAAATTTATGATGCCACAACAACCATTTAGTACTTAAGTTATCAAATAATTTGTTTTCATAGTAATTAATGAATATATAACAAGTATTATTGCATTTTTCTAATATCTTTTTATGCGAATTAGGTATTTTTGTATTATCAGAAAATTTATTATTTAATAATATCATAAACTCATCAGCATTTTTATAATATACATCATCACTAATAATAACAAATGTAAATCTTTCAGACCATGATATAACACTATATATATGACTATTAATTATCTCTAATGTTGTGGAGTTAAATTTTATCATGTTAATTAAATATTTGTAATCAGAATAGTCTTTTTCATCTTGTTTTTTCTTCACTATTGTTTTGTTCTGTCTATTTCTATTTTTTTTCTCGAATTGACAACTAAATATTGAGTTTCCTCCTTTTCATTACTATTGGTTTTGATTTCGTCTGACATTTTGAAATAGTAAATGATAAATAACTAATTAATAATAAACTAAATAATTAAAATATCAATTATTTTAACTATTTGACAAATGAAATATTATTTTGCTTTAGCTTCTAATTCTTTGATATATAATTTCTGTTTCAACAATTCTATCTGAAGATCTTTATTAGCATTCTTCTCTTTTTCTAATTCTAACTGGACATCTTTTTTTTCTAATTGTATATCCTTTTTAGAATTTATTTCTTTTTCAATTCTTAATAAACTTTCTTTTTCTCTTAGTTCATTTTTGAAGAATTCGATTTGACTATTTAATTGTTTGGTTGATTTTCCATATTTGTATTGTAATATACTATATACTTGTTCAACATCTCTCATATTATCATTTGAAACAATTAGTAATTCTTCATGTTTGTCATATTTGAAAAGATATTTAGACAAACTTAATTTCACATCAGTTTCTGCATTACTTATATATTGTTCATCAATTATTGAAATATTTCTCAATACCAAATCAACGCCTTTAATTTTTCCATAAACTGATTTATGATTAGGATATCTTTTCTTGAAGTCTTTAGTGAATCCAAATTTATATACACAAGACTCATCATTATGTTCTTCAGGAATATTCATAGTATTTCTTAAATCTTTGACTTTGCCTAAGACAATCAAATATATACATGGCATTTCATTTATAATTGTGTCAACATATTGTTTCATATTTTCATAATGAACACCAATTAGTTCACTTGCCAATTTACGTTTCTGTATCTTTGTTCCAAATTGATATGTATATAATATTTTTGATGCCCATTTCTGATATTGCAATGCATTTTTGTGACGTGAAACCATTAGAACTTTCAATAAACCCAAATATGTGAGATATATTTTTTTAGTGTTCTTGTTACCCCCAAATTGGGGGACACAAAAAATTTTGTAGTGGTCATTCACAACATAACTATGCATTTTGTCAGTTAGATTTTTTGCTAATGAAGGAAACTCAAAGTTTACCATAATATCTTCGACATTGAAATATATTTTGTCATATTCTCTATAGCCTCTTATTTCGATGTCTAATATGTTCTCATCATCATCTTTAAATTTTTCATTATCTTTGATAACCAACAATGGAGGTAATTCATTATTTTTGCTATCTTCTGTCAATTCAATTGGCTGTTTATCATTTTTCAATATTTTGCCTTCTTTTTTGGTTTTTTTGACTGTGAATATTTCATTCTTGCAATAATTCACACTTAATAGCAATTTGCTTCTTGCATATTTTTCAGTTGATTTTATCCATTCGCCATCTTTAATATATCCATATGCATAATCGTCAATCTTTATCTTTTTGAAAGAAACAATAGTTCTTAATCGTCCATCACAAGCTTTAAAGAATTCCGGTTTGGCCTTTGCTACTTCCTCAACATTGTAATATTCTTTATTATCGATATTTATAATTGTTAGATTCTCCATTTTTTATGTTCTGTTATAATTATGAATTAGTATATTGTATCATTTTTTAAGTATTTATTTATTAATTTTTAAATTAATAAATAAAATATTATTTTGATTTAGCTTCTAATTCTTTGATATATAATTTCTGTTGTAACAATTCTATTTGAAGATCTTTCTTACTACTTTTCTCTTTTTCTAATTCCAACTCTTTTGCCATCAGTTTTAATGTTGTTTCATTATCCTTGACCAACATATTTATTTTGGCATTCTGTTCAATTATTTCTATTTTGAGTGTCTCAATATGACGATTCAAATCTTCATTATGATTTCTGTATTCTGCTTGTAAATATGTATATGTATCTTTGATATGATCATATTTGTTGTTCGGTACAATGATAAGTTCTTCATGTATATCATAATTAAACAAATAGTCTTTTATTTTTTGTTTCAAGTCTGTTTCTGCATTACTAACATATTTAGGATCAATAATTGTAATATTCTTCAACATCAATGAAACACCTTTAATTTTTCCATATACTGATTTATGATTAGAATATCTTGTTTTGAAGTCCTTTGTGAATCCAAATTTATAAATAATAGATTCATCATCATAATTATTTGGAATCTTCATTGACTCTCTCAGATCCTTGACTTTGCCAAGAATAATTAAATATATACATGGTAATTTGTGTGGATGTATATCTAATACTTGTTTTAAATCGTCATATGGAATACCTGATAGTTCACTTGCCAATTTACGTTTCTGTGTTTTTGTTCCAAATTGATGTGTATATAATATTTTTGATGCCCATTTCTGATATTGCAATGCATTTTTGTGACGTGAAACCATTAGAACACGAATAAGGCCCAAATATGTAAGATATATTAATTTTACAGTTTTGCCATTACTTGAACGGTAAAAATATTTGTAATGTTCATTTAACATATAGGAATTATCACTATCAGTTACAATTGTTTTTAGATTTTTCATTTCAAATGAGACTGCAACATCATCCAATTTGAAATATATTTTGTCATATTGACGTTCACCTCTTATTTCAATGTCTAAGATATTATTATTATAATCTTTGAATTTTTCTTCATTTCTTATTTCTATTATTTCTGGTAAATCCTCTTTCACCTCTATGTTGTCAATTAATTCAATTTTTGGTTCTGAATTGTTTGTTTTAATATTTTTTATCTTTTTTGCAGTTAAAATTTCATTTTTGCAATATTCTTTGTCTAATAATAACTTACTTCTAGGATATTTATCCGAAGATTTAATCCATACACCATCCTTTATATATCCATAAATATAATTTCCCGAATCTATTTTTTTCCATGTTATTACTGTTCTTAATTTTGTGCCACATAAACTAAAAAATTCAGGTTTAGCCTTTGCTACTTCCTCAACATTATAATATTCTTTATTATCAATATTTATAGTTGTTAGATTCTCCATTTTTATGTTCTGTTATAATTATGAATTAATATACAACACTATTTTTTAAGTATTTATTTATTAAAATTTAAATTAAATATTATTCTTATCTACTTTTTCTGAAATAAATACCCGAATATCAGACAGAATTATGTACAGAATTATTAGACAGATTTATGTACAGAAATATTAGACAGAATTATTGGACAGATTATTAGACAGAATTATTAGACAGAATTACTAGACAGAAATATTAGACAGATTTATGTACAGAAATATTAGACAGAATTATGTACAGAAATATTAGACAGATTATTAGACAGAATTATTGGACAGATTATTAGACAGAATTATTAGACAGAATTACTAGACAGAAATATTAGACAGAATTATGTACAGAATTATTGGACAGATTATTAGACAGAATTATTGGACAGATTATTAGACAGAATTATTGGACAGATTATTAGACAGAATTATTGGACAGATTATTAGACAGATTATTAGACAGAATTATTGGACAGATTATTAGACAGAATTACTAGACAGAAATATTAGACAGATTATTAGACAGAAATATTGGACAGAATTATGTACAGAAATATTAGACAGAAATATTAGCCAGAAATATTAGCCAGAAATATTGGACAGAATTATGTACAGAAATATTAGACAGAAATATTAGACAGAAATATTAGACAGAAATATTAGACAG
>Ga0172373_10005821_pt1 | contig 16725 bp, 7 predicted proteins | sample Lak10m_2_FD_114546 | JGI IMG/M metagenome (GOLD analysis project Ga0172373, IMG submission 114546) | Freshwater microbial communities from Kabuno Bay, South-Kivu, Congo - kab_092012_10m | ecosystem: Environmental > Aquatic > Freshwater > Lake | place: Democratic Republic of the Congo: South-Kivu...
TTCTCCCCCTTTATCCCCTCCAGTTTCTGATTTTTCTCCTTGAGACGCTGCTGCTTTAGCAGCTTGAGGATCTTTAGAGGCAGCAGCTTTAATAAATTCAGCTGCTTGTTTTGCCTTTTCCATAAGGGCTGTCGGCGAAACAACAACTGATGACATATTTGGCCCACTTGTGAGGTCCGAAATAAATTCATTAACTGACTGAATTGCAAAATAGAATATAAACACGTATACAACCATATATACCATACTTAGAGCTAGATCTAGGAAGTCGCTAAGTGTCGTAATTTCAAATATAAGGAGTGTTTTCTTCTCCCAACCTTGCCCCAAATAAAATTTTATTAATTTATATCCTGTGCTATTTATGCATTTTTCGGGTTCACTTGCTGGTTCCCTAAGCTCAAAAGTACTAAAATTAATTCCGGAGGAGTTATAATCGTGCCTTAAATATTCGCAATTTCCGAAGAAAATGGAATCATACATAGTAAGTAACAAGGCTACAAACCCACCAACTACAGCTGGTTGAAGTGCACAAGAAACAATTATTTTTGTCCAGGCATCAAAGTAACCTTTGGTTCTTTCAAAGAGTAACATAGGAACAAAAATCGGTGATATATAAACCATTACGTAAAGCGTAACCATCGATACCAGATAAACATTTAAAAAATAAAAAATTACCGACAAAAATATTATGCCAAAAATCATACCACACAAGACTATGATTATGTTCCCAGCCATAAAAAACCCAAACATTACTACGAAAAATGTAAGCATCCCAGGCTTCTTTAAGGCTTCAATACCCTCTGTTCCTGGCGGGCCAAAATCTGCTGCGTTACTCGCAATATTGCCATAAGCAGAAGTAGAACCTCCACTTAAAAAGCCCGAACTTCCAAGGTTATAAAGCAATTGCAAACCAAAATAATAACCGACCCTACAGTCTATAGCATCCCAAACTCTATAAAATTCATAACCAGCTTCATATTTGCTTGGGTCATAATTACATAACCCTTGAGAACCTCCTGAAAGAAAAACTATTTCAGTAAAATCAGAGGTCAACTGCAGGAGCATAGGCAACACCGTCTCTGTCATACCATTATGACTGACATTCTTACCAGTTTGGTCATAATAGTTGCCAAGCCCGACAGAAAAATAAACTACGAAAAGAAATTTCAAAATGAATGTTGCGACTTTATTTAAGTGTACATATTCATTATTTAGTACCACCTTAAAGCCATAAAACATGACATATAGGATTAAAGCTGCTCCTACCGACTTCTTCATTGCTTCTTGGAAATATGGAAACGGACTTAATAAAGTAAAATATATATCGTCTTCAGTTTGAGAACACCCATTACCGGTATAAAATACTTTATCAAGAGTCTGGCGAACACAATTAATGGTAATACCAGAAAAGCTCAATAAAGATTGACTTTTAGATGACCCATCATAACATGAAGCCCCGAGATTCTGACAAACAGATGCCTCTACGCCAGGATCTACAATAATGGAATTATACACACGACAAATTACTGGCATTTTACCACGGGAGGTAGACATCATAAGGCATAGATTACTTTCTACCACTTCCACTGAAAGTTTAATATCAGACAATAGAGGATTCCCGCCAATATCAGGATTTGAACTAATATCTTGAAGTGTTTTGACTTCTCCCAAATTCATGGCTACAGGTTTACAAACGGGATTTGTAGTGTCATTTTTTATACAAAACCTCAAAACATTCCCATCTTGCGTACAACCGTTAGGAATATTAGTTGTCATATCAATATTTTTTACTAAATACCCATATGCAGTATCATTCATCAAATACCCTGAATTATCCACTGCCGGAAGATTCACACATGACTCTCCGAAATTTGCGTAAGCACTATAACATCCTAATTTAATAAATAAGAAAATTAAGAATTGGAAAAATAGCTTATTCATCTCCACCTCGTTTCTTAAAGCCCAAGGCAGCCAGTTTGATAGCATTAAGATCATCTTGAGATGAACCTTGTGTTAACATATATTCTTCAAAAGCTTTAGTAATAGGATGCTCATCTCCTAAGTCTTTTACCGCAGAAAAGAAAATATTAGGGCGTTCTGCAGGTGGCCTATCCGCTAAGCGCTGTTCAACAAAACCTTCCTTATTAGCTTTCAAAAGTTTAGAATATAATTCTGCAGTTGGTCCAGTAGCGAATTCGTTATATTTTAACGACCCCAAATCTACAGCTTGTATAGGTTTCTCTAAGGAAGCCGTAGGTCCTCCCAATAGGTCCTTACGCTGTTCTACGTGCGATTCTTTATCTTTCCTCAAATTTTCTTTTTCCTGCACTTCTAAACCAGCTTCAAGAGAATCTCTCCTGCTCTGTTCTTCTCTGCTATTATTATCTTTACCAGATGATTTTTCTTTAATGCCTTTATCAACAGGAGCCTGATCGCTTGATACCTCCTCTAGCTTTGCTGCTTGCGATTCACCCGCTTTTATAACGGCTCGAGCTACTTTTGCTAGTGATTTTGGCTCAGCCGAATCATCTGTTATTTGTTCTATCTTACTACTATCTTTATCGGATAACTGAGGTTTAACACTGGCAACAACAGACTCAGGGCTATTTCCCTCAACACTAGATAAGGATTGTTCTGACGGTTTAATAGAAGATGGCCGGCCTGTACCCTTTCCTGTACTAGTAGAAGCGTTGTCTCCTGCTTCTTTACTACTGCCCGTAGAAACTTTATCTCTGGCCCCTCCTGTAGTCGCAAATTTATCAGTTGCTCCTTTCCGTCCCTGTGACATCATATCCCCAGCACCACCCCCTCCGGCAGCAGCTTTGTCTGCTGCACCCTTGGCTCCTCCAGCAGCGTTGAGTGCTGCCATTCCAGCTTTATATAAAGTTTGAGGTTTAATTGCCATATTGCCTATTGAAACACCTTCAGTCATATCCGCAGCAAATTCAGCTAGGGTTTCACTAAAATGTTGCATTAAATATAATGTAAAACACGCTGTTAGCAGAGCTAAAGCCAGGGTTTTTATTTTTTCATAGATTACCTCTAGCATGTTAAAAAACATCCCTGGAGAACTTTTAATAGCATCAAGAAAATTAAAACGTTTTTTCTCTTCATCTCCAGAAGCGTCATCAATCCAGGGCATAACCGCATTTGAAACTATCTTCTCTCCAGTATCAAATAACCAAGCCAGAGGATTGTTCAATATAAATCCTAAACTGTTAATACAGCCCTTTCTGTCTTCATCATTTGCGTATTTCGTCCAATCATTATCAAGATAGTAATATCTAATAGCCCTACCTCCTCCATTATCCCCGGGAACATATGTCCCTAGAGCCCCATTTAGAGTTGTCATTTGCATCTCTGGGCCGGAAAAAGCTATTTCTTTATAATCATATTTACATGTTCCATAAAACCCAAAATCATAGACTGAAAGCATCGTAGTCATGAATACGATTGCAACCATTGGTTGAAGCATAAAAGAAATAAGAAGTTTTACCCAAGCTTCAAAGTATCCTTTTGTATAATTAAATAAATACATGGGCACAAAAAGCGGAGCAAGTACTCCAAGGACAACTATAGATACCATACAAACAACTGTAGCATTAACTACAAAAGCTCCAACCGAGATAACCATCAGCGGATACATCAAGGCTAAAGAAATTAAGGTAAAATTACCTGAAATAACTGCCGGTATAAGCAAATAAATATATGGTGGTATAGGAAAACTAAGTATATCTAATTTTGAAAAGTCATGGTTTCTAGAAGCATTCTCAACAATCATAGTTTGTATAACATCAAGACCTAGATAATGGCTAATTCTACAATCGAGCGAATCCCACAACGCTATATGGCTCATATTTGGCGCATAATCGGTCGAGTAAAACTTACAGAGCTCTGAAGGGCTTGCACTTATTATCCAACTAGCTAAATCCGTCATACCGTCAAGCAAAAATGGAAAAGCCCATTCTATCATGCCATCTAACCTGTTTAAATCATTCCCACTATTTTGGCTAATGTTAATCCCAACTGAAAAATAGACGACAAAAACAAATTTAATCACAAAATTCACAATCTCTGCCTTTTGTGGTATATCTCCAGCTAGTACAATCTTAAACCCAAAAATAATAACATAGATAGTCAGTAATGCTACTACTGTCTTGTGCATATTAACTTGAAATTGGAAAAGAGCGCTAGAAGTTCGTGAGGCACTATTTAACACAGTTTTAACGTCGCTAAAGCTACAAACGGCGTTGCTAACCATTAATTTTGCGATCATTTCTTTAACACATTCTATTATAGGGCCACTCATTACTATACCAGTCTTAGAATTATCCACGGCCCTTTTATAACATCCTCCTGCATTAGAGCATTGGGTTAATGATAAAATATTATTGTAATCGGCACTGATATTTTGGATTGCTTGAGCAGAATTTAGATCTAAGAAATCAGAATAAATAGATATTGGATAAGGTTCTTTTACATATTTACAACCGATCGGTATCCACCCGCTAAAGCTTTGGGTTGCAACACACATTTTATCTTTTTCTTTAATTACTTTCCAAGGAAAAACAGGTATTATACCAATATCAACCATCATTCCGCTATCTCCTTCCCTTTGATTGGTATACACCTCATGATAATCTTTTTTAGGCACGTTCCAGGCTTTTTGGATTTCATCCCAGGGAGCTTGGCCGGTAAATATAGCAGAAGCAATAGGAACTACTGCATTTACTATTGCCTTTATCCTAGCTCCTTCGAGTTTTATGTTGTTACACAGGGCAAAGCTTAATTTCTGATCCGTAAATTCAATTCGGTTTGCACGTGTGCAAGCTCCAGGAAAAAGATCATTATCGTTAATCTTAACCCTCAGAAGTGTATTTGCATAAAGTCCTGGGGATACCAGGTTTGCCACTAAAAAGGTAAAAAATGGAGCCGGAATACATGTATGCGAAAATTCAGATCTAAGTAAACCACCAACGCCTTGAGTTTCACAAGTAAGATTAGTTAAAGTATCAATAACCGTATCCATTGTATCTTCGGCCTTGGCACTATTGCTAGTAATCAAGGATAAGGCTAGTATAAGCACTACCGGTAGCTTAACTGCCGTTAAACTTAAACTTTTCCCCAATAAACTCTTTATATAATCCATCTTAACTATAACGACTTAACTTCTTGGTAAAAAATAGGCAACCATTTCTTAGGATCGGAACCATATCTTTCTATAATCCTATCAAGCAATAAAACGGTATCTGCTCTGCCTGATAAAACGTTAATAATATTATCCATACCGCTTAAATTTACTTTCGCAACAACTGCATTAACCCCCTGTTTTATTAAAAAATACCTTGAAGCCGGATCGGTTGTTTTAATTAAAATATATTCCCTCTGTGATAACATGAAAGCACTTCTATAAACTTCTGTCGCTTTAAGATTAGGCAGAAAAATCTGGGTAGCGGTTTGTTGAATCAAGGTATCGCTGATTCTACTTTTACTTGCGTCTTCTACACTTTGGGTAGCAAAAATTACAAAAGTGTTTAGCTTCCGCAACACTTTTAACCAGTCTTTGATTTTTGGCGCAAACACCGGATTGTCTATCAAGGCCCACGCTTCATCAAGAACTATCATAGTTCTTGAACCATCTAGAGAAATGTTGATACGATGGAAGATATAAAGAAGAACCGGTGCTAGACTTACAGGATCTTTTAGCAATTCTGCCATTTCAAACCCAAAAACTCTCGCTAAGGTAAGATCTATTTTATCTTCTTCATTATCAAAAATTTTGGCATGCGAACCTTTGCCATGCCACATGGCAATTCTACTAGCGAGAGTTCCCGGCCCGTCCATTCCTAGGAAAGGGGCAATATTACTAAGTTTTCTATCTCTATGATCTAATTTGTAATTACCATCAACAGCCTGTGTTAAAACCTTTATGTCTTCAGCGGTTAATGTTTCGCCATTTGATGTAACCAATGTCTTTAGCAAATCAAGTAAGAAAGTCCTATTTTCGCCATTGTCCGGAAGTTTAAAAGGGTTAAATCCACAATTAGCTCCAGGATCAATCACCGTATATATTCCACCTAAAGCTCTAATAAAAATCTCAGCTCCTCTATCCTTATCAAAGAAAAAAGTTCTAGGGCGAAATTTCTGTGCCTGGGCACAAAGGAAATTCATCAGCACTGTCTTACCGGCTCCCGTCGGTCCTATAATTAAGGTATGCCCTACATCCCTTACATGATAATTAAAGTAAAAAGGAGTACCGGACGTAGTATCAAGAACTGTTACATAATCCCCCCAGTGATTACCGGATATTTTACCCAACGGATAATTATGCATGGAAGCAAATCCGGAGAGGTTAAGAGTATTGATTACTGATTTCCTTACTATATAGCTTATGTTACCAGGTAGTTGCCCCCAGTAACTTGGTTCCATATTGATCCTTTCACGCACGGGCTGCATTCCGCAATTTGAAAATTCAACAGAAGCCATTGAAAGGCTGTTTTCAAGAGCCTTTAAATCATTATCTATACATAAAATAGAAATATGATGTTCTCCAAAACCAATCTCACCACTCATTGCCATATCAAGAGCACGAGAAATTTCTGCAATTTGGGATACCGCCTTATCTTCAGCCTGTATCATCCTATTTTGCTGTAGTTGCATTTTATTAATAGCAATAGTACGATTGGAGAAAACAAAACTCTGGGCCATTATAAACTCAAAAGGCATCTGTAAAAATCCATCAAAAATCCCTGCCGATGTCGCTGGTCCATATTCTCTAACACTTACAATACCCGCATACCTTCTACCTCTGGGCCCCTGCGCTTCTATTGAACGAGAACCAAAAAAAAGACGATTCGTAGGTAAATAATTATCTAATTTATTTCTAGTAAGCATCATAGGGGTATGATCCCCACAATTCACTAGCATTCCTAAAAATTCACTAATTTCGCAAAAATTACCATCTTTTGTTTTTTTTACACCAAGCAACCTTGCATCATAATCCCTAAAAGTGTTTAGCATTCGGGTAGTCATCTCTTGTATGCTATCGTGCATTTCCCGCATATCCTTTTCCCAAATAGCTTTATTGGATTTCTGCCGCATTTTGGTCAGTAAATATTGTACTACCGCTGCTCCTTCTTTGTCAGGTTCATATAAAATACTAATATATAATTCATTAAAATAAGAATCAGAATCTGAGTTCTTAGCTTGCCACTCAGATTCAAGATAGCTAATAAAATCTTTAGCAGTTTTATTGGTTGGATCAGCAGGCACTCCGCTTCCAAGATGCATTACCGCTTGTTTGCGCCTTATGGTATGAAAATATAAAGTTATATTCCCAGATGCCATATTTTTAAACATGGAATTACGTATGTTCTTACGAATATCTAGATCTTCATCATCAGCTGTTTCAAAAGAAAAACCACCTATCTTTACTACCTGCAGCAAGCCGTTTGATTTTGTCAAAATAGTATTCTGATCCCAGTGACACTTATACGGGATAAAGTGAGAAACTGATTTCTCCCTTCTTGCTTTTGACTCTTTCGCAGCAGTAGTCTTGAATAACTTTAACATATATATTACCAATTATACGCTATAGGAATTGGCTCCCCAGAAAGACTTATTAGGACATTGGTTACACTTGCTACTATAATTGAGGTAAAGCTCCATAAAGCGTGGTTCTTTAAAACAAAGTAAATAACCTATCATATGGACTACAAGAGCAATGAAAATTATATAAATACTGGATTTTTGAATAAACATCGTAACTGAAACCATCAGGTTAAGCATTGCATACTGAATACTTACACCGAAAATCATTGATGGTCTTGTAAGTCCTACAAATAAAGGATCAGAAACAAGTTGACCAGACATAACACCCTCCTAATCATGTTTTATCATTAATCTTATAACATGTACTCCTAACATATATAGCAGTGTAATTGAACTTATTAGAACAAAGCAAACCTATAATACCGCTTATGTAAAAAGTTTTTACAATCAGGTACTTTGTAGCATCATAACCTTTAAAATGAGCATAAAATGCTTTAGATATTTAAATTAATCTAAAAATTCCTATTTATTTTTATCTAGAAAGCTGATATGTTGGACCTTAATCAACTAATGGTTGCATAATTAAAATACACTTCGAATATGGAACTTGACATAGATTCAGGGATTTTTATTGGGTTTCTGGTAGCTAATTTGTTGCTAGGTTTATCTTCTAGTCGTGGTGTTACGAGCATAAAAGAATATGCTGTAGGTAACAGAAATTTCAGCACAGCAACTATCGTTGCTATCATAGTTGCTACTTGGGTAAGTGAAAGTGTTTTTTATAACGGAGTAGCTGGTTCTTATAGCAAAGGATTAAACTACATATGGTCATCAGGATTTGGGGCTCCTTTATACATGTTAATTATTGGCTTAATCTTTGCTCCAAGGATGGCTGAATTCTTAGGTAAACTTTCCATAACCGAAGCTATGGGAGAATTATTCGGTAAGAAAGTCAGAATAATTACGGCAATATCCAGTTTTATAGGTGTTTGCGGTGTTATAGCTGTCCAATTAAAAATTGCTGCTATGATTTTTGAAATTATTGGCATTCCTAATATTTATGGTATATTATCCGCAGGTTTTATAGTGACTGTTTATTCTGCTTTAGGCGGAATAAAATCAGTTACTTTTACCGATATAATCCAGTTTATTACTTTTTATGCAATAATCCCAATAGTAGCTTATACTTTTTTAAATAATGTTGATAATACTGATGCAATAACAGATACTGTACTAAATAACCCTTTATTTGATTACAAAAAAGTATTTGATTTTTCTAATGATGGTAATTTTATTTACATTTCGCTCTTTATTTGGAATATAATACCAGCATTTAGCCCTGCATATTTCCAAAGGATATCCATGGCTAAAGATGTCCAGCAGGTAAAAAAATCATTTTGTATAGCTTCTATTACCTGTTTAGGGTTATCACTAATGATATGCTGGATTGCAATATTGATGCTAACAAACCATCCTAATGTTAATCAAGAAGATATCCTTCATGTTCTAATCTCCAATATCAATTTCATAGATGGATTAAAAGGTTTACTTCTTTCAGGGATTATGGCGATGATCCTTTCTACTATTGATTCTTATATTAATTCTACAGCAGTAATTATTGTAAATGATTTTTGCAAACCTCTGGAGATTAAATTGCTTAACAATCAATTACCATTTACCAGAATCGTTTCTTTAATAATAGGTATTCTTTCTGTAATAATTGCTATTGTAAATAACGGAACTTCGATGGAACTATTTCTTTTAGCTTCATCCTTTTATATGCCAGTAGTAACTGTTCCGTTTATTATGGCACTTTTTGGATTTAGAAGTAGTGGAAAATCAGTGATACTAGGGATGGTAACTGGGCTTTCAACAGTTTTAGTATGGGATTATATTCTGCAAATTAAAATTGCAAATTCCATCCCTTTTGCAATGTTATCAAACTTGGTGGTACTTATGAGTAATCATTATTTATTTAGACAGCCTGGGGGCTGGATTGGGATCAGGGATAAGAGCGGGTTAATACAGGTTCGCAGAGAAAGGAGAAGAAGATTACGGCAGCTATGGTCGGATATTAAATCCTTTAACCTTATAGAGTTTTATAAGAATAATTACCCTAAAGGTGATGGGTTAATTTCCATACTCGGCTTTTATGTGATGCTTTCTGTATTTGCCACCACAAGTGTTTTACCGGAAGAATATAGGCTTCAGCATCTAGATATACTGAATGTATTCTATCCAATAGCTGTTAGTAGTTCAGCGCTTTTGATTGGCTACCCGCTGTGGCTTTGGAATTGGAAAGAAAGTAGATTCGTAGGTGTATTCTGGAATCTGATTATGTTCTGGGTATTAATCTGCTTTACCTTTTTAACGGTATTAATCGGTAAATTTTCTGAAATGCAGTTAATAATATTTATGATGAACATTGTTATCATCTCGTCTTTAAGCAAATGGCAATGGTCACTATTTAACTTTATAGCAGGGGTTATACTAGTTAGTGTATTTTACAGTAATTACTACCCAGGCAACCTAGATGCCAGTGGGTTTTTCTCTTCACAATTTAAGATATTTTATTTACTGATATTACTTATTAGTACGCTAATCCTGTTCTTAAAACCAAAACAGGAATATCAGGAGCTAACCGAAGAAAAGAACGAGCATTTAAACAACAGAATCAACATGTACAGGGAACAGGTGTGGGAAGCAGAAGCATTAAAGGGACGGTTTATTCGCAATATAACGCATGAATACCATGCACCGATGACGGGGATATCAAGCACGGCTCAGGTACTGGTGCAGGACTATGACAAGCTAAATGATGAGCAGCGGAAAATAGCAGCTAAAACGATATTAGAGAGTTCAATGCGCCTGGAGATTTTTGATGCTAATATATCAAGCCTTTCAAAACTGAGCAAACCAATTTATAGGTTGAAGTTGGTAGAAACTGACTTTAGCGGTCTGGTAGAAGATAGGGTTACACTTTGCCGCAAGCTATACGAGAATGAAGAAGAAAGTACTATTTACTGGCGAGAAGGACCTGAGAGGAGAACAAGAAACTGGCAACTAGATATTGAAGAAGGGATCACCTTAAATATTGATAAATATTATCTAAGTCAGGCAATAGATAATCTGATCATCAATAGTATCAATTACGCCAAAAGCGGGACTATTGCAATTAGCCTTAAACGGGATAATGATAACAAAGGGATAGCATTTAGCATTAGCGATGAAGGGATAGAAATACCACCCGATGAATTAGATGAAGTATTTAAGGAGTTTACGGTAAGTTCTAGAACCCAAAGTTTTGCTGGTGGAAGAGGAGTAGGCCTTGCGGTATGTAAAAAAGTTATTGAAGTACACGGCGGGAAGATCAAAGCCGAAAGTAAAAAGATAGGTACTACAATCTGGTTTACTCTGCCTTATATAAACAAGATATAATTTCTACCTTCGGTGTAATAATAAAGTAATGTATTAATAGAAATCCTTAAGTTTAACTTATTTTTAAGTTGAATTAGCGGATTTAATAAGTTTACAGTAATAAATAACAAATATTAAAAACTGTAACTAATTTAAATCTGCAGGTGAATATGTCAAAGGCAACCATTTATGATAAATTCCAGTCTGATAAAGCAGCTACGCTTGCTGTTACTCAAACATTTCTAAAAAAACCTAGTTCAGAAGCACTCACTATTACTGAGGAGGTTTTACAAAAATACCGGAGTGATGCAGTAAGACTTGTCTCAGAAGGAAATTTCACCGAAGCACTACAAAATCTTGAACGCTTAAGAGATGCAAAAAGTGGCATCGTAATCACGGAAGTAACACAAGATGGCGTACCGGTAATTATAAGGGACGCAAGAGCTGCTAAAAATCCACCTGTTCGGGAAACTGAAGCTTTTGAGATGCAATATTTAAATGCAGTAAGAGCTGGAATGGATATTGCAGAAATCGCAGGAAACCCTGAGCTAAATAAGCGGCTGATGGCAGAAGCTGCGAAATTCATGCAAGAATTTCCTAAAAATAAAGGTTTATCTCAAGAAGAATTAGCAGGGTTGTTAAAAGAACAAATTAAAAATCTAGGAAAAGTTCTTGAGGAAAATGGAATACCAGATGCATATAAAAAACTAAATATTGCTAAAGACTTCCAAAATTTTAACGATAAACACTCAAATATAGTAACGGTTTCTTCAATTGAGCATAATGGACAGAGGCATACAGTAGTTGAAGCCGAAGTAGCAATGAAAGGCTTGACGGAAAGTCAAAAGAAGCAATATGAGAACATATTGCAAAGTAAAGAGCCAATACCATCATGGTATACCGCCATGCCTAAATGGGAGCAAGAATTATGCAAAAAATATGCAAGTAAAATCGCTGCCGGTGAACATGTAATACCTACTCAGCTCAGGCAAATTGCTGGTATGAAAAACGCTTTTGAAAAAATTACTGCCATATCTGCAGGAGGAGAGTTAGAAATACTTCACACTTCTAAACATGCAGGTACTTTAGCTTCTCTTGCAAGAGACAAAAGTGCAAGGCAAGATATTACAGATGGTAACGCAAGGCAAGCCCAAGAATGGATCGGAGGAAAAAAATTGCATTGTAATACTTTTAATTCTGGGCCTTTAGGAGCAGGAGATGACCCTGAAATAGTAAGAAGTACTAAAAAAGCTATGGATAATGTTGGCGGAAAACAAACCAATACCGCTTTTAATAGTTTTAGATATTCAGGTTTTGCAAATGACCTAAAGGGTGCAAAAGATACTTTAAAAATGTTATCTGCTAGTCTTCCAGAAGATAAGGAATTCAAAAAAATAAAATCGTATTTGGAACCAAAAGGTTTTTTTGGCAGATTATTTAGAAGAGGCACCCCAGAAAAAGAAATACAAGATTTACTTGCTACTAAAAAAATAGATGCCACAACAGTAGAAATACTAAAAAGCGCTGTTGATTTGAAACGTTCAGTAGAAAAAGCAGATTCTCTATTAAGGTTTGGAGATGCTGAAAATGCCAGTCTTGCAACTTCAACCAAACTCAATAAATTAACTAGTATCTTATCAGGTTTAGAATCTCCACCAAAAGGAATGGCAAAACTACCGGATAAAGAGGAAATACTAAATATGTGTGCAAGCGGTAAAGATAGGACTGGGCTTGCTGAACACGACCAAAGTGCCAGAGCAATAGCGACTAAAATCGGCGCCCCTATATCGGATATAGATAAGCAATTACTTGCATCCGGGCATACAGCTCAGCAGGCTGGAGGTATTAATTCCGGTGGTGCTACAATTGGGTGTTATGGTACAAAAAGCGAAAATAAAGCAGGTATACCGGCAAGCCGAAAAGAAAATCTAGAGGCAATAGTGGAAGTAACCGCAAATAGCAATAAGATCAAAGGAAAAAGCAAATTAAAAGAGCCTAAAGTTGCTGCTTCAGTTAAACCCTCTACTGAACATAGGGTACAAAAAGAGAAACCCCAGCCAGTTACAGCGATCCCTATTAAATCGAGAAGTAAAAGTGCTGAGGTAGGTTCTCTATCCTCTCCCGAAACTCCGGTTCAAACTGCCGGTAGGGAAAGAAGTAAATCCGATACTGAGGTAGGTTTTCTGTCTTCTCCCAAAACTCCGGTTCAACCTGCCGATAGGGAGAGAAGTAAATCTCATATTGTGAGGTAGGTTCTCTGTCTTCTCCCAAAACTCCGGTTTAAACTGCCGGTAAAGCGAAAAGTAACAGTATCTAACAATTCAAAAGGCTTTAGCTTTTTAAGGTTTTGCTAATTTGTTCCTAAGGGAAGGTAATAACATAATATTAAGTTCTCGAAGCTGCTTTTCTTCGGCATAATTTGGAGCACCCATAAGTAAATCTTCTGCTTGTTGATTCATCGGAAAAGCTATAACCTCACGAATATTTGCAGTGTCTGCTATTAGCATAACCATTCTATCTATTCCTGGGGCAATACCTCCATGGGGAGGAGCTCCATATTTAAATGCCCTTATCATTCCGCCAAATTTATTATCTACTTCCTGCTGAGAATAACCTGCTATTTCAAAAGCCTTATACATCAGATCAGGCTTATGGTTTCTAATTGCTCCACTAGAAAGCTCTATCCCGTTACAAACTATATCATACTGGAAAGCCTTAATCTGTAACAATTCTTGTTGAGTTTGAGCTTTGTCTAAAACCTCGATTCCTCCTTGCGGCATGGAAAATGGATTATGGTTAAAATCAATTTTCTTAGTATCTTCATTAAACTCATAAAATGGAAAATCAGTAATCCAGCAGAATTCAAAACGATCGTAATCTATCAGTTCAAGATCGACTCCCAGTTTCGTTCTAATTTTACCGGATATCTTGGCAGCTTCTAGCTCTTTAGCGCAAATAAAGAATATTGCATCACCATTTGCTAATTTAGCAGCAGCTTTTAAATTTTGCAGCTGGCTTTCATTTAAGAACTTTACTATTGGACCTTTTACTTCTCCCTCATCATTAAAAGTTATGTAACCAAGGCCGTTTGCCCCTTCATCAATAGCAAATTTAGTCAAATCGTCAAAATATTTACGTGATTTAGCTAGCAATTTTGGTCCAGGAATAGCCCTAACTACAAATCCTTTCTCAATATTATCCTTAAAAACTTTAAATGTAGAAGCCGCAAAAATATCTGTTACATCAATGATTTCAATTGGATTACGTAAATCCGGTTTATCATTACCATATTTAAGCATAGATTCAGTATATGGGATTCTGACAAAAGGAGGCTTAGAAACTTTTTTATTACTAAATTTACTAAAAATTTCAAACATTAATGGCTCAATTGTATTAAATACATCTTCTTGCGTAACAAATGACATTTCAATATCAAGCTGATAAAATTCGCCTGGTGACCTGTCAGCTCGTGCATCCTCATCACGAAAACACGGAGCTATTTGAAAATATCTGTCAAAACCTGACATCATTAACATTTGTTTAAACTGCTGAGGTGCTTGCGGAAGGGCATAAAATTTACCAGGGTGCATTCTACTTGGGACCAAGAAATCACGAGCCCCCTCCGGAGAACTGGCTGTAAGAATCGGTGTTTGAAATTCGGTAAAATTTTGAGAAATCATATGTTTGCGGATTTCAGCAATTATTTTAGATCGAAGCATTATGTTGTTGTGCAGCTTTTCACGTCTTAAATCTAGAAATCTATATTTAAGCCTTATATCTTCGTGAACTTCTTGATCAGAATTTACATTAAGCGGTAACACATCTGCTTCTGATTCTAGGATATAACTAGTAACTAATATTTCAATTTCTCCAGTATCTATTGCTGTATTTATATTATCTTTATCTCGACTAACTACTTTACCCTCTACTGTAATAACGCTTTCATAGCGCAAGTAACTAGCTCTATCTTTTAATGATAAGTCCCGGTCAGTAAAAACTAATTGCGTTATTCCATAATGATCTCTAATATCTATGAATAACAAATTACCATGGTCTCTGCGTCTGTGAACCCATCCAGATAACTTTACGGTTTGGCCAACTGATAATTTGTTAAGTTCGTTACAATTATGAGTTCTGTATTTATGCATAGATTTGATAATTTTAATATTTATATGTGTACATTAAATATGTACTTATATATATAATAGGCATTTTAAGCAATCAAAATCATGATACTCATTAGCAATCAATCAGACTTTAATAAAATATGCGAAGTTTTATCAAATGAAAGAATTCTTTATATGGACACTGAGTTCCATAGAAGAAAAACTTATTATGCGATTTTAAGCATTGTTCAGGTTAGTACTCTTAATCAGAAGATAATAATAGATGCACTTAGTGGTATCAATCTTTCTGCTTTAAAAAATATACTTCTTAACCCACTAATTCTGAAGGTGTTTCACTCTCCCGACCAAGACTTCGAAATATTTCTAAAGCTTTTTGGTACTCTCCCAAAAAACGTTTTTGATACTCAAATTGCGGCAAATGTTTGTGGTATGGAAGAAGGAATGGGGTATAGCAAATTATGCAAAACAATGTTAAATATTGATATAGATAAAACGCTTCAAAAAGCTGATTGGCTAGAAAGGCCTTTATCTCAAGATTTACTGGAATATGCCATTCGTGATACCGAATTTCTAATTCCTCTTCACCGAATGTTATCTGAGACCTTAACAAACAGAAAATTATGGGATAATTATAATTCTAAAACTGCTAAATTATTAGACAGTAATTTTTATAAATTTTCTCCTGAGAGAATAATACAGAAAATGGATCTAAAAAATAAAAATGAAGAATTTTTAAATAATTTACTTCAATTTATTTTACTTAGGGAAGAATGCTCACAGATACTTAATATTCCAAGAAACCATTGTGCAAAAGATCATGATCTTATCCTCCTTTCTACTCACTTACCTACCAATAATGAGCAATTAAATAAACTCTACCTCGGCTTTATCCCACTATGTAAAACCCAGTTCAGGAATAAAATATTTGATTTATCAGAAGGCTTAAAAACCAGCAAATCCTAGTTTAGTAAAATTTTTACTGCTGGACTATCAATTTACCTCTTAAACATATTATTAATTATTTAATCACCGATTTTTTTATAAATACACTTGCATCGCCAAAAAAGAGTTATTACCATTTTAAAATTATTAAGAGTTTATTTATTATGGCTAGAAAAAGTATTTTTAAAAAATCTCAAATAAATCATTCTTTGAAATTTTTTACCTTTAGTAAAAAACCTATTCGATCAATTTTAGCTACTTTAACTTTAGGAATTGCTATTGGTGTTGGCTATGAAGAAATGGTAGGCATAGGGACCTGGCACAGATTTCAAGTAGATACTGATAAAATTAACGTTTGTTTTACTCCACCATCAGGTTGTGGTAGCTTGATTGCTCAACAACTAACTAAAGCAAAAGAATCAATTTTCGTGCAAGCTTACGGGCTAACATCTGATATGATAATTCATCAGCTTAAAAATGCTCATGAACGAGGGGTAAAAGTTAGGATTTTGTTAGATGGAGGAAATTTAAGTGATAATAAGGATATTTTTGAACATTTTAAAAGACTTGGCATTGATGTATATTATGATAAAATGCCTGGGATTGCTCATAATAAAGTAATGATAATTGATCGAAAGAAAGTTATAACAGGCTCCTTTAATTTCACTAATGCAGCAGATAATAGAAA
>Ga0172373_10005822_pt1 | contig 16724 bp, 18 predicted proteins | sample Lak10m_2_FD_114546 | JGI IMG/M metagenome (GOLD analysis project Ga0172373, IMG submission 114546) | Freshwater microbial communities from Kabuno Bay, South-Kivu, Congo - kab_092012_10m | ecosystem: Environmental > Aquatic > Freshwater > Lake | place: Democratic Republic of the Congo...
CAGGTCCGGGCGGACCATCATGCCCCGCGCAACCTCGAAGAGGTCAGGCATGCGCGGCACGATCTGTTCGGGCACCGGCGGCAAAGGCCGCTCCATCAGAGCTTGCATTGCGATTCGTTCTTTCATGGCTTCCTCTCTTGCGAGACGCGCTGCTTCCGCGCGCCTGACATCTTTGCGTGATGCAGAAAGCAAACGGCCCGCGCGTGCGATGTGCACGGCGGGCCGGTTGCGGTGGTCGGTGACTGTAAAGGCGCGGTTTGTCAGCCCTCGCCGTCGTCGTCGCTGGCTCGTTCTTCTTTCGTGGCTTGATAAACCTTGTGATCGCGAACTTGTTTCGCGATGCCGATCGCAAGGTCAGAGATCGGCAAGGGATTCCCGTCGTCGTCGGTCAAAGGCTTGTTGTTCTCCTGACGCCATCTGACGACATCCATCTGAAGCTCTTCAAGCAGCGCTGCCGCCGTGACTTGGTCTTCTTGTGCCTGCGCGATAAGCTTGTTTGCCTCGGTGCGCGTGTATTGCGATTTGATACGCTGCCCTCTGCCGCCAGTCCCGCGCTTGGCGCCCTTGTCAGCGGCCTGCGCGTTGATCATGTTGATCTCCCGTTCGAGGAACTTTGGATCAGCACGCTTGCGCAATTTGGCGCCAAAATCCTGCGCTTTTTGCTCTCGCCCACGCCTCGCTTTTTCTTCAGGACTAAGCTTCTTCGGCCTCGCAACGCCATAGATTTGGAACCACTGATCAGCGTTGATGCGCGCTGGTTCAACGTCGGTCCGCTTGGAAGCTGCAAGCTCTTCGTACGTGATGCCACCCTCTTGCAGCGGCTCCATAGTCATTTTGACGCGTGCAGAGGACCATTGCGGCAGCCTAAAGCCGAACTCCGCGATGAGGTCACGAATACGCAGCAAGTCGCGCGGAGCGTTCCGCTCCTTGTCCACGTTTGGATCAGCAAGCGCGATGCGGAACGGGACATCTCGCTCTTGTTTTGAGTAGTTTTCGTAGTCTCGCACGAGCACTGCGAAAAGCTCGCGCGCAGACCGAAAGCGAGTTGGGTCGTCTGCGACGTCTGCTGCGCCGAGCTCAACAGCGCGCATATATTCATTCTCAACGGCTTTTAGCCGCTGCCATACGCGATCGGCTACCGCGGTGTTGCGGACGCGCATGCGTTGTTTTGCGATCGACCCGGAATAAAGCGGAGCGGTCGCTGACTTGGTAGTGAACCCAGCCCAAACGATATTTCCGTTCGCGTCGCGCACGGGCTCGTCGTAAAACCGGTCGTTTCCGGCGCGGTCTTTGTAATGTATACGATGCTTCAGCGCGCGCGCAGACTTTGTGAACTCCGCTGCCGCAGCGCGTTGCCATCTTGGTCGGTTCACGAAAGCTTCGGCGATTTCGCGGTTGTTGATGGGCCCAGTGAACTTTTTGCCCATCAGTTCGCGGCGTGTTTTCGCAAACCGTTCTAGCTTAGCGAATTCTTCTGCGGCTTTCTTGCGCACTGGCTTGAGCGCATCTTTGGCGTTTTGCGCTTGCGCTTCAGACATCGTTCCGGACTCAACCATGAGGTCGAGCACCTGTTCTTGCTCTTTCAATCGCTCAGGATCAGACGCGCCGCGCAGTACCGATCCCAGGTTTTCCAGGTACTCTTGGAGGGTCTCGTTGTCATCAAAGAAATCCATGATCCTGAGCTTGGTTTTTTTGAGTACTTCGAGGTCTTGAAGCGTCTCCTCGCCGCGAACGTAGCGGTTGATTAGAGCCTCGCGCTTATAGCGACTGTAGCCTGCCAGCACCGATTCGCCGGTTTCGGGGTCTTCCATCCGCAGCGCAGTTGGTGCGCCTTCGGGGTGACCGGGCGGCTCGCGGAACGCCGAAATAGCTTCGTATACGTCCGTTTTCGAGTATTGCCGCATATTTGCGAAGGTTTCGCGCTCGATTTCCGCGCGCAGTGTCTCAAGCGTTCGCTCGGCTTGCGCGATTCGATCCGCATGCTCTTCCAAGATGTCACCCTGGAAGTTTCTAAACTCTTCAATCTCCTCGGGCGAGTGCTGAGGGCTGTTTGCAAACTCGTCGAGCAACCCCTTGGCTACATTGAATCTGGTTTTTTCTTCCGCAATCACGCTTTCCAATCGGTCGGCGTGCGCAATTTTTTTCTGAACCTTCTGGGGGACGACCGACTCAAGCGGTTCCCGGATTTTTTCCAGCTTCGATTTTTGGTACGTAAGCCAGTCGACGCGCGGCCCATACTCGATCTGAACGCGCTCCCCCGTTGGTCCAACCTGCTCGAACTCTGCTTCTGGCGAGGTGAATGGTTTCAATGCTTCTGGCTGGTCTGGAAACTGCGCTTCGAACAACGCCAGCTCGTGTAGATACCCGATCTGGGCAAGTTCTTTCTCTTGTGGCGTAAGCATCACCGTCGGTTCGCTTATTGTTGAGTCTTGCCATTGAACCTGGCGCTCAGGCGACGCGAACAAGAAGCGCTCAAGACTGTCCTCTGTGAAGTTGCCGACCCAATCCACGACTCGCTTCATCGGGAACTTCGTGGTCGGCTCGTACAAACCGAAAAGAGCTTCGTCAATAAGCTCCTTTTTCTTTTGTTCGCGCAGCTTTTTGTCCGCAGCAGCGCTTGACAAGCCCTCATCCACATAAAGAGCTGGGATCAGCTTTTGTGTCTTCGGCTGAGCCATGTACTCGTCGATTGGGAAGTTCACCGCGTCAGCATAGTCTTGCAACGCGTCCGAGATGCTACTTCCGACAAGTCGCGCGCCCTGCTGTGTGATCTGATCGGGGCTGAGCCGCTTGAACTGAATCCCGACCATAATCGGTTGCGACTCAAGCCAGAATGCGACGACTTCTTTGAGCACGTCGTCCTTCCGAATCGGATAGATTCGGTCGACGATCATCAGCCGCTGCTGCTCGTCCTTTGTCTGATAAGCCTGCCGCCGCTGCTCGCTCAGGCCAGCGAGCAAGCGCTGCTCGTTGCGCTGCGACAGTCGAGCGATGGCATCGTCCGCTAGCTCTCGCGGGTTCGGGCGCAGGCCGTTCGGCACGCGCGATGTCTTGCGGCGAGGCTCCTGGGGGCGGGATGTCTTGGGCATGGCTCTCCTCGGGCTCGATGGTGTCACATCAAGCCTAGTAGAACAAGTTCGAGGTTGCTGTCACGAGCGATACGTGACGACTTCAAGCCGCGGCTTGTCGAGGCCGCGATCGATGGACAAGCGTGCGCCGTAGGCTTTGGGGTTCTTCTTCAGAACTTTTTCCACGGCGCGCACGGCGTTGTGGCGTCGTGCGAGCTTCACTTGGCCCACGTGCCACCAGGCGCCGTCGCCCTTGGTGACTGACGCTTCAGCTTTCACGCTGCGCTCCGTTGGGCAAGCGCCGAGCGGAAGCACTCCCAAGCGCGCTCGCCCGGGTCGCGTGGGTCGGCCGGGTCGCACACAAACGCGGCATGGATCAGGCCCGTGTTTGCCTTCCCGTGCCAGTCGTTGCTGAGGTTCACCCAGCCAACGATGTTGGTTTTCGGGCGGCGAGGCCTGAACATGAAGTCAAGGTGCATCGGCTCCCTCGACACCAGGGACTTTTTGAGAACTTCCTCCACGATCTGCGGCATCCACGCGCGCACAGGGAAGTGGAGCGGGACGTCATTGTAGCGCCCGCTGGAGATCTCCACCGGCGCGATCCAACGCACGATCATGTCGCGCTCGGTGAACTCCGCGACCTTTCGGCTCCAGGGGTCGCTCGGAATCTGCGTGCCGCGCGGCACGCGCGTCTCTCCGGTCTCTCCGTGCCGCGCAAGCACGTCGAGAGCCCGCGCGTACGCGCCGTGCTCGAACTCTGCGGCACCCATGTAGTACCGCAGAAGCTCCGAGCGGGCCGAGTCCCACTCCATCAGCTGCGCGAGCAGCTGATGGGCGCGCGGGTCAAACTTCACAGGCCACCTCGTCGCCGACGGCGGCGGCGGCAGTAGCCTCAAGCCCGCCGATGCGCTCGCGGGCGACTCGGACTACTTCGGCCCACGGTCCTAGCGGCTCGTCCCGCAACGCGCGCTCGGCCAGCCGGTGCAGGGCATAGCCTCGCGCCTGCTGCGCGACCGTCGCGTCGGCGTCGTGCAGCACCGCCAGCACGACGCTAGGGGCCAGCACGGGCAGACCTCGGCAGCCCAACTGCCACGGACTGTCGAGCAGCCCACACCCGCGAGCCTCAACCCACTCTCTTGAGGACAATATTTTCCCGCCCAATGGCGGGAAAAGCTGCGCCTCGGGCTGCGCTTCAGGCGGCAGCGCCGAGCGCCGCGCCCCAAGCTCCGCGTCGATCAGCGCGCCGAGCGCCTGCTCGGCGGCGGCGCGGTATGCGCGCCCGTCGCTGGCCTGCCACCGGCCTTTTCCTAGGCCGCGCGCCCACGGGGCGCGGAGCGACACTGTCTCGCCCGCGCCCGCACCGCAGCCAGCGGTGCCCCCCGTGCCGTGCAGGTCCAGCGCGATGAGCGCGGCCTGCATGACCCGGCAGGGGTTGCCGAGCACCGCCGCTGCCGCGGCGATGGTTTTCTCGACCCGCCATGCGTGGCGAGCCGGGGCAGTCAAGCGGCGGAGGGCCTCGCGGTCCTCCTCGCTCAGATCAGGGAGCTGGGCGTCGATAGACGCCCAAGTTGGTGTAGTCGTCATGGATGATCTCCTTGGTCAACGGCTCGTGCCGTTGCGCATGCCGACGACCGTGGTCGTAAGCATGAGCCACGTCACGAGAAAGCCCGCCGCACCATGCGTCGGTGCGGCGGGCGGGGTAGGTCAGCGGTGCGGTAGGGTTCCGTCCACAATTACGGGTTGCGCGTTCCCGTCGGGGTTCGCCTCGACCCAGTAGCGCCCCCCCAAACTTGGGGGAAACCCCTCGACCGAGACAGCCATGGGTTCTCCTGGCTGTCGATTGCGTGGTGTACCCACGCTGTACTTTTCCCGCCCGCCCGGGTAGCTCCGGCAATGAAGGCTCCAATAGCCTCCATGAACCGGATCTTCGACAACCACGCCTCCGACCCCCCAATAGGCGGCTTCGGCTTTTGACGCAAAAGGTACCACTACAATCATCAGCCCTCCTCATTATGCAGTTCAACAACGGCTCGTGCCGTTGCGCATGCCGACGACCGTGGTCGTAAGCATGAGCCACGTCACGAGAAAGCCCGCCGCACCATGCGTCGGTGCGGCGGGCGGGGTAGCGGGGTCAGGCGCGGGCCGTCAGCTTGCGCTGACCGCCATCCGCGCAAGGCGCAGAGCGCCCTCGCGCGTGCGCGCGCCGCAGATGAAGAGGCCGGGGTGGCAGAACACCCCGTCCTCCACACCCGTCGCAGCGCAGAACGCCGCGTCGCGCAGGCCCGCCCACGCGGCGGGCAGCGCCTTCCGCTTTCCAAACGAGCCCAGCGCGTCGGGTACGCACTGGGCCATCCACGTGTTCCCTGTCTCATTGGGGAATACCACGTAGAGCGCGCCCGGCGCGCTTCGTAGCACCTCCTCCGTCCAGGGGACGAAGCGAGGCAGCTCGACGATGGGTGATTCGAAATGGCCCAGAAGAGCTTCTCGCACGATCGCGCGTGCCTCCACCGTTCCTTCGGCCGCCTTGATGGCCCGGGCCAGCAGGTACTGGGCCATTTCTACCGCGTTTTGGAACGCCCCGTCGTGCGACGGGTACTCGTACCAACACGGGTTGAGGCTCGCGATGAGCGAGCTGAACGATTGGGGGGCCACCCCCTCGAAGGCGGCAGTGCCGCCCTCGAAGAGGGGCTGTCCGTTGTCCGTGGCGCACACAGGCGCGACAAACAACTGGTCCACGATCTCGGCGACGTGCTCGTTGCACAGTTCGGGCCAGTACTTCTGCCAAACGAGCCCGGCAGAAGAGTAAAAAATTCCGTTGGGACGCGCCCCCGCGCGCCCCTGCTGGTGGTGGTCGAACCGACCTCGGGCGGGGTCGTAGACCCCGCCGACGTCGATGACCACGTCGCACTCCGCGAGCACCCGCGGGTCGCGGGTGCGGACGAAGGTTGCTTGGGGTCGGGCGTCTGGGTCCGACTCTTCGTCGGCCCAGGCCCACCCCTCCACGCCCAGCGCCATCCGAACGATGGCGCTGGCGAGGACGTCGTCGGCGTGGAATACGCCGTTATGAGTACCAACTTTGATCGTCATACTTCTCCTCTCTGCGCCGCACCATGCAGCGCAACACGGCCCGTGCCGTTGCGCTTGGCAACGACTTGTGTCGTTACCAAGAGCAGCGTCACGCGCTACAAACACGAAGCGCCCGCCTATGCACGCCGCAGAGAGCGGTATGCACAGGCTGGCGCTGGGGTAGGCGCGGGAGCTAGTTGCTCCCGCACCAGAAGCAATCGAAGCCGATGCGGGACACGCCGCGCCCGGTGTTCGGGTCGATCTGACCCTGGCACCGTCCGCAGTAGACGCATTCGTCTGTGCGGTCGTCGACGGTCGCGGGCGCGGTCGCGGGTGCGGCGGCGCGTTCGATCGCCTCGCGCTCCGCCGCCTCGCGCTCGGCACGCTCGCGCTCGGCACGCTCGCGCTCGGCGGCGGCGAGCTGGTTCCGCAGGTGCCCGGCGCCGTAGCGCCGAGCCTCCGTGCGGGTGGCATAGAGGCCGAGCGCGACGACGCGCTCGATTACTTCGACTTTGTTCATAGACTCCTTTTTTGTTGAAGGAACCGTCGGCCCATGCCGACGCGCATGATCACGACACCATGCCGTGACCATGCGCGACGTCACGCGCTACAAACACGAAGCGCCCGCCCATGCACGCCGCAGAGAGCGGTATGCACAGGCGGGCGCTGGGGCAAGCGCGGTCCGTCAGGTCGCGAGCCGCACCACAACAGAGACGTACCCGCCCCGATAGCCGGAGCTCGCCGTCGCGCTCAGCACGGTGCCGATCGCGCCGACGATGCGGACGTTGCCAACGGTCCAACCGCCGGTTGGGTCGATCAATTCGATCGACCCTCCATCATAACCGGAAATGAACTTGGGCATCGTCCAGAATCCCTCCTCTTGCTGCCGACGCGTCGGAGCCCCGAAGGAGACTGTTACGTCTACGGTGGTCGCCGCGTTTGCCGCTTCCGCGGCCTCATCGAGCGCGGCGAGGCGGGCTTCGACCTCGTCCAGTTTCTCTGCGGCCCTTGGCCGCCATTCTTTCAGCCATCGCATTGCAGCGGGGACTGAAACGCCGAGCGCCTCGCCCACGTCGGCCCACGTTTGCGTGGGCTTGTCTGTCGCGGAGGCCAAGCCCTCCGCGAAGGTCCCGGTCTCCCATCCATCCCGCCCTGGAATGGCTCGGACGCCGGGGAAAAGCGCGAGACTGTAGGTTGTCTCGCTCCACTTCCCGTTTTTTGTGTACTCAGTGCCGAGGACGGCGACTGAGTTTGGAAGGCTCTGCCCATCAAAGGCAAAGACTTCCTCTCCCTTGATCAGGATCAGCCAAGCCTTGCGCGCTCGACTCCCCAACCCATTTGACCATTTCATGCAATAACCTCCTCGCTAATGCGGCTCCGATGCCGCCGTCCGATGATCTGCGCGCACGCAGATCGCCGCACGGCGTAGCCGGAACGTTGTTGGTCCGTTTGCCGGAACGAACGCGGGCAAACAGCGCGTGCAGCGCACGCGCCCCGCGAAGGGCGCGCTCAGCTGCGCGCGCTGTTGGTCCGTTTGCCGGAACAGCCGCGGGCGCGCGGGGAGCCGTGAGTCTTTGCAGACTCACGGCTCCCCGGCTCCCTAGAGACTACTTTACTTCGCTTTCGCCTTTGCGATGCGCGCGGCGCACACCGCGTTCACCGCCTTCAAGGCCTCCTTCCCCCCGTCCGCGAACGCTCGCTTCGCGAGGTGACCGGGCAGGTCCGCGTTGATCACCTTGCACTTGGCGATTGCGCCCGCGACTCGGGCCCGCGTGAGATCGGTGTCACTGAGCGCCGCGGCGACCGCGTGCATCTTCTGCACCGTCTCCTCGATTGCCGCGCTGACCGTCTCCGGCTCGGGGGCGGGAGCGGGGGCGGGAGCGGGGGCGGGAGCAGGGGCTTCCGTGCCCTTGCTCTCGCCCGCGCTGACCGTCTCCGGCTCGGGGGCGGGAGCGGGGGCGGGAGCAGGGGCTTCCGTGCCCTTGCTCTCGCTAGACTCCACGTTGCTGAGCTTGTTGTTCGTCGTCGTTGCTGTCGCCATGGTATCGAACTCCCTCCCGCTCATCACGGGAAGTTGCACCCGTGCCCTTGTGTGAAACATTCACACGCGAGCCGTGGTGCGCCATGGGACGTACACCGCACGTCGGCGCAAGCGACGACGAACGGTGCACGACCCGTCAAGTATCGGCTGGCATTGACCGTCCGCTCGGATGGCGGGCAGGCTCCGCCCGTGCCGATTCCTGACGCCACGGATCGTCCCGCGGGTAAGTGCATAATAGCGAAAACCGCGAAACGGTCAAGTTGCCGGGGGAAACGCGGGGGAAACGCGGGCGTAACGCGGCGTTTTTAGGGTAAAGTTCGGGCACAGCGGGCAAAGCGCGGGCGTGCGGCGTGGTGCGTGTCACATGAGACGTGACACGAACCACGTGCAATGTGGTGCGTTGCACATGAAACGTGATGTGCGTCACGTGGAACGCTTCACGTGTCACGTGATAATCGGTGCGCATCACGTTACACGTGAAAAACGGGCTCACAACGTGTCACGTGGCCAGTCCGGGCCGCGCTGCGTGCGCGTCTGCGCGGCCCTTGGCTGCGTGCGGCACGGTCGCGACCATGCGTGACCGGTTCGGGCGTCCCACCCTACCCCCCTAGCGTGAGATCAACGCGAGCGGAGCGCGACGCGTCGCGCAAGGCGGGAGACGATGTCGAAACTGCTAATAATCTTTCCCCTTGCGCTCGATAGGGGGTCGTGGTTATCTCCGGCGCCATGAAGATGACATCCACAGACGACCAGATTCCTGACAACGGTGAAGAACAAGCCAAAGACCTGGATGAAAGCTACAAGACTCAACGTGGTTTAGAGGTATCTACCGCAAACTATGTAGAGCTTGGTGCGGCTCAGATGGTCATCGGTCCTGACGGGATGCCGATTGTTGCGGGCGAACCGCGGGCCACCGGGGATGGGTTGTCAGGCGCAAATTTTGTCTGCGCCGCTGATCCAAGCACGGGGCGACCTGCCTGCGACTACTACGCTGCCGTGATCTTGACGGCGGAGGGCACGGTCAAGGGTTTCGGCAAGGAGAAGCCGCGCGCTCTGCGTAGGTTTTGCACGAAGTTGGCCGCGCAGTCGGAGCTGATGGAGCTGACCGAGACTGAGGTTTTTGCTTGTACCCTGCGCACGCCGAAGGATGCAGCAAGCGCTGCTGTCATCGTCAACTTTGAGACTCGCCAGAAGAAGATTGCTGCCGAAGCCGCCAAAACGTCCGACAATTTCGAGATCTGAGGAGACCTCCATGGCCAACAAGAAGCCCCAGAACAGCCCCCCGACCAACACCAAGTCAGCCGCGCAGCCGAGCCCTTCTGCCAAGGCCAAGAGCGCGGACGTGGACGTGAGCGCAGCCGGGCAAAGTCCGGGCATCCAGCTGCCCCCGGCTTTGTCGAACCTGCTGGCTACTCTGCGCGACGACCGCAAGGCTCTGCTCAAGGAGAAGCCTGTTACGGACGAGGCGACGACGAAGTTCCTCGCTCACTTCCTCTATCCTCGCCTGATCGAGAGCGTAGAGATCCTGGGCGTCGGTCTGTCCGAGACCTATGGCGTTGCATCACAAGCGTTTACGGAGACCTTGCGGATGCGCGAGTACGTAGACCGGAAGGTGGAAGAGCTGCCCGATACTCCAGAGGGCACGGTGTACGTGACCGAGGACAACCTTGACGTCCTACGCCAGTCTCTCGCAGCCTTGGGATTGATTCTTCAGTCAAAGGCACCGAACGACGCAGAGATTCAGACCGCCTTCAACCTCGTGACCGCCGCCTTCACTGCTGTTGCAGGCGATGGCGCTGTAGATGTCGAGGATGACGAGGACGAGGACGAGGACGAGGACGAGGACGAGGACGAGGGCGATGACGAGGGCGATGATGACGGAGACGATGAGGACGACGACGAACCCTTGGATAGCGCGAGAGCGCCGCGTAACGGAGGTCGCGCGTGAGCCTGGGCGATCCGCACACGGAGGTCGTTGATCCGTTGTCGGGCGACGACGAGATTCGCCAAGTTCTCAGTAGCTTTGCTGCGGCGCATCAAGTGGAAGGCGAGAAGCCTAAGCGCAAGGCAGCGGCGAAGAAGAAGGAAGAGAAGCCCGCTCTCCCGGTGCGCGTGGTGCAAGGCGAGCCGGAGGACGAGGATGAGGAGCCTGAGATGGACGATGACAACGAGTCTGTGGAGACGCAGTTCGAAGGCATGGCGTCCGAGGACAGCGTAGGGGACGACGATGACGGGTCTGATGGGCTGCCTCCAGCGTCTCGGGCTCGCAAGCCCAAGCCGGAGGCAGGTCAGAAGGATGATATCTGGTCGTGGTACGAAAAGTTCAAGATTGGGGTGGACCCCGACATGGACATCCAGATTATCCGGGTGTACCCAAAGATTTTCCCCAACGGCGTTGTGGCGGAGGGCCTGCTCGACACTTGTCCTACGCCGATCGATGCTGAGTATGTCGCTCGGACGTATGGCGGAGGTCGGTATGAGATCTATGCCATGGGCCCTGGGAAGGGCGGGCATGGTCGCAGACGCTACAGCAAGTACACGCTTTCGATTCCGGGTGTCGCGAACTCTGCGATGCCGTCGTCACTCGCCAAGGAAGCGCTGGGCAAAGGAGACACGCGTATGCAGCAACCGGTAGTGGTGGCGCCGCCTTCCGTGACGGAGAACACAAGCGTCACTCAGCAAGCTCTCAAGACTCTTGAGAAAGTTAGCGATGACGCGCAAAAACGCGCAAAGAACCTTGAGGACCGCATGTACAACGGAGCGGCAAGCGGCGTGGCGGAAGCCACCAAGATGGCCGACATCGTGCGTGACGAGTCGGATAAAAGGGTCCAGCTGCTGCGTGAGCAGGCCGAGCGAGAAGCGCGGTACATGCGTGAGCAGTCTGAGCGGGAGGCAAAGCTGTTGGAACAGCGTCTTCTGGAGCGGGATAAGGAACTTGAACAACTTCGAGGGGAGGTTCGCCAGATGCAGCAAGCCGCGCCGGGGACTATCAGAGAGATTGTAGACATGGTTCGACCGAACCGTCCTGATAGCTCGATCAGCCAAGAGGTGATGAACTCTCTGTTGAGCAAGCACGGCATCGAGCTGGAAGCCATGCGCGCGGCTCATGCGCGGGAGATCGAGGCCACGCGTGCAGCAAACCTTCGCGAAATTGAATCGATCCGTCAGTCCAACGAGCGCGACCGGGATGCGGACCGTCGCGAGGCTGCTGCGCGTGAATCGCGCATCGCGGATCAACTGGCTCAGGTACGTGAGGAGCGTCGGCGTGACCTGGAGATGAACCGGCAGATGCAGGAGCAGCGTGACCTTGCTTCGCGAGACCGTGAGCAGAGCCGCGTCGAGCTTGTCGACACGATGTGGCAAGCGCGCATGCGGAGCGCGGAGGAGGCGGCCAACTTCCGCATTGCTTCGTTGTCCGCAGAAGCTGAGCGACTACGCGGAGAGATCGCCGATTTGCGCTCGAAGGCGCGCGAGGACGGCGACGTGTACTCGCAGATTGAAAAAGCCAAGCAACTTCTCGATGTTGCGCGTGATATGGGCGGCGGGAGCAGCGGCGGCGGTGGTGGGCTTGGCTCCGACATTGACATCGCGCCTCCCCCACCCCCGCCCCCGCCCCCGCCGCCAACCAAGGGCGTCATCGATCAGGTCATGGAGCACGGCCCCATGATTGCAAAGATTGTTGGCGATCTAGTTGGAAGCGATACCAAGAAGAAGCAGAAGAAGCCCGTTTCAGCAGCACCTCCGCTTGGGTCTGTGGTAAATACGCCTCAAGGCAGGATGGTCGTCACGCCGCAGGGGATGGTGCCCGAGTACATTTACGCGCAGAACGTTCGGAGTCAGGTCAACCCGCAGATGCGTATGTTCGGTCCACCGCAGATGCCGCAGATGCCGCAGATGCCGCAGATGCCGCAGCTCGGTGCACCGCAGATGCCGCAGATGCCGCAGGGTCAGATGGTTCCGCAGCGCCCGCAGCGTCCGCAGCGTGGTCCGGCACAGCGTGGTCCGGGGCAGCGGGGTCCCGGTTCGCGGATGCAGGGGCGCCCGATGCCGCAGCAGGCGGCGCCTCGCCGCACCTCGCGGCCTGAGGAAAACTTTGAAGACATGTTTGACCGTATGTACAAGGAAGCCGACGAAGGCGTGGATGCAGGCGATGGTGAGCCTGAGGCCCCCGCAGATCAGATGGTGGTGGCTGCGCCAAACATCTTTGAAGCGGAGGAGCAGGTGGTCGGTGCGAAGGAGCCTCTTTCGGGCACGGCCGCAGCGTTTGTGGCGCGCGCGCTCGACGATGGACTGAACGAAGCGATGGAAGTCGACGAGTTCATCAATGCGATCAAGCAGCGTGTTCCCGAGGAATATCTACAAGATCTGGTGAAGTACACGGCGCAGGAAGTGGTGGCGAGTGTGCGAGAGCACGCGCCGCGCAGCATGGCCTTGTCGCCGGGCGGCTTGGAGTTCACGTCAGCCGTGATGACGCGGCTCCGCGCCATGTACGGAATCGCTTGAGACTTCTGCTCGGTTAGGTGGTAGTCTCGCGCCAACGTGAGCTACCAACAAAGCCGAACGACCGAACGACGCGCTGGCCGGGTTCGCTTCTTCCATGGAGCGACTCGTGTCGGCGTCGTCTTTTTTGACGGCAAAGCGGCAGCTTTCCCTGCTGAGCCATTCGTGAAGGTCGGGCTTGCGGTCGGCGATTCGTTCGTCATGGTCGTAACTCGGGAGGGCAAGAGGGTCGTTGGTGTCACGATCACTCCGATGCCGCCTCCGCGCGTGCCCCTTGCTACTCTTGGTCGTGTCACCCCTAAGGTGTACGACCGTGTGGGCAGGGGCTTGGTCACTCGGAAGAAACCTGAACCGTTGGGTTGCGCGCAGGTAGAGAGCCGTGCGACAGTCCCCGCGGGCCGCCCTGGGAGTCGTTCATGAGAACGTCGGCGCCAGGAACTGACTATCTAAGCGTACCGTCGAAGCGTATTCAGTACCTCGGCACGCCGCAGACCGTTGCGACGATGTCGGCGCTCGCCCTCGGTCCGAGGGGAGAGCAGTCGACTCTCGTCCGGCGGCACGCTGAGCGTATCGTGGCGAACCTGCGCCCGAAGGACTACGCGTCGGAGTTGATGGCGATCTTTTACTGGTGGTGCCGCGCGGGGCGATACACCCGCGATCCCATCCACGTCGAACTCCTGAAAGACCCTGAGCGCCTCGTCACGGACGGGGAGCGTGGGCATCTGGTGTGCGACTGCGACGAGTTCGCGCTCGGCATCGCGACTGATTGCTTGGTGATTGGTGCTCCGGCGCAGTTTGTGACGGTGGGGTTCCGTCCGCGCATGCCGGGTGCGCCGGAGATCTATACGCACGTCTTTGCGCGTGCACAGGACCCCCGCACGGGGATCTGGTGGGTGCTTGACCCTGTCGCTGGCGTCAAAGCTGGTTCGATGCTCAAGCGAGTGCAGCAGTATCGTATCTATCCAATCGGGTGAACCATGGCCTATCAATCAATCTCCCACGCTCGTTCGCATCGCGTTCCCTTTGCGGGGCTCGGTCGTGCACCCGGTTACATGGGCAATTACTGCTCAGATGGCTTGGCGGGCCCGAGTCCGGGAGATGCGGATTTCTTGAAATCTCTGATGCCGGATGGCGGCGGCGCGAAGGCAGGCGGCGTCGGGGCTGCGGCGGCAGGCGGCGGCGGAGCGGCAGCGGTGGCAAGCGCTTTCGCAGAGGGCTTCAAAACCACCAGCACCATCATCGATGCTGCGATGGGTGGACCGCAGAAGCGCGAGCGCGAGTCGCAACGCAACCTTCAGATTGCGCAGCTCACGGCTCAAGCCGCGGCGGGCAACGCTGCTGCGCAGGTCGAGATCGAGCGCCTTCGCGCCGAGGCGTCTGTCGAGGCGGCGAGGCTCGCTGGCCAAGCGGGGGACGCGTCTAGCAAGAAGACAATGATGATCATCGGCGGCGTCGGGCTGCTTGCTGTAGTTGGGATCGGGGCTGTCATTGCTTTGAAGAAGTGACCTGATGAGCTACGCAAAAAAAGGCATGGGAGAAGGGTGGGCGTTTCTTGCAGAAACCGTCGCCAAGACAACTGGCGCCACGACGGATGCCATTACCGGAAAGTATGCGAAAGCCGCGCGCACCGCCGGTAACGTAGAAAAGGCTGCACGCGCTGAGCTTGAGGGCGCACAGGCTGCCGCGCAGGGTTTGCAGCAGGCGGCACAAATCGCTGCTGAGGGGCAAGTAGCGACTGTCGCTGCGCAGATCGAAGCTCACAAGAAAAACACAGAGAAGCGTAACAAGATGATCCTGATCGGCTCCGGCGCGATTGCAGGAGTTCTGCTGCTCGGGTTTGTAGGATATCGCCTGACGAGGAACCCATGAGCTACGCGCAGCCAAAGCTGGGTTTGGATCTGTGGGGCGCAGCCACAGGTCTTATCGGAAAAAGCATTGACTACGCAGCGGGAGGTCCCAAGCAGCGGGAGCGCGCTCGCGCGTCCGCTGCGCGGACAGAAGATCTGCGCCGCCAGACGGCCGAAGCACAGGCAACGACACAGGCAGGCGCTGAGGCACTGCAACAGGAAGCGGCGCGGCGTTCGGCTGAGCTGGCCACGGCGGCTGCTGAAGAAGAAGCGAAGAACAAGAAAGCGCTTGCCATGAAGCTCGGCATCGGTGCCGCAGCTGTGCTAGGGCTCGGCGCTGTGGCTTGGTTTGTCACGCGAGACTGACGAGGGAAAGATGTACAAAGACGATGCTCTGACGAGGTTCACGCGCGAGGCAGGTCAGCAGATCATGATGCACGTCATGGCGCAACCTCAGGGTGCTCGCTCCGATGTCGTGCGCGCGGCTCTTGAGTCGATCAAGCCGGGGCTCCACGCAAAGGTCGATCGGATGGCCGGTCGCATCGCGGCCGGAGGCATTTCGACCTTCATGGCCTACGAAGAAGCCTTGCGGCTGGCGCTTGCTGACGTGTTTGTCGATTCGATCAAGGCGCTCGGCAAGGCGCGCGCTACGGGGCGTGTTGACGACGCGGCGCTTGACGCGCAGCGTTTGTTCTACGGCCAGCTTGACGAGCAGGGCGTCTCTGGGCTCGGCGGGGATTCTGGTCTCGGCAACGCCGCGAAGGACGCGGCAAATTTCTTCGTGAATATAGCGCGTTCAGCCTCCTGTTCGCCTGAGGTCAAGGAAGCCATTCTCAGCAACATCAACAACGAGACGGCACGAAGCCTTACGACCGCGGGTCTCGCAACGGCCAAGGGTGTTGCGAACTGCGCAGGGCTTCCCGGGGCGACGCCTGCCCCGGCTCCTGCTGCTGCGCCGGGTCCGACCCCTCCGGCTCCTGCGCCCGAGGAGAAGAGCAACGTCACCACGTACCTGCTGGTCGGCGGCGCTGTGCTCGGACTCGGAGCCATCGCGTTCTTTGCACTTCGCAAGTAGCTCAAAAATCAGGAGAAATCATCTATGAGACCGCGCAAGAAAACCTCTAGGCCGACTGGGATGCTCGCCAACCCGCTCGACGCGTACGAGTCGTCTTACGACCTAGTCGCCAACGAGGGGGAGGCGATCGTGCTGTTTTCTGGGTCGCACACGGACCATGACCTGCTCGAAGAGCACTGGAACTTCGTCGAGCAGCTGGCTCGGAAGCATGTTGAGCAGCATGGCGTCGTTCCGATGATCGGCACCTACGAGATGCCGTCGGAAATCGAGCCGCTGCCGAACGCGCTCTACGGCCCGGCGAGCGGCGACAAGCCGGTTCCCGAAGAAGGCGTGTTCTACGCAAGTCGCGGTGGCCGTCCGTGGAAGGATAGGCTGATCCTTGCGCCGAAGCGGTCGAGCCATCTGATCACGGTGATCGCGGTTCCAGAGTTCAGGGCGGATGCGCCGAAAGAGCGCTTGGTCGCCTTCACCGCGTATGGCGGTCCCATGGCTCCGCAGAACGCGGAAGACCCTGGCAACAAGAACCCCGCTGCTGCCCGCAAGTTCTGGGCAGAGCATGCTCTCGCAGTCGATGAGGTTCCGTCGTCTTAGCGCTTGCTTGGCTAGATGTGGTTTGCCGTGGGCTGGCATGCCATAGTTTTTAATTACGCTGGAGAAACAGACACATGGATGAGTACGCATTCGACGGTGATGGGCTTGGTGTCGAGACGGACAACCCGATGGAGAGCACGGCGTTCGACTACATCCCGTCGGAGGATGGACCGTACGGAGGCGAGCCGCTGACCGAGACCGACCAGTCTTCGTACGGCCTCGACTACAACGGTCCTGAGACCGAGGACCCGGGCATGGGGCCTGGCATGGTCCAGACCGATTTTGGAGCGCATCCGTGGGGCACTGGCGCCGGTGGCGGCTACCGCCCGATGTCGCAGTCGCGCACGGACGATCAGCCGCTTGGTTCTACAGAGGCGCAAAAGCGGCTTGCGATTCAGCAGCCGTCTAACGCGGCGATCGACCCTGAGACGATCTATGACCGCCAGTCGTATGAGTACGCATCGGGCGACACGGTCGGCGCTGGCATCTTCGACATGCCGGAAGGCGTGACCTGGAACGCCAACGACGGCATCTTC
>Ga0172373_10005823_pt1 | contig 16723 bp, 12 predicted proteins | sample Lak10m_2_FD_114546 | JGI IMG/M metagenome (GOLD analysis project Ga0172373, IMG submission 114546) | Freshwater microbial communities from Kabuno Bay, South-Kivu, Congo - kab_092012_10m | ecosystem: Environmental > Aquatic > Freshwater > Lake | place: Democratic Republic of the Congo...
CTCAAAGGTGAAATGAGCATTGTTGGCCCGCGTCCCGAAAGAGCTTTCTTCGTAGAACAATTATCAAAGGAAATTCCTTATTATAAAAGACGATTAAAAGTTAGGCCTGGAATAACAGGCTGGGCGCAGGTCAAACACAAATATGATGAATCAATTGAGGACGTAAAAATAAAATTGAGGTACGATCTTTTTTACATCGAAAACATGTCTTTAAGAATGGATTTTAAAATCCTGCTTAGAACAATTTTTGTAGTTTTGTTTGGTAAAGGTCAATAGCAATTATTAATAAAAAAATATGCCTGAAAATAAAACGCTAATAATCGTCCCGACATTTAATGAGCTTGATAATATAACAAAGCTTATTCCGGATTTATTAAGTCGTACTGCTAATCCGGATATACTGATTGTTGATGATAATTCACCAGATGGAACCTCGGATTTCATTCAACGATTAGCAGTAAATAATGATAGGATCCATTTACTCAAACGTGAAAAAAAAATGGGACTTGGCACTGCATACATTGAAGGATTTAAATTTGCTCTTAAAAATAATTACGATTTTATTTTTGAAATGGATGCAGACTATTCACACGACCCAAAAGAAATTCCAAACTTTTTAAATGCCATTCAAGATAATGACCTTGTTCTTGGAAGTCGTTACAGCAATGGTGTAAACGTTGTAAACTGGCCTATGCGCCGCTTGCTGTTAAGTTATTTCGCAAATATTTATACAAGACTTATTACGGGATTGCCGGTTAAAGATGCTACAGGCGGCTTCAAATGTTTCAGAAGAAAAGTACTTGAGACAATAAACCTTGACCGTGTGAAATCTAACGGATATGCATTCCAAATTGAAATGACGTATAAGGCATTTAAAAAAGGATTTAGAATAAAAGAGATTCCTATCATTTTTATAGATCGGATGAAAGGCAAGTCTAAAATGTCGAAACGAATTGTCCGAGAAGCAATTTTCATGGTTTGGAAACTTCGTTTACGAAGTTTGATTGGAAAACTTTAAACTGAAACTAAATTGATACTTTCAGTCATCATAGTTAATTATAACGTTAAAGAATATCTTCAAAATCTTCTTTACTCCTTAGAGAAATCAGCCGCAGGAATTCAATACGAAGTAATCATTGTTGATAATGCTTCTGATGATGGAAGTGTTGAATTAATAAAAGAAAAATTCTCATCAGTAAAATTAATTGCAAACGAGAAAAATCTTGGCTTTGGCAAAGCAAACAATATAGGCTTGGCTTTATCGAAGGGGGAATTTATTCTTCTGATTAATCCCGATACAATTATTCAGGAAGATACGCTGACTAAAATGTTTTCTTTTTTGGAATCCAATAATCAAATAGGATTAGCCGGTTGTAAAATTCTCAATCCTGACGGAACTTTGCAGCTTGCTTGCAGAAGGAGCTTTCCCGGACCTTGGACATCGTTCTGTAAAGTTACCGGTTTAAGTAATTTATTTCCCAACAACCGATTTTTTGCTCGCTACAACCTTACTTATTTAGATGAAAATAAATCCTACGAAGTAGATGCAATTTCAGGTTCGTTCATGATGATGAGAAGAGAAGTTTATGAAAAAGTCGGCGGTTTCGACGAGCAATTTTTTATGTATGGCGAAGATCTTGATTTATGTTTTCGAGTTCAGAAAGCCGGTTTCAAAAATTTTTATGTACATAATACTCAGATTATTCACTATAAGGGGGAGAGCACTCGTCGAAGTAATTTGGACGAAACAAATGTTTTTTACAATGCAATGCACTTATTCGTGAAAAAGCATTTATCGAGTTCAATTATTGTTGAGCTTATTCTTCGAAGTGCAATAAATTTTAGAAAAATCCTTGCATTTGCGGCGCGCAAAAAAAATACTTTCATATTTCTCGCTTTGGATGTTCTTCTGTTTGATCTATCACTTTTTATCTCTGAAAAAATTTACTCATCAATCAGTGATTGGAAAGGCTTCCCTGAAAGGGATCTGCTTACTGTTTTTACACTTCCGGCGGCTCTTTACGGTTTGATCGCTTTGCTTTCCGGAGACTATAAAAGGGACAGATTATCTGTACTAAAAAATCTTGGAGTCTTGGCTGCAAGCTTTATTCTGCTAACTTCGCTAACATTCTTTTTCAAGCAGTTTGCATATAGCCGTGCGGTGGTGATTATTTTATTTATCATCTTATTTTTTATGCTTTCTGTTTGGCGAATAATTGCCAAACTAGTTTTTAAAATTGGTTGGGAAAAGGATCACTTAAAAGAAAAGCGAACATTGATAGTTGGAACTAATGAATTATCTCTCAAAATTGCTTCAAAGTTGAAAAAAAAATATACCGATTTTCATACAGTGACAGGATTAATTTCAGCTTCAAATAAAGAAATTGGAAAAACAGTTCAAGGTTTTGAGGTGCTCGGCAGTATTCAAAATATTAAGAAAATTATTTTTAGTAATAAAATTAACGAAGTGATTTTTTCATCCGAACTTAGCTACTATGAGATGATGGTGATAGTTTCCGATTGTCAAAATCTTTCAGTTGATTTTAAAATAATTGGTGATGACCTAGATTTTATTGTTGGCAAAACAAAAGTCTCACTTTTGGATGACTTACCGTTAATCGAATTAACGTACAGCATCACCAATCCAGTGCAAAGATTTATGAAAAGAGCATTTGACATTTGTATATCAACTGCGGTTTTGTTTTCATTCTATCCTTTAATATATTTCATCAGTAAACTGAACGCAAAGCAAAGTGATTTTAGAAAAATTATTCTGCAAGTTCCATCAGTCTTTAAAGGCACTAAAAGTTTTGTGGGTCCTGCGTTTATTGAAAATGAATCAGAACTTTATTTTGGCAAACCGGGATTAACCGGTTTCTGGTTTAATGAAGATGCTAAAAAAGATGACATGAAAAAACTGAATATCCTTTATGCCAAAAATCAAAATATATGGCTTGACCTTGAAATCCTTGGCAAAACGATAACTAAAATTTGGAGTAAATAAATTACATGGCAAAAGCAGTACTGGATTTTGAAAAACCAATAATCGAATTGGAAGCAAAACTTGAAGAGATGAAAAAATATTCGGATAATCTTGATATTGATAAAGAAATTGTTCGAATAGAAAGCAAAGTCAGACAGCTTAAAGAAGAACTTTACAGAGATCTTACCCGCTGGCAGCGCGTTCAACTCGCACGACATCCCGATAGACCTTACACACTTGATTACATTGACTTAATGACTTCGAATTTTGTCGAGCTTCATGGCGATCGGAATTACCGCGATGATAAAGCTATTGTCGGTGGTTTTGCAATGATAGACGATTTCAAAGTTATGATTATAGGACATCAGAAAGGAAGGGATACAAAATCCAATCTTTATAGAAATTTTGGAATGCCAAACCCTGAAGGTTATCGTAAAGCACTCCGGCTGATGAAACTTGCAGAAAAATTTGGCAAGCCCGTAATTACAATGCTCGATACCCCCGGCGCATATCCCGGCATTGAAGCCGAAGAGCGCGGGCAGGCTGAAGCAATTGCAAGAAACCTTTTTGAAATGAGCCGCCTTCGTGTACCGATTATCGTCGTGATTATTGGGGAAGGGGCAAGCGGCGGGGCTTTAGGTCTTGGTGTCGGAGATAGAATATTAATGCTTGAAAATTGCTGGTACTCGGTTATCAGTCCCGAATCCTGTTCAAGTATTTTATGGAGAAGTTGGGAATATAAAGAGCAAGCCGCAGAAGCGCTCAAACTTACTTCTACTGATTTGCTCGAACAAAAAATTATAGATCGAATTGTTCCCGAACCACTTGGCGGCGCTCACAAAAATCAATCCGAAGCGGCAGCTAATCTGAAAGTTGTTTTAAAAGAAGAGTTAGCTCAATTAATAAAAATTAAACCAGATAAACTGGTTGAAAATAGAATAGAGAAGTTTTATAAAATGGGTGTGTACGTAGAATAACTGATTTGTTACTTTTAATTTTATCTTTTTTATCTTAATTGTAATGCCGGATTTGATCCGGCATCTATTTTTTCATTAAATCTATCAACTTAAATTTCAAATAATATTATGCTGATTCATCGAACAGAACTTAGAGTTCGTTATGCCGATACTGATCAAATGGGCAGGGTATATAACGGAAAATTTTTTGAATATTTCGAAGTGGGCAGAACTGAAATGATGCGCGAACATAATCTTCCGTATAAAACAATTGAAGCAAATGGTTACCAAATGCCAGTTGCCGAAGCTCATATCAATTACAAGTTACCGGCTTTATATGACGAAGTTTTAATTATTGAAACAAGAGTAGAAACACTTCCAACGGTAAAAGTTAAAATTGATCACACAATTATTAGTAAAGAAAGAAATGAAATTATTGCCGAAGGATACATCACACTTGTTTTTATAAATATGAATACTAAACGTCCCTCGCGTCCGCCGGAATTTTTTATGAATGCCATAAAAAAATTTTATTGATTAATTTTAATGCTCGATAAACTTAAACAACTTACTAAAGACACCGCCATCTATGGGATCAGTACGATGGTCGCGAGATTCATTACATTTCTGCTTGTTCCATTCTATACAAATATTTTCAATCCTGATGAATATGGAATCATCACAAATCTTTACGCATTTATTGGCTTGATGAATATAATTTACATTTATGGAATGGATGCGGCATACATGAAATTTGCAGCTTCAAAAGAAAATGGTGAAGAGAAAGATATTTTCTCAACTCCTTTTATTTCTGTTGCACTGGTTGGTATGGTTCTCGGCGTGATTATTTTATTACTGTACAAAAAGATTTCCATGCTGCTGGGGATTCCAGATCACTTTCAGCACTTAATACTTTATCTGCCATTAATTCTTTTGATTGATGCACTTGCAGTAATTCCATTCATAAAGCTGCGGCTTGAAAGAAAAGCGAAGACATTCGGCTTATTTAAAATCCTAAATATTATTATCACAGTTTTAATGAATATTGTTTTTATTTTTTTACTTCGCTGGGATATCGAAGCTGTTTTAATAAGCAATTTAATCGCTTCAATTGTTTCCCTCCTCCTAGTCTTTCCGTCAATACGCAAGTCTTTTCACTTCAGCTTTAATTTTCTTCTAATGAAGCGATTATTAAAATTTGGACTGCCTTATCTTCCTGCGGGACTTGCTTCAATGATCATTCAAGTAATTGATAGACCAATTATAGAGCACCTGACTAACCTTAGAACACTCGGAATTTATCAGGCAAATTATAAGCTTGGAATTTTTATGATGCTGTTTGTAAATATGTTTCAGTATGCATGGCAGCCGTTTTTTCTACAGGAAGCAAAAAGTGAAAATGCCAAAGAACTTTTTGCAAAAGTTCTGACCTACTTTACGATTGCAGGCAGCACAATGTTAGTTGTTTTTTCTTTATTCATTGATAATATCGTCAAGTTTAGTTTTTTCGGTTATTCGCTAATCGGATCAGCATATTGGGTGGGGCTCGATATTGTCCCAGTGGTTTTGTTCGCTTACTTATTTAATGGGCTTTACGTTATTTTTACTGCAGGGATTTTCATAAAAGAAAAAAGTATTTATGTGCCTCTCATAACCGGCGCAGGAGCTTTGGTAAATATATTAGCCAATTTAATTTTAATACCAACTTTGGGAATAATGGGGGCGGCGTTGGCTACACTCGCAAGTTATTTCGTAATGGCTGCAGGTTTATATTTTGTCAATCAAAAAATTTATAAAATTGCTTATGAAAATTGGAAGATGATAAAAATATTTATAGTTATAGGTGTAATTGGATTTTCATATTTCCATTTTCTTTATCGAAACGAATTAACTATTTTTATAAAAATTATTTTGCTGATAAGTTTTCTAATTGCTTTGTTTATTTTTATAATTGATAAAAACGAAATGAGCTTTATAAAATCTAAACTTGGAAGTATTAAGAAAAAATGATATGAAATCTGAGTTGACAATAAATATAAAAAGAATTTTAAGCGGCTTTGATGATGTCGAACTTCCGCGTTATGCCACTGAAGGAAGCGCCGGCATGGATATTCGGGCGGCAGTAAACGATGAAGTAATATTAAAAGCCGGCAAAACAATTTTAGTCCCCACGAATTTTAGTCTTGAAATTCCGGAAGGTTTCGAAATTCAAGTTAGACCAAGAAGCGGGATGGCAATCAATCATTCAATCGGGATATTAAACTCTCCCGGTACAATTGATTCGGACTATCGCGGAGAGATAAAAATAATTTTATTCAACTTCGGAGAAGAAGATTTTATTATCAAACGCGGCGACAGGATTGCACAATTAATTGTTTCGAGAGTATATCGGACTATGCTAAATGAAATTGATGAGTTGAATAGCACCGGCAGAGGTTCCGGCGGGTTTGGTCACACAGGAAAAAGTTAAAAATATTTTTTACTAAGTTTTTAAAATTTGATTTAGAAGAAATTCTTAATCATAAAATTTCAGATATTTTTTATGTCAGAATTTGTTCACTTACATAATCACACACATTACAGCCTTCAGGATGCCGCCTGCACAGTTGATAGCCTCGTTGAAGCGGCGGTAAAAAATAATATGAAATCCGTGGCGTTAACAGACCACGGAGTCATGTACGGCATTCCTGAATTCTATCGCAAAGCAACCGCTGCAGGAGTTAAGCCGATACTTGGAATGGAAGCTTACGTAGTTTCTGAGGGCAGCAGATTTTCAAAAGGTAAATCTGAAGATCAGAATGGTAAAAAAAGACAGAAGCATTATCATCACTTGATTTTATTGGCAAAAAATAAAACCGGCTATGATAATCTATCAAAGCTTTCAACTCTCGGTCATACTGAAGGATTTTATTATAAACCAAGAATAGATCTTGAACTCCTACGTAAATATAAGGAGGGGTTGATATGCACATCAGCTTGCGCCGGAGGTGTTGTATCTTCTCACCTTGTAAATAACAGCTATGAAAAGGCACGAGAGACTGCTGTAACTTATAAAGAAATTTTCGGCGATGACTTCTATCTCGAAATTCAAGATCATAATATGGAAGTCGAAAAGCCGGTGCTCGAAGGAATGCCGAAACTTTCCAGAGAGCTTGGAATAAAATTAGTTGCTACTAATGATTGCCATTATATCGAAAAAGATCACGCAATTGCCCACAACATTTTGCTGCTTCTTTCAGACAAATCGGGCACGGACTATAGAACATTAAGATACAACACTGACCAGGTTTATTTTAAATCTGCAGATGAAATGAAAAAGCTTTTTAAAAATTTTAAAGGCGCCATCGATCATACTTTAGAAATTGATGAAAAGATCAATCTCGTTTTTGAAAAGCAAAAATTTCTATTCCCGCAATTTCAAATTCCGAATGATTCCTCCGCAAAATCTTCCGAAGAATATTTTGAGTTGCTTGCCCGGGAGGGGTTAAGGAAACGGTTTACAGAAATAACAGACGAAATTGCCGAGCGATTCGAATATGAAATCAAAGTAATAAAACAAATGGGCTTTGCAGATTATTTTCTGATAGTTCAAGATTTTATTGACGCTTCAAAAAAAATGCAAATACCTGTCGGACCGGGAAGGGGCAGCGCTGCTGGTAGTCTTGTTGCTTATGTACTTAGCATCACTAATATTAATCCGCTTGATTATAATTTATTATTTGAGAGATTCCTGAATCCTTCAAGAAAATCTATGCCTGATATAGATATTGATTTTGCAGATGATAAACGCAGTGATGTGATCGATTATGTCCGCAAAAAATATGGTTCCGAGTGTGTAAGTCAGATTATAACTTTTAATCGTCTTTCTTCAAAAGCTGTATTACGAGATGTAGCGCGTGTTTTGAAAATCCCCATCCCCACTGTAAATAAGATTACGAAATTTATTCCGTCTAAATTTGGAAGAGTTTATACAATTCAGCAGGCAATAGATGAAGTTGCCGAATTGAAATGGCTGCAAAATCCTAAGGAACCGGAAATACAGGCACTGATAAAATATTCAAAAGTTCTCGAAGGGATGAATCGTAACTCCTCGAAGCATGCAGCGGGGGTTGTAATTACTCCTCATGATGTTAGTGAATATGTACCGATGGCTAATGCAGTATCGCAATCCGAAATTGTAACTCAATTCAATATGAAGGAATTGGAATCAGCCGGATTATTAAAAATGGATTTTTTGGGGCTGCGAACCCTTACGATTATTCGGGATACGATTTCGCTTGTTGAAAAAAATCATAAAATTAAAATTGATATTGACTCAATTCCACTGAATGACGAAAAAACTTTTCAACTATTCTCCAAGGGACAAACCACCGGCGTGTTCCAGTTTGAATCTCCGCCGATGAGAGAGTATCTTAAAAAATTAAAACCTACTTCGTTGAATGATCTTGCTGCGATGAATGCGCTTTACCGCCCCGGACCTATGGAATTCATTGATGATTTCATAGATAGGAAATATGGTGTTAAAGAGGTGGTTTATGCCCACCCCCTGCTCGAAAGCATTCTTAAAGAAACTTACGGCGTGATTGTATATCAGGAGCAGGTTATTCAAATTGCAAATATAATTGCAGGGATGTCGCTTGCCGAAGCAGATATATTGCGCAGAGCAATGGGGAAAAAAGATCTTAAGGCAATGAAAGAGCAAAGTAAAAAATTTATTTCTGGTGCTGCTAAAAATGGAATTTCAGAAAAAGCTGCAAAAGAAATTTTTGAGGCAATTGACAAGTTTGCTAATTATGGATTTAATAAAAGTCATGCTGTTGCTTACAGTTATGTCGCTTATCAAACTGCTTATCTGAAGTCATATTTTACTCCGGAATTTTTAGCAGCAAACCTTACAAACGAATTTGGTAATTCGAATAAAGTAACCGCTTTTCTTGAAGATTGTCGAAAACTTAAAATTGATGTTCTCCCCCCTGATGTGAACAACCCTTCTGTTTATTTCGATGTCGAAAATGATACAATTCGATTTGGAATGTCTGCTATTAAAAATGTGGGCATTCAAGCAGTAGAAGAAATTATAAAAAGTAAAAGGAAGCTCGGACGAAACTTTAAAAGCATTTTCGATTTTTGTGCAAACGTTGATAACAGGATTGTTAATAAAAGAAGTCTTGAAGGATTAGTCTTTGCTGGCGCTTTCGATTCGATTGAAAACAACAGAGCAAGACTGTTTTCTGCAGTTGGAGATGCGCTTGAGTTTGGGCACAAATCTCAAAATTCTAATTTAAGTCTTGAGAATAGTCTTTTCGGAAACGTTGAAGAAATAAAAATTTCTGAACCCAAAATGATGGAAGTTAAATCCTGGACGATGAAAGAAATGCTCGGAAAGGAAAGGGAGGTGGTGGGTTTCTATATTTCAGGTCATCCTCTGAGCAAATATGAAATCGAATATAAATCGTTTGCATCAATAAGATTGGGCGAAACTGAAGCTCTTGAAGAATCAGACCAAAGTGTTTATGCCTGCGGTGTTATTAATGATCTTAGAACAAAGATTGATCGTGCGGGAAAAGATATGGCATTTTTTAAACTTGATGATTTTTCTGGATCGTGTGAGTGTCTCATGTTCTCTAAAGTATATGAAAAGTGTTATAAATCTCTAAGTGAAGAAAATGTTGTGTTTGTTGTCGGTAAACTAGAAAGCAGCGGTGATGCAATAAAACTTCACGTAGAAAATTTATTATCAATGGATGCGGCAAGAGAAGAACTAATACAAAGTGTGAAGATAAATATTGATCGGGCGAAAAATAATTCAAATGAAATAATTCAACTAAAGAAAATTTTGCAGAAGTATGAAGGCACTTTACCAGTATACATTCACTTAAATGGAAATGGCTCAAAACCCAAATTATTTTCACTTCCGGAATATAGATCGAAAGTTTCCGAAGCATTTATAAAGGATGTTATTGATTTATTAGGTGAAGATTCAATTTCATTACTCAAAAAATAAGTCAATCAATCAATCTACTTGGGCAATTTATTTATCTGAAGAGAGATGGACTTCAAGTATGGGAAAAATATAATTTTACTTTTGTAACTTAATTAGGGGTTTGAAATTGCTATTTACAGTCTTGAACTTGTTTGTATTACAAAAACCAATTTTGTATAATTGCGCCGCTATTATTCAATAACTGTTTGAAAGAAAATTGATGAAAGAGAATCATAAATATTGGGCGTTGATATTAGGAGCCTCTTCCGGTTTTGGCGAGGCAACTGCGCTTCAACTTGCAAAGGATGGGTATAACATATTTGGTGTTCATCTCGATCGACAGGTTACGATGCCTAATATTGAAAGAATCACGAACGAAATAAAATCTTTCGGTTCTCAGGCAGTTTTCTTTAATGTTAATGCTGCTGATTCGATAAAAAGAGCAGAAGTAATTGATGAAATTAAAAAAATTATAAACGATAAACCCGTAGTGAAAGTGCTAATGCATTCACTCGCATTCGGCACATTAAAACCATTTATTGCCGATGGCAAAGAACAGGTAATTACAAAAGCACAAATGGAAATGACCCTGGACGTCATGGCTCATTCGTTAGTCTATTGGGTTCAGGATATAGTTTCGGCGAATTTATTTGCTGACGGAGGAAGAATTTTTGCAATGACAAGTTCCGGCAGTCATTCTTCTATTCCATATTACGGAGCTGTCTCGGCAGCAAAAGCCTCGTTAGAATCACATGTCCGTCAATTGACTGTAGAATTAGGTTCTAAAAATATAGCTGTTAATGCTGTAATGGCTGGAGTTACTGATACTCCGGCTTTAAGAAAAATTCCCGGTAATCAGGGAATGCTTGAAATTGCTAAACGTAAAAACCCTCGAAATAAATTAACAACACCAAATGATGTGGCAAAAATAATTTCATTATTATGTAAGGATGGAGGAGAGTGGATATCAGGGGGAATGATACACGCTGATGGTGGTGAGGATATTGTTAATTATGTAGGTCAGGGAGAATAAATAAAAATAATAACAAGGATTAAATTGATGAAACCTTTACATTTCACAGATGACAATTTCGAAACTGAAGTAATAAACTCAACAGAGCCTGTGCTGATAGATTTCTGGGCAGTTTGGTGCGGACCATGTAGAATGATCGCACCCATTGTTGAAGAACTTGCAGCAGAGTATGAAGGTAAAATAAAAATTGGAAAATTAGACGTTGATGAAAATCAACAGACGTCAATTAAATATGGAGTTAGAAGTATTCCAACACTTCTGATTTTTAAATCTGGAAAAGTCGTAGATACTATAATCGGGGCTGTAGCAAAAAATATTATAGTTCAAAAACTTAATGCCGTGCTTTAGTATTTTATATTAATTACTTTAGCAGACATACAGAACATGAAAAAAATTCTTATCTCTGATGCAGTAGATAAATCCTGCTCAGAGATGCTTCATAATTTTGGTCACGATGTAAAATTTCAACCGGGAATTAAAAGAGACGAATTATTAAATCAAATTCATAAGTACAACGCTCTTATTGTTAGAAGTGAAACGCAAGTTGATGGAGAAATGCTTGCTTTGGCAGATAACCTCGAAGTAATTGGGAGAGCCGGCGCTGGTGTTGATAATATTGATGTAAACAAAGCTTCACGAAAGGGGATTCTGGTAATGAATACTCCCGGCGGCAATACTATCTCAACTGCCGAGCATACGATGGCTCTTTTGCTTGGGATGTGTAGAAACATTGCTCAGTCAAATCAATCTTTAAAAAGTGGAAAGTGGGATAGAAAAAATTTTAAAGGGACAGAATTAGCTGGAAAAACAATAGGTATTATCGGTCTTGGAAAAATCGGGAGGGAAGTTGCAATACGCTGTCAAACTTTTGGGATGAACATTGTAGCATACGATCCTATCCTGCAGAGTGACATAAATAGTTCACTAAAAATTAGACTGGTAAACCTTGATAAAATTTGGGAGTTGGCTGATATTATAACCGTTCATGTTCCGCTAAACAGTGAAACGAATCACTTAATTTCAGAATCAGTCCTAAGCAAGTGCAAGAATGGAGTTAAAATAATTAATTGCGCCCGTGGGGGAATAATAGATGAGAATGCGCTGCTTAAAGCTCTTGAGGTTGGAAAAGTTTCTGCCGCTGCTTTTGATGTTTATGAAACTGAACCCCCAGCTTCCGAAAATAAGTTAATAAACCATCCAAAAGTACTTTCTACTCCCCATCTTGGTGCCTCGACAGAAGAAGCCCAAATAAAAGTTGCACAACAAATCGCATTACAAATCAATGATTACTTTAAATCAGGCGAGCAGAAGGGGGCGGTAAATTCTTTCACCATAAATAATCACGATGAAAAACTCCTGCCTTATTTAAAGCTTGCCGAAAATTTAGGGTCTATCCAATCTCAATTATTGGAAGGTTATATAAAAGAATTAAACGTTGAACTGAATGGAGAAGTATTAATTAAAAATTCTGAATTGATTACCACTGCGATACTAAAAGGATTTTTATCTGACAGATTAACTGAAGTTATCAATTACATCAATGCCCCTGTTCTGGCAAAAGAATTAGGAATTTTGGTAAATGAAAAAAAATCTTCGGTGAAAATAAATTATTCAAATTTGCTTACCACTAACTTTTTTTCCGATAAAAACAAAAAAAATATAGCTGGCACAGTCTTCGATCGAAATGAAATAAGGGTGGTGAACATAAATAATTATCGTATAGATCTGAAGCCGGAAGGTAACTTATTAATTTGTACAAACATTGATAAACCAGGTATGCTTGCAAGTATAAGCAGAGTGCTTGCAGAGGCTAAAATCAATATTGCGGGGCTCTCTCTTGGCAGAGTTGAAGCGGGCAAAGATGCATTAACAGTTATCACTGTTGATGATAAAATTAGCAATGAGGTGAGGAATAAAATTTCATTGCTGGAAGGCATTAAAAAAGTTCAATCGGTCATCATTTGATTTTAGCGGCAAATAAAATCTCTTGACAATATATAAAAAAAGTACTATTTCGCATCCGAAAGATTTATTAAAAAAAACTTGACACGAAATTAGAGTTATAGTAATTTCACGAAGTAAATGAATTAACAATAAATTAATATTAAGTGTTTTGCTTTCGAAGCTCTAAATGCTTGATATTAAATTATTGTTTAAACAACCAATACAAATAACTAAAAGGAGAGCATATAATGCTAAAAAAACTTTCTGTTCTTATTATGGTTCTTACCTTACTTCCCATATTGAGCTTTGCTCAGGAAAAAATGGTAATGAGACCCGATGGCAAGTTCTTTAAAATGAAAGGGAACGAATCCAGTTTTGAAATAATGAAAATGAAACATGGCAACAAAAAGAATGAATCAATTCCATTGAATAAAATTCCTGGTTCTACTCTTGGGGTTATAGATACATTGGGATATAACGATGGAACATTTAATACCAATTTTGGTCTTTTCGGACAAGATTGGATGGTGCAATGGTTTCAAGCTCCAGCTGAGCTTATCATTAAAGGATTTGCTTTCCTCTCAACTGATGATGCCGGCGTTGCCAATGGAGCAATTCTTGAAGGTAAAATCGTTGGGGTTAATCTAAGCAAAGCTGAACTTCTTGCTGCCCCAGTTGAATTGGATGGTTATTATACTGCAACAGGTAATGGTTACAATAATGTTACTTCTTTCAGAGGCAATCCTGATTATTTGGGAGAAGGCTGGGTTTCAATTACCGGCGATCCAGAGCCCTTCGGTGATGATATTTGGAGTGATGGTGGATTTGGTGCTCCTATTACTCCTCTACCTGCAGGTGGTACTGAATACCAGTGGATTCCAACAAATATTTTATTTGAACCCACTGTTGCAGGAGATCAAATTTTTGGAATCGCATATAGAAATACAGGAACAACAATGGATGCAGATAGACTTGGATTTATGTCCGGTATTATTGGCTACCCAGGTTGGAAATTCTATGCAAACGGTCGTTTAGATCCAGGAAATGATTATGGCTGGTGGTCCAGAGAATATACTTGGGATTATTTAGTTGAAGTCGATATAATTGGTGATCCTCCACCTTCCATAAATTCGTTTACTATTATTAGTAGTGGTGTGGATGTTGGTCCTTTCACTATTGATGCGAATATTACTGATGAAAATCCTGGCGATCCGGGTAGTGCGGGTGTAGCTTCAGCTTCAATTTTTTATAGCATCGATGATGGTAATAATTGGACAGAGGTTGCTATGACAGGAACAGAGCCTGACTATTCAGGTCAAATTCCCGCTCAAACTCCTGGAACTACAGTTATTTATTATATAGAAGCAACAGACTTGAATGGACACACAAGCCTTTCAGCCAACGTTGAGTTCTTTATATTTGCTCCTTCTGGTGCAAAAACTTTAGTTGTTTATAATGGATTCAGTTCTGTTTCAGGTTATCCTCAAAGTTACTATTTCGGTCCTGACATTAAAGGCGGAGGATTTTACTTTGAACACGATACCTGGGGTTACGGATTATTACCAGCATCTATTATGGACAGCTATGATAACGTAATCGAAATTTGTAACGGTGCACCATCTGACTATCAAGATGACATTATTCGTCCTTGGCTTGAAGCAAATGGCAGCAGAAACTATTATTTAGTTGGTCAGGAATGGCTTGGTGACAGATATAGTTATGTTGATCAAGACTTTACTGCAGGTTCATTTGAATTTGATATTCTTGGAATCGGTCATAGTTATAATGATGTTAGCTATGATGGAACTTCAGGTCAGGCAATTCCTTCGCTTGTAACACCAATAAGCGGTACTGCTTTCGGTGGCCCACTTTTCGATCTATTCAACAGCTACGGAGATGCAGATTCACTAATGTACAATCCAACATTTGAAACTGGTGGAAGCAACTGGATTGATGCTTATGATGTTGCCGATGGTGAAGTTGATATGAATGTTGAAACAAGAGGTATTGGCTCTGTTCCCGACGTTCAAACACTTCCAACAATGCATCACAGAACACTTGGTGCGGGAAATAAAATTTTCTACGCTGCTTATGATCCGATAGCTTTAAATACAGCTGTTGACGATAGCTATTCCTATTATCATTGGGCAGGCTATACAAATGACAATTCGCCTTATCAAGCATTATTATGGTTTGGTATTCCGATTTTAGTTTCTGATGTTACACCTGATGGAAATAATATTCCAAATGAATTCAGTATCTCACAGAACTATCCAAACCCATTTAACCCGGCTACAACTATTAAGTTTGCAGTTCCAACTGCGTCTAAAGTTGTATTAAAGGTTTATGACATTCTTGGAACTGAAGTAGCTACATTAGTTAACTCAGATTTAACTTCTGGTAATTACGAAGTAAATTTTGATGCTTCAAAACTTGCTTCGGGTGTTTATGTTTATACAATAAATGCAGGCAGTTTTACAGCTACCAAAAAAATGATGTTAATGAAGTAAAATGAGGCTATTCGCCTGATTTAACTTCAAATTTTAAGGATTGCCCCATTAGCGGGCAATCCTTGCTTAATAGTGAATTTCAAATTTTAGACAAGTATAGATTCTTAAAAAGTAAATAAACGTAAGAGGTAAATGATGATGAAAAAAATTACTGCACAATTATCGCTTCTTGCTATAATTCTCACCGGTTTTTTGCTTACAGGTTGTTTCGAGGAGCCTACTATCGATCCAGTTGCCAGACCATATTCCAGTGTTAGAATTGGCAATTTTTCTTACAACGTTGACAAATTTAATGTTTACGTTGATGATGAATTAAAAGGTTCGGTAAATCAAAATGAATTATTAGGAAGCTATTTCGACCTTCCCTCGGGAAGTCGACATTTTGTATTAACTGACGATTCTGGGACGAAACTTTTTGATGATAATGTCACAATCTCATCCTATGAAGAGATAACGCTTATATTTGATGGAGTTTACGCTCCAGGCGTAGATACGCTTCATTCTTTCGCACCTTATCCAATGACTGATGGTGTTGTATATCTTGATGAAACTCCCGATCCAGGTTTGGTTAAAATATTAACCACAAATGTTTCCCCGAACACTTCAACTCAAAATCAGAAGAAATATACTATCGCATACATTAGCACCGGTTTTGATTCTACTGTCCGAAGTCTTTATGAGTACAATCAAACCGCAACTTTGAATGAGGCTGCAGGTGATTACACATTTTATGTTATCGAAGATACTACCGATAACCCGTTAGCAATTAAACCTGCGTATGATACACTTTCAGGTCCATTTAATTCAACGCTAACTGCAGGTACAAGACACTACTTGTTTATTACTGGAGATCCCGAGACTCCCACTCTGATATTCAATAGTACACCTTCGCTACCAGTAAGATCGAAATAATAGAATTTTTAATAAATTTAGGAGAAGACGATGATGTCAAAAATTTTACAATTTATTCTACTGTTAATTGTCAGTACTCCTATTCTGATATTTTCCCAAACCGGTAAAATCGTCGGTAAAGTTACCGACCTTGAAACCGGTGATGCTCTTATCGGAGCAAATGTTCTTGTTAATGGAACAAATTTGGGCGCGGCAACCGATGTTAATGGAGATTATGTTATACTTAACACACCTCCTGGAACATATACTATTGTTGCGAGATATATCGGTTATAGAGAAGTACGTATGGAAAATATAAGAGTTTCCGTGAACCTTACTACGGAAGTTCTGTTTCAACTCCCTTCCGAAACCTATCAAACGGAAACGGTTGTAGTAGTTGCTCCAAAACCTCTTATAAATAAA
>Ga0172373_10005824_pt1 | contig 16722 bp, 13 predicted proteins | sample Lak10m_2_FD_114546 | JGI IMG/M metagenome (GOLD analysis project Ga0172373, IMG submission 114546) | Freshwater microbial communities from Kabuno Bay, South-Kivu, Congo - kab_092012_10m | ecosystem: Environmental > Aquatic > Freshwater > Lake | place: Democratic Republic of the Congo...
CTTCACCTTAAGCGTTGGCGTGGTATTGCCACTCGCTATGCTAAAAAAACATCCTCTTTCTTGGCCTCTGTTCATATTAGGTGTATTGCTTTGTGGCTTAATATCTCGTGACGACACTATCTAAGAATCCCAAGAGGGAGTGCTTCGCCCTTAAGGTGGTGGGCAGTCCCCTTTATTTAGGGTCCAGGGGCTCCGCCCCAAGGTGGTGGGCACGCAGTGCCCACTATTAAAACCCCACCCTAACCCTCCCCAGAGGGGAGGGGAATATGAATTAAAATGTGGGGACCTTCGGTCCCCACACCCCTTGACTAAGGGCTTCGCCCTTAGGAACCAAACCAAGGGGCTGTGCCCCATGTCTTGGGGATCTAAAGGGGTGAAACCCCTTTGCTGGGGTTTGGGGCCAAAAAAATAAAAACAGGTCCCCAGAATCTAACTCTTACTCCCTCCCCTCTGGGGAGGGTCGGGGTGGGGATAAGAATGTGGGTGCTGCGCACCCACCCCCAGCCTTAAGGGCTTCGCCCTTAAGAATCCCAAGAGGGAGTGCTTCGCCCTTAAGGTGGTGGGCAGCCCCCTTTATTTGGGGTCCAGGGGCTCCGCCCCTGGTCTGGGGCTCGGGGACCGAAGGTCCCCAAAGTAAAATCTTTCTCCCTCCCCTCTGGGGAGGGTCGGGGTGGGGATGAGAATGTGGGTGCTGCGCACCCACACCCAGCCTTAAGGGCTTCGCCCTTAAGAATCCCGAGGGGGCACACCCAGTTTAAGGGGGTCAAAGGGAGCTTTGCCCCCTTGGCGGGGCTGGGCGCGCAGCGCCCACCACCTTAGGGCGGAGCCCCTTGGAACCCAGAGTTGGTAATTATATCGATAAATTTAGGTGCATTATTTTTTGTCATTCCATCGACTTTTAAATCTATAGTGATGATGAAGGAGAAAACATGACATGGACATACGAAAATTAATTCAAAATGCACAAATGAAAGAAATCTTTCAAAATAATTTGATTCAATCCCAGTCAGATTATGAGCCATCAGAAGAATCAAGTTTACCATTTGCGATGAATACCGCTTTTAAAGATGTTCTGAATCAAACCAAATTACCCCTTTCAAATAACTTTTCAATACCTGATGAGGTCAAGACCATCATTGCTCAACTGATTGATTCTGAAAACGGCCCCAGCTTGCCCACTGATTTTACAAATAATCAAGGCAACCTATTAATCGATGCATTTAAAAAGTTAACTGACGTCATCTCTAAAACACGACTACATCCCATTGATCAATTTTCCGCATCAGCTACTTTTAAAACATTGGCAATGGGCTTAATTTCACTTGCAACACGGTATCAATCCGAATATGCTATGGCTACGCTTAAGCAGGTTGCGAAAGATATTCCAGCGTTTTCGATTGATGGAAAATGGTTAAAAAATGAACTGAAAAAACGGGGCCTAACCAAGCCCGAAAAGCCATTCATGACCTAATACAATCACCTTTACTTGATCTATTTAGCGCATACCCTCACAGATTAGAAACCAAAAATTCAATCAATTCTTCTTGTTGCATCTGCATTGCCCTATCCTCTCCTACGAGATTGGTTGCAATTAAAAATTTTTTTAGAATTCTCATGCATTCTTGTTGGGTTTCTGGGTTGGACAATTTTTTCTCAATCTCCGCTTTGAATGCAAATATTTTTAACTCTCTTAATTTTTGAATGAGTAATTGTTGTTGTAATGGGTCAATATGGCTCTTCTCTAAAAGGTTAATCGCATCCTCAATGTTCGACGATACCCTGATTGCCGTGTTAGATAAATGATAAGCGTTAATATCAAATAAATGGAGTGTAAATTCTGTAAGATGTCGATTAAAATCGGTCAGACACTTAATTAATTCTTCTCTAACTCTATTAGAATGTGAATTGGGGTTTTTGCACAATATATCGACTAAGCGATAATCGCTTAGTGTTTGGTTTGAATATATCTTGTAGCGAATGATTCGAGGGTCCCCTGAATACTTTAATCCCGAATTAGTTAACAAATCAAGAATGTGGTTTGTCAATTGCCATGCCTCAAGTTGATTTTCTGTCATTCTTTGTTGCTCATCACTCTTTAATTCAACCGTTCCCATTGAATCGATTGAGTCAAATGATCGCCTGCTAACCGACTTTTCTTCATCTCGAATGCTACTAACACCCATTGAGCTACTGCCCCTGCCCAAATCCGATTGATTATAATGAATAAACCCGCCTCCAAAATTAACATTCTGGTGAGATGGGTCACCAAACGTAATATCCGCCGTAACCATTACATCATTGATTGCAAACCCACTCAATGCCTTAACTGTTCCAAAGGCAACTTGCGTTGCTAACGGATCCTTACCTGACTTTATTCCAAAGCATTTACAACAAAATCCAAGAGACAAATGACCCATTAAATACTTCCTTTCGGGAATTATATGAAATTACCCCAATTAATGAAACTGTATTTTTAATCCGTATTGATTCAAGCATTAAACCAAAAAAAATCCTACATTGATTAGCTGGTTTTACATCCCTTGGCAATACGGGTATAGTTTGGCGATGCAAAAAAACCACTCTCCAATGGCCATTGAATTACATGAGGTCTCTAAGCACTATGGGGCGACACTCGCGGTTAACCAAGTCAGTATATCCATCGCAGAGGGCGAATCGGTTGCCTTGCTTGGACCCAACGGGGCAGGCAAAACCACATTGCTAGATATGATTCAAGGACTTTCCAAGCCCAACCATGGTCAGGTTTTTGTGTTCGGTCAATCTTGGGGCGAACACCCCAATATATTGCGTCAACTTATTGGGATATCGTTGCAATCAACCGCTTATTTGGATTATGTCACCATTCTTGAACTGGCCACATTGTTTGCCAAAATTCATCAAATACCAACCCCTCAAATACATCGTGTATTTGAACGGGTGGATCTAACCAACCTGCTTAATCGGCGCTTTAACCAGTTATCAGGCGGGCAACAACAACGATTCTCCATTGCCATGGCCATCTTGCATCAACCCAAATTGATTTTACTGGATGAGCCGAGCACCGGCCTGGATCCGAATGCCCGCCATGACCTCTGGAATTTAATCAAGGGGTTACAAAATGATGGGATGACCCTACTGTTAACCACCCATTATATGGAAGAAGCCACTACATTGTGCCGGCGGATTATTCTAATGAATCAAGGAGAAGTGGTCGCTGATGGATCGATAAACGAGTTGATTTTAGCCTCAAAAATATCGCAATGTATTGAAGTAGAATTCCAAGAGCCCATTACAACCATGCAATTGGAATCATTGCCATATAAAGCCAAAATACATGAAAATGGCTATAAAATGAGCTTGGACACACATGAGTCAACCCGTATTTCGGATGTTGCCCGAACATTGAGTCATGCCAATATTGGATTTACTTCAATACGCATGCAAACGCCCAATTTGGAAGATATTTTTAGACATTATACAGGCCGGACATTGTCATGAAAGCAACCCTTTATTTAACCCAATTGTTATTGATTCGATTTTTTCGTCAACCAGCTGTTTTATTTTGGGCTGTTATATTTCCAATTGTTTTATCGATTGTTTTAGGCCTTGCCTTTTCTCGCCCACCAGCCCCCATTCGCGTGGGGGTGCTGTCCCCACCACTCATTCAATCCCCCCACATAATCTGGGTCAAAACCACCCCTCAGACCCTCTCATCCGATCGTATTAAAGGGGCCTTTTCTGTTTTTTTGCAAACCAAAGAGGGGCATTGGTCCCTAGAGGGAGACCCAGCTCACCCCGATGTTAGAATGGCGACTTTGGCTATTCAACAAGCCAGCTCACCCGCCTCATTTCAAAAAATTCACTTGATCGAACGACCGAGTAGCCGGTACATTAACTTTTTATTACCAGGGTTAATTGCCCTAAGTGTCATGAATAGTTCACTGTGGGGCATTGGTTATGCCATCATCGATATGCGATCCAAACGGATGTTGCGACGATTACATGCCACCCCATTGGGCTTATTGTCGTTGCTAAGTGCTCATGTAATGAGCCGACTACTAATTGGGTTATTCGAAATGGGGGTATTATTATTAATGGGGTATTGGTTATTTAATGTGTCCGTACAAGGGTCTCTTTTAGCATTGTTAATGGTGGTGTTTAGTGGCACGATCGCCTTTGGTGGAATTGCCGTGTTGGTCGGTTCACGAACTGATTCGTCAGTGGTGGGGAATGGCCTTATTAATGCTGTGTCCTTGCCGATGATGATCGCATCAGGTATTTTTTTTAGTTATCGTTCATTTCCAGAACGTCTCGTATCGATCATTGAGTGGTTGCCACTCACCACATTGGCTGATTCATTAAGGTTGATATGTAATGAGCCAGTTGGTATTCAGTTCATTTTGGCTCCATCAGCTGTGTTAATAACGTGTGGCGTATTGGGTTTTTTGGCAGGGATGGCATATTTTAAATGGCAGTAACATCAACTAGGCTATCATTTTCAATTCGGTTTATTACGGTTCGTCGGCAACTCATGTTGGCCGTTGATGCTCACTTTAATCAAAATCCTTTATCGTTGGGCTTATCTACATTGATGCAATTTTTGTTCGAAGAGGAAGAGCAATTATCAAAAGCTGAATCGGATCTTTTGTATTTGTTGGCCAAACTCATTAAGAAATCACAAGTAGGCAATGATTTATTGTATGTATTGTCGAGCGATTCTGATATTGCCACGTATTTATTGGCTCTCGCTGATTCGGGGGCCAATACAATGTGGGTTGGGCAAGATACTGCTTCTAGAATGGTTACCATACAAGGCACCATGCCCATTACAATTACGGTGGAAGAAAAGAAGGGGCGATTATGCTGTGGCTTAGCAGAGCGCAATAAGTGGATGACCACACCGGATGCATGGTTACACTTTCGGGTGAATCGACGGCAAGTATGGTTTTGTAATGGGGTTATTCGAACCTCTCTATCCACGGAGCTGGATCAATTTATTCAGCGATTTTTAGATGTCCCCAAAATTTATTTGGGTGGGGCTGAAGCCACCAAATTTATACAAAATATATATTCTCCCAATAAAGATGCTATTTTTTGGCAACTTCGCACTGACTTAAACCGTTTTTTGCCCCACGAAGTCCAGCCCGAACCCATTTTAAAAATTGAATGCGAAAATGATCGGTTACAAATTGAAATTCATTATCAATATGACCGCGAGGAGATCACCCCTAGCTATGAGTCGAATACCATCCCTAGCCATCGAGGCCCTATAAAACGCATGATGGATTTAGAAGGTATTTATCAAACGGATCTCATCGAGTTGTTTCAAGAGAATCAAGTTCCACTGGCTTTATTTAGCCCTGGTGACATCGCTCGATTTTTTGATGTTATTGTGCCTATGCTAGAGGATCGCGGATGGATCATTCGATCGAATGCACCTGAGTTTAAGGTCGACCCCGATTCCATTGAATTATCTTTTGGTATTGGGAATGATTCCATTCGAACTGACTGGTTTTATTTCGAGCCTACCTGTACCATTAAAGGTGAATCATTCTCTTTGATTGAAATTGCCCGATTGATCACCGAAAATCATGGGTATTTAAAAACAAGTCAGGGCTTTATTCGACTATCCGATCAAACCCAAGCCGAATTAAAGTTATTGCAAGATCATGGGGCATTGCGAACAGGCAAAACTTTTTCACGAGCTGATATTTTGCCCCTAATATTGGCAACCAATGCCATTGGCACATCGTCAGAATCCGAGTCGGTTGTGAATCGACTGAAACAACCCCATCGTGTAGGTCATGTTGAACCCGGATCTGAATTCAAGGGAAAATTGCGCGATTATCAACAATTTGGTTTAAATTGGATGTACTTTTTGTACCAGTCTGGACTGGGCGGCATCTTGGCCGATGATATGGGATTGGGGAAAACAGTTCAAACCATTGCCTTTACCACACGAATTGAATCCAAACGACCCGTCTTAATTGTGGGGCCAACCAATGTTATTTTTAACTGGTTAAACGAATTAAAACAATTTGTCCCCCATAAACGCGTGGCCGTTTATGGGGGGGCCAACCGAGAAAAACAATTAACCAGCATGGGGCTGATTGATTATTTAATTATATCGTATGGCATATTAAAAAATGATATTGATTTATTGGAGCATGTTCCATTTAGTGCGGTGATTGCGGACGAGGCCCAAGCCATTAAAAACCCATCCACCCAATTGTCCAAAGCGATTAAAAAAATTAAGGCGGATTTTAGATTGGCCTTGAGTGGCACCCCTGTTGAAAATCATTTGATTGATTTGTGGAACTTATTTGATTTTGCCATCCCCCAATTTTTGGGTTCCAAGCGAGAGTTTGATATTTTAATTAAAGATCAACATTTGGATCGTATCAAAGTTAGGGTTAAACCATTTGTATTGCGACGAGAAAAACGGGAGGTCCTACATTCCTTACCAGAAAAAACGGAGATTTTGGTTAAATGCCCACTATCACCATCGCAAACGCAGCTGTACAAAACCATTTTAGATGCGGCTAAACGTGGCATTCGAACATCCACCGGAAAAATTAGTAAATTAAATGTTTTAACCTCATTGTTAAAACTCCGACAAGTATGCTCCCACCCCAGTCTATTGGAGGAGTTGGCCCATTTAAATGCCGATTCTGCCAAATATGACATCGCCATTGAAAAGATTTCAGAATTAGTCGATGAGGGGCACAAAGTGGTGGTCTTTTCGCAATTCACCAAAATGCTGGATCTTTTTGAGAAGTGGTCTCAATCGACCGGTATTTATTATGAGCGAATTGATGGGGGTGTAACAGGTAAAGCACGTCAAGATCGGGTCGATCGATTCCAAGAAACCGATCAGGCGGGTGTTTTTTATATTTCATTAAAGGCAGGGGGAGTCGGCATCAACTTAACCAGTGCGGATTATGTGATTCATGTTGATCCTTGGTGGAATCCTGCGGTAGAATCACAAGCCACCGATCGGGTCCATCGAATGGGACAAACCAATAAAGTATTTGTGTATAAGCTCATTGCGGAAGGCACCATCGAAGAAAAAATTGCGTTATTGCAAGAACAAAAGCGTGAATTATTAGCCCACCTCATTGACATCGATTCGCTGGCTGAAAAAGACATTCAATTTGATGATATTCAAGCCCTTTTATTAGAAAGTTAAGAATATGAAATGGTCTACAACACTCATCCCCACCCTAAAGGAATCCCCCTCTGACGCCGAAATAGCTAGCCATCAGTTAATGGTTCGAGCTGGCCTCATCCGAAAGGTGGCGTCTGGCGTCTACACCCTGCTACCCCTTGGGTTACGTGTCATTCGAAAAGTAGAAGCCATTATTCGGGAAGAAATGGAAAAAATTGGGGCAGTTGAAGTGAGTATGCCCATGGTGATTCCAGCGGCATTATGGCAAGAATCAGGTCGCTGGGAGCACTATGGGCCAGAGTTGCTTCGATTTTCGGATCGTCATGATAACCCCTTTTGTATGGGGCCCACTCATGAAGAAGTGGTGGTTGATTTAATTAAACATACCGTCAAATCATACCGGCAACTGCCATTAACCGTCTTTCAAATTCAAACCAAATTTAGAGATGAAATTCGCCCCCGATTTGGACTCATGAGAGCCAGGGAATTCAGCATGAAAGATGCCTACAGCTTTCACGAAACCGAATCCAGTTTAGATGACACCTACCAAGCCATGCATCGTGCTTATTCTGCGATCTTTGATCGATGTGGCCTTGCCTATCGGGTGGTAACTGCAGATAGTGGCAGCATTGGCGGGGATGTGTCCGCTGAATTTAGCGTACTCGCTGATACAGGTGAAGATGCTTTGGTTGTTTGTACCCAATGTGACTATGCAGCTAATCAAGAGGCGGCTATTTCCGCCCCCCCCCCACCCTCTTCCGCATTGGCTGAACCCATGCAAATCGCCCACACACCGTCTACTCAATCCATTGACGATGTGGCCCACTTTTTGGGGTGTTCGAGCCATCAGATTATTAAAACCATGGTCGTCATTCAATTGGAGACCCAAGCCATATTTTTGGTGTGTTGCCCTGGTCATCGGGAGATTAACCCCATTAAATTAACCAAAGAAATTGGACCTAACGAATGGATGACGCCTGAAATGGCACGTCAAAATGGCATTGTCATGGGCTATGTGGGTCCTGCTCATTTTCCGGTTCATGCCACTATTTTGGTGGACCCCTATGTTCTATCTATTCAATCGGGTGTGATGGGATCCAATCAAGTCGATCATCATTATATATCCGTCAATCCTCAGCGTGATTTACCTGCTCACCGGGTGGTTGATATAACCTCATCTTTGACAGGTGACCCATGCCACCAATGCCATGGGCAATACCGTGTTATCCGTGGAATTGAAACAGGGCATATTTTTAAGCTAGGGACCACCTATTCAAAAGCCATGACGGCGTCATTTGCAGATTCATCGGGTAATGCCCCATTTTACATAATGGGATGTTATGGGATTGGAGTGGGTCGAACCGTGGCTGCCGCCATTGAGCAACATCATGATGCAAAAGGTATCCTATGGCCCCCATCGATTGCGCCTTACATGGTTAATATTGTGATTAGCCAACCGTCTCAATCCGATTTAATCACACTAGCCCAACAAATATCAGATGAGCTGATGGCCAATGGCATCGATTCCATCATTGATGATCGATCGGATTCAATGGGGATTAAATTTAAGGATGCCGAATTGATTGGGTTTCCGTTTACGGCTGTTATCGGAAAATCATATTTAGAGTCAGGAATGATTGAATTAAAACATCGCAAAACGGCTGAAACACGGCACTGTTTGCCGTCGGCTGTTTTGGCTCATTTAAAGGAGTGGCAATCATCATGGTGATACCCAGTATTATATTTTGCTTGGTACTTTTGGTGGGGTTGGGTAATGCGCAGTCTCCGCAATCCCCCCCCGCTTCTAGCGTTTTTATTCAACAAGCTACTGAAACATTTGATGACCACCCCAATTTGGATGTTGAAAATATCGTCATTGACGATGAGTTGGATTATTTGGCCATCCGTCAATTTATTAGCCGTTATTACACCAAAACATCGCCTGATGACACCGAACTCATTGCCCGGCGATTGGTTCAGTATGGCAAAGAGAATCAAGTGGACCCCAAATTAATAGCAGCGCTAATGGCGCGCGAAAGTTCCTTCAATCGTGATGCCATTAGTGTAACGGGAGCAAAAGGTTTGGGACAGATTAAAGATTTTAACTTTAGCAGCCTACAAATTACGGACCCATTTGACATTGATCAAAACACCAAAGGAACCGTGACATATATGAAGCGAATGCTAACCCGATGGCGAGATGATTCCAAACGAGTATCATTGGCATTGGCCTCCTACTTTAAAGGTCACAATGCCATTGCTCGCTCAGAAAAACGGGTTGATGTTACAACCAAGCGATATGTTCGGGATATTTTAGCCCATTATCAAACCATATTGGCACTGCGTGGGACCTTGGCCTACCATCCATGATTATTCCCGGATTTTATATTAATGCCGTCGAAGCGGGGTTCAAACCCAATCGGCCTGATTTGGGCTTGATATATATTCCTGATGCAGTGGGTTCGGCTGCGGTATTTACCACCAACCACTTTAAAGCAGCTTGTGTGCAGGTTACCCAACTGTCCATGCGCCGCCATATTACACGTGCCATATTGGTAAATGCAGGAAATGCCAATGCCGCAACGGGTCGAGAGGGGGTGCAAAACGCCAAGCAATCGGCAAAATGGGTTGCGGCTGCGTTGGGTCTATCTGCCGGAGAAGTGGCCGTAGCCAGTACGGGGGTAATTGGGGTGCAACTGCCCATGGATACCATGAAATCTGGTATTTCGATGATTACCCATCATCCCTACCAAAATGATATGGACCTATTTTCGCGGGCCATTATGACCACTGACTTGGTACCCAAAATGATTCATGAAACCATAACGTATCAAGATCGGTCTGTTCAAATTTTGGGCTTTGCGAAGGGTTCCGGCATGATTGCGCCCAAGATGGGTACCATGTTGGGTTTTATTCTGACCGATGCACCCATTCCAAGCGATGTATTGTCCTCGCTTCTGAAAGAGGTGGTGGCCAATACATTTAATGCTGTTTCGGTTGATACCGATACATCCACCAACGACATGGTGATCGCCGTCGCATCCGGAAAAAGTAGTTACCCAACCTATCAACCGGATGCTTGGGACGCCTTTAAAGATGGTTTTTACCGTGTGTGTGAATCGTTGTCGCAACAAATTGCACGTGATGGTGAAGGGGCCACCAAATTATTAGCGGTTCATGTAATGGGGGCCGCATCAAAAAATGATGCCCTCTTGGTAGCCCGATCAGTAGCAGAATCCCCCTTGGTTAAAACGGCCATTCATGGGGCTGATCCAAATTGGGGTCGTGTGGCCATGGCCATCGGAAAAACCACTGCTAAAATCAATCCCAATAGGGTGGATATTCAATTTGGGCCCCACCTAATCATGAAGAGTGGGGTTCCCATTGCGTGGGATCGGGAATTGGTTATTGGCTATTTACAAGGTGATACGGTAACCATTTCGATTCATTTGAATGTTGGCAAAGAAACCGCTCGGCTATGGGGCTGTGATTTGTCGAAAGGATATATTGAAATTAATGTGGATTATACCTAGCAGGAGATGACCATGAGCAAGCCCTTGCCCAACATTGCCCACCTCATTGAGGCCTTACCTTATTTTAAAAAATGGTCCGGACAAACAATTGTTATAAAGTTTGGGGGCTCATTAATGGAGTCACCCGATGCCCTGTCATCTTTTGCATCTGATATTGCGTTGTTGCGTTATATGGGTGCCTACCCCATTGTGGTGCATGGGGGGGGCAAACGAATTTCAAGCTGGATAGAAAAATTGGGGAATTCATCCCAATTTATTGATGGTCTTCGGGTGACGGATGACGCAACCATGGAAATTGTGGAAATGGTGTTATCGGGAAATGTGAATCGGCAACTGGTCACCCTTATTAATCAATGGGGCGGGCGTGCTGTGGGCGTATCCGGCAAAGATGCACAATTGGCATTGGCCACCCACCATCCCAACCAAGATCACTTGGGTTGGGTCGGGGAAATCAAATCCGTTGACCCCCATCTGTTAATCACATTAACCCAAGCCGGATTTATTCCAGTTATTGCATCAGTAGCCGCTGATGACCAAGGAAATACGTTCAACATTAATGCTGACCCCATGGCTGAATCAATTGCATGCACACTCAATGCCACAAAATTAATGGTATTAACCGATGTGGATGGGCTGTTAATTGACGGTCAAGTTGTGAAACGATTGAACAACCGAGACGCTGTTACATTATTAACCCACCCAGATGTCAAAGGGGGAATGAAACCCAAGTTACAGAGTGCCATTGCTACACTTAATCGTGGGGTTGAAGCGGTTCATTTTATTAACGGGGCGATTCCCCATTCGGTACTAATGGAATTATTTACAGACTCCGGAATTGGTACCATGATTGAAAGGAGTGGCAATGAGTAGATTGTGGGGTGGTCGATTTGAAGGTGGGCTGGATCAGATCGCCAAAACCTTTAGTTTTTCAATCGATATTGATCAGCGGCTATACCCCTATGATATTGCGTTGAATCGGGCTCATGCCAAGGGGCTAACCCATGTGGGTGTCTTAACCCAAGACGAATGGGTGGCCTTGGACGCTGCCCTAATCACCGTTAAGCAGGAAATGGATGACAACTTGGCGGGGTTAATCGATGACGATGAAGATGTGCATAGTTTGGTTGAGCGATTGGTGGTTAAAAAAGTGGGGCCCATTGGCAAAAAAATGCATACCGGTAAATCACGGAATGACCAAGTGGCAACTGGCATGCGTTTGTGGGTCTTGGATACCATCGACCCATTAAAAGAGGGCATTGTGGGTTGTATTCGATCATTATTACAGTTATCCCTTCGTTATGAACACCAATTATTCCCTGCGTTTACACACTTTCAGCCGGCCCAGCCCACCCTGTTATCTCATCATTTATTGGCCTATGTCAGCATGTTCGAACGAGACCTAGCGCGTTTGGAGCATGCGCGTGTATCGGCCGATTGTTGCCCATTGGGCTCGGGTGCAGTGGTTGGCTCGGGGTTTCCGATTGATCGTGAGTTTGTCGCACGTGAATTGGGGTTCTCCCGTGTTACCGATAATAGTATCGATGCCGTATCAGACCGCGACTTCTTGCTTGATTTATTGGCCATGGCAGGTACTTGCATGGTTCATTTAAGTCGGTTGAGTGATGAGCTTATTTTGTGGAGTAGCCCCCTGATTGGGATGGTAACAATTGGTGATTCGTACACAACAGGCAGTTCGCTCATGCCCCAGAAAAAAAACCCTGATATTGCAGAATTAATCCGTGGGAAAACCAGTCGGGTCAATGCGGCTTGGCTCACCTTGGCATCATTAATGAAGGGGTTGCCGTTGGCCTACAACCGTGATTTTCAAGAGGACAAGGGGATTGTGTTTGATGCCGTTGATACACTTACACAAGCATTGGGGTGTATGGAGGGAATGTTGCAAACCGTGGTGTTTCATCCACATGCCATTGAGGCGCACATGCAAAAGGGGCAATTGTTGGCAACAGAACTGGCTGATTTATTGGTAAAAGAAGGGGTGCCCTTTCGAGATGCCCACGAGCTAACAGGAAAATTGGTGGCCTTGGCAGATCGTGAAGGAAAAACCCTTGCTGATTTATCGGTAACACAACTAAAATCAGTCTCCCCACTGATACCAGAGGGAATATTGGCCCATTTAACCATGGCAAGTGCGGTTTCGAGCAAAAATGTGCTGGGGGGAACTGCCCCCAATCGGGTTCGTGATCGTCTTAATCATTTAGTTAGAATATACGGAGGATAAGTCATGCAACGCAGTTTAATTATTTTAAAGCCAGAAGTATTACGCAGGGGTTTGGCCGGTGAAATTATCGCCCGTTTTGAACGACGCGGTATTCGAATTGATGAGATGAAACTCACCACCCTAACCCCAGAGATGGCGTCTCACCATTACCAAGATCATATCGCTAAACCCTTCTTTCAATCATTAATAGACTATATTATTTCTGGACCGGTTGTTGTCATGATTGTGTCGGGAGACGATGTGGTATCGATTGTACGATTGATGGTGGGCTCAACCAACCCAGCGGTGGCGTTACCTGGCACCATTCGGGGTGATTATGCCACCTCTATCTCAGAGAACATTATTCATGCTTCCGATAGCATTGAGAGTGCGGCGAGGGAAATCGCCATTTTCTTTTAATGGCATCTGCCTTATTAATTGATGGGCATTCCCTCACCTTTCGGGCATATTATTCGGTACCCGATACCCTAACTTGGCAAGAACAGCCCATTAATGCCGTGTATGGATTCGCCTCTTTTTTATTGGGGGCAATCGAACGGATTCAGCCCACCCATGTATTGGTTTGTTTTGATCGAAAGGAGCCCACATTCCGACATCATTTATTTGATGAATATAAGGGAACCCGTTCGGATCCTCCCGAGCGTCTAATCCCTCAATTTGAATTATTAACTGATTTTTTAGCTGAATTGGGCGTGCAAACCTTGTCTATGGCAGGCTGGGAAGCAGATGATTTGTTGGGAAGTATGTCGCGCATTTTTTCGCACCAACAAATACCCTGCACCATTTTAACGGGAGATCGGGATGCCTACCAATTGGTGGGGCCACTGGTATCGGTGATGATCACCAAACGTGGGGTATCGGATTTGGATGTGATTACACCGGATGTGATTCAAAATCGCTATGGGTTAACCCCAATTCAACTAATTGACTTAAAAGCCTTGCAAGGCGACACGTCAGATAACATTCCGGGCGTTCCTGGAATTGGAGAAAAAACGGCATTGTCATTAATGACGCAACATGGATCATTGAATGAGATCTATCACCAACTGCCCCATATTACCCCGTTACATGTTCAAAAAAAATTAGAGAGCGGAAAAGAAAAAGCATATTTAAGCCAACAATTGGCCACCATTCATTGTGAGGTTCCTATTGAAAGTGATGTAACGAAATATATCTCCCAGCTTACCCCACAACAGTGGGGAGATTTATTTTTAAAGTATGAATTTACCAGTTTGGCCAAACGGGTGGGAGTCACACCCGTTGCATTGCCAAAACCATCGGGAGATTATCAGTGGGTCGATTCAGTTGATGCCTTATCACCCCATTTGCCGGCCCTTAAACATGGATTTGCATTTGATGTTGAAACCACTGGGTTAAACCCCATTGATGCCACATTGGTGGCGGTTTCAATTGCCTATCGGCCCCACCATGCCTTGGTCATCCCCATTCATTCGGGGTTTTCACAATTATCATTGTTTTCGCAGTCCAGTCCAAAAGAATTGGGCTTATTGGAGCTATTAGCCCCGTATTTCTCTGATCCAACCATCCCCAAATATACACATAATGGCAAGTTTGATATGGCCATTATGGCCCAACACGGTGTTCCTGTTAGTGGCATCCAATTTGATAGCATGTTGGCTGGTTTTTTGTTAGATCCAACCGAATCGCTTGGGCTTAAAGAAATGGCTAAGCGTGAATTAGGAATGGGAATGACCCCTTTTGAGGACCTCTCGGGCCCTATTTCTTCGCTGCCCCCCGATATTTTATGTCAATATGCTGGGGCAGATGCCGATGCCACAATTCAGCTAAAGGGTCATTTATCAGCGCCGTTGGAGGCCTCAAAAGCCAAGTCATTATTTTATGAAACAGAATTGCCATTACAGCAGGTGTTGGCCGAGATGGAATTGGCGGGAGTGGGCTTGGATTTAAGGGTGTTGCATTCATTAAACACCGCCTATTCAAAGCGATTAGAGGCACTCAAAACATCCATTTATGAATTGGCGGGGCATGAGTTTAATATTAATTCCACCAAACAATTGGGGGTTGTGTTGTACCAAGAATTGGGGATACCCAGCTTAAAATCAACCAAAACAGGGTACTCCACCAATTCAGAGGTATTAACCCAATTGGCAGGTGAGTACCCCATTTGCGATGTACTACTTACCTATCGCAAACTAGAAAAATTGATGAACACCTACATTGTGGCATTGCCAGAATTGGTCAGCCCTGTCACCAACCGGTTACACACCCATTTTAATCCGGTGGGGGCCATTACCGGTCGATTGTCCTCTACCAAGCCCAACTTGCAAAACATTCCAATTAAAGATCCAGAAGGCATGGCCATACGGGGTGCATTTGTATCGGCTTTTTCGGATGGGCTCATTCTATCAGCCGATTATTCACAAATTGAATTAAGGTTAATGGCTCATTTAAGCGAAGACCCCGCATTAATTGGTGCCTTTCACGAGGGCATGGACATCCACCGACTAACCGCAAGTCGATTGTTTAATGTGGAATTGGATGCGGTAACATCGGCACAACGGTACCAAGCAAAAGCGGTTAACTTTGGAATTATATATGGTATATCAGCATTTGGGTTGGCGAATAATACAGGCTTATCACGAGCCGACGCCCAACGGATGATTGATGCTTATTTTTCTGAATTTCCGGGTGTTAAATCGTTTATGACTCAAACGATCGAAATGGCCAAGAAAAACGGGTGTGTATGGACTGAGTTTGGTCGAATACGACCGTTGCCAGACATTCATAGTAAGAATGCTAGTTTAAGGCAGTTTGCCGAGAGAACCGCGATTAATTCACGGGTACAAGGAACAGCGGCTGATTTAATTAAAATGGCCATGGTTCGAATTCACCGTTTATTTAAAGCGGGGGGGTATCAGAGTCGATTAACGATACAGGTTCATGATGAGTTGGTGATTGATTGTGTAGAGTCGGAGGTAGAAAAAATAAGCCAGTTGGTTAAACAGGAAATGGAAGGGGTTGGGGAGTGGCGGGTGCCATTGGTGGTTGATTTGGCGGTGGGTAAAAACTGGAAGGATGTGTCATGATGGATCGTGTTACAAAACAAATTATAGGGGCAGGATTAATCGGCTCATTGGGTGCCTGTTTATTTTTGGTTTGGTTAATTTATTTTAATGAAGGGGTTGGGAATCGTGGGGAATGGGTAGGAGCGCTACCAACTGTCAATGCGGGGTTAAATAGCCTGAGCGCGCTAATGGTGGTACTTGGAATTGTGGCAATTAAACGGGGTAAAAAAATAACCCACCGCATTTGGATGGGGTTGGCTTTATTGTCATCGGCATGTTTTTTAGTGGGGTATATTATTTATCATGCGTATCATGGTGATACGCCATATATTGGAACGGGAATATGGCGTCCAATTTATTTTTCAATATTGATTACGCATATTATATTAACTATTTTTGGGTTGCCGTTGGTTTTAATTACAGCGGGATTGGGTTTATTCAAACGATTTTCATTTCACAAAACATTGGGACGTTTTACGTATCCGATATGGATGATTATATCGATTACTGGGGTAGTGGTGTATGGGATGTTGAAAGTATCTGGTAGTTCAATATAAGAATTGAAATGTGGGCGCTGCGCGCCCAGCCCCGCCAAGGGGGCGGAGCCCCCTTTGACCCCCCTAAACTGGGTGTGCCCCCTTGGGATTTTTAAGGGGCTTCGCCCCTTAAGGTGGCGGGCACTACGTGCCCGCAGTTAAAACCCCACCCTAGCCCTCCCCTAAAGGGGAGGGAAAAAAA
>Ga0172373_10005825_pt1 | contig 16719 bp, 5 predicted proteins | sample Lak10m_2_FD_114546 | JGI IMG/M metagenome (GOLD analysis project Ga0172373, IMG submission 114546) | Freshwater microbial communities from Kabuno Bay, South-Kivu, Congo - kab_092012_10m | ecosystem: Environmental > Aquatic > Freshwater > Lake | place: Democratic Republic of the Congo: South-Kivu...
CCCTGGCGGTCGACGATGAGCTTGAGCGGACCGTCTCCGCGTACGGCCACGCGCTCGTCCTCCCCTTCGCCCACCACCGCCACCGAGAAGGTCTGGGTGGCGCTCTTCCCACCGTCGAGCAGCCCCCGCAGGCTCCGCCCCTTGAGGCCCGCCGGGATCGGGGAGCCCGCGTAGTCGAGCAAGGTGGGGACGATGTCGAGGTGGGTGGAGCGGGCCTCCACCACCGTCCCGGGGCGCACGCGACCGGGCGCCCACACCACCATGGGGACGTGGAGGTCGTGCTCGTAGAGGGAGCCGTGGCAGAACCAGCGATCGTGATCGGTCATGGACTCGCCGTGATCGGCGGTGATCACGACCATGGACCGCTGCGCGAGCCCGAGGGACTCGAGCGTGGCGACCAGCTCTCCGATGCGGGCGTCCACGTAGGCGATCTCGGCGTCGTAGCTGGCCACGTAGTGCCGGCGCTCGGCCTTGCCCGGGTCCGCCACGTACCCGGGGATGAAGGGCCCGGTCAGCTTGCCGGCGCCGGCCGGGAGGGTGCGGGTGTCCGCGGTCCACAGCGCGTCCCCGGCGAAGCTCGGAGCGCCCTCCGGGGGGCGGTAGGGGCCGTGGGGGTCGAAGAGGTGGACCCAACTGAAGGTGTTGTCCGCCGCGTGGCTCCGCACCCACGGCAGCAGGTCGCGGTACACCGTGGCGGTGGGGGTGTCGTTGGGGTGGTTGTAGAAGTCGTGGAACCCCTGGTTGAAGCCGTAGTGGGCGGAGAGCAGGAACTGGGCCACGAAGGCGCTGGTGACGTACCCCTGGTCCGCGAACATCTCCGCGACCGTGAGCGCCTCGGGCGGAAGCGGCGGGACGTTCTCGGTGATGCCGAGCGACACGGGGTAGCGCGAGGTGACGAGGGAGGAGAGGCTGGGCCGGGTGTAGGGCGCCTGGACGCTGTGGGTGCGGAGCACGGCCCCCTGCGCGGCGAGCCGGGTCAGGTTGGGGGTGGTGGCGCGCGGGTAGCCGTGGAGGCTCGCGTGGTCGGCGCGGAAGGTCTCGATGGTGACGAGGAACACGTGCTGGAGCGGGAACACCACCGAGCGGCTCTGGGCCCGCACCCGGGTGAGCGAGAGCGGGCCGAGCTCCACCTGCCCGGCGGCGCCGGGGGCGGGGGCGTTCCACACCCAGCGGACCGCGACCTGGTCGGTGCCCACCGGGGCGCTGGCCCGGATCTCGACGGGCTGCCGGCCGGACTGTTCGGTCTCCAGGCGGTGCAGCGCGTAGTCGAGGAGCTCCCCCTTGGCCAGGAACGCGATGCCCAGGCTGCCGGGCTGGGAGCGGGTCGCGCCCGTGTCCAGGCTCGTGCGCAGGATGAAGGAGTCCCCCGACTGCGCGGGCCAGAGCTTGGAGAGCACCGTGCCCTTGGCCCCGGTCCAGCTCACCGTGGTGCCCGCGCCGCCCGCCGCGTAGCGCACCGAGCCCTCCTTCAGGCTGGTGCGCCAGCCGTCCGGGAGGCCGTTCCCCGCCACCGCGTCGCCGAAGCCGTAGGCCTTGCCGGCGTCCTCCAGGAGGCCCGGGTTGGGGAGGTCGAGCGGCTCGGAGCTGACCTGGAGCGCCGAACGGGTGGGCCCGGCGCCGGCGAGCGCCAACGTGCAACCGGTGAGGAGGAGGGGGAGCGCCAGGCGCACCGAGCGCGGCGCGCTGCCAGCGGGCGGCAGGGAGGTCCCGGGGGTCAACGCAGCTCCAGGGACTTCACGCGCAGGACCCCCTCCTTGGCCGGGAGGTCCACGCAGATGCGCACCCCGTTGGCTCCTTCGATGAGCGGGATCTCCATCTCCACGATCTCCCAGTCCGTGGTCCCCTTGGCGTTCTTGAGCATCTGCATGCCCCCGCCCGGCGTGTAGCCCCCGGGCAGCACGCTCCCCGCCTCGTCCAGCATCCGCGCCGTCATCCGGCCGCCCTTCTTGCCGTCCAGGACCACTCCCTCATAGCTCCACTCCCAACGGGCCCGCATGCCCTCGCGGGCGGGCAGGTCCCCTTCCAGACACGCGGTGGGCACCGGCGTCTTCCCGGTCGCGTGCAGCGCCATCACGCCCTCCTCGAGCCCCACCACGGCGGGGTCGGTGGTGCGCGGCACCACGTACCAGCCGTTCCCCAGCGATCCCTTCTTGGGTCCGGTCTTGGGCTCCGCGACGGGCGCGGTCCCGGCGTCGGCGGCCGGCGCGGCCTCCCGAGGCGCCTTCACCGCGTACCCCCCCTTCCCGACCAGGGCGTTGTTGCAGCGCCGGATCCGGTCCTGTCCGTACGGCAGGGCCGCCGCGAGCTCGTCGCAGGCGGCCTGCTTCTGGGCCTCGGTTCCGACCTCCATCGCCCGCGCGATGCGGGCGTCGTGGAAGCCGGGGAAGCGGGGAGCGAGGGCCACCGCCCGCTCGAGGTTGGCGAGCGCCTGCTCGGCGGTCGCGTCGGCCCCCCCCTTGCGTCGGGCCACCAGGAGCTGCTTCGGGCCCTCCTGCACGTCGTACTCCTCGCGCAGCCAGGTGGACGCCCGCACCGCGCGGATGTTCTGGGTCCCACCCTCGCGCAGCACGATCCAGTCCGGCCGCCGCTGGTGCACCACCTCGACCCGCTGGTTCACGTCCAGCCCCGTCGCCCCGCCCAGGTCGCGGTCGGTGAGCCCGACCAGGTCCTGGACGATCCACCCCCCCGCGTAGGCCACGAGCCCGATCTCGGAGTAGGCCACCGTGGACCCGGCCGGGATGTGCTGGAGCAGCCAGGTCACGACGACGTTGTTGCTCCCCGCGAAGCCGTTGCGGAAGCTCGCGGTGGGCCAGTCGGCGTCGTCGCGCTCGGTGACGGTGTACGCCCCGTCGTTGTTGGTCTCCGCGATCCGCACCGGGAGCGCCCGGGCGGCGTGCCCCACCGCCAGGAGGCCGGCGAGGCCGGCCCAGACCTGGCGCGGGACGGGGGGGAAGGGGCGGTCCACCAGGGCCGCGAGGCCGGCGGCGCCCACCACCGCGAAGAGCGGCAGCGCGGGCGCGAGGAAGCGCTGGTTGGCCATCCAGTCGCCCCCCACCATCCCCAGGAAGAAGAGGTGGGTGAGGACGGGCGCGAGCGCGAGCAGCGCCCGGTCCCGGCGGGCCACCGCGAGGCCGACCGCACCGAGCACGAAGGCCAGCACCAGCGGCCACTCGTTGCGCAGGAAGGGCCCGTAGTACTCGCTCAGCTCCTCCCAGCCCGCCTGCCCACCCTTGTGGTAGTAGGTGTTGGGCACCAGATCGCCGTAGTAGAGGACGCGGAAGCCCATCCACAGCGCGATCGGGGCCGCGGCCAGCGCTCCCCAGCGGAGGAAGCGCTCGCGGTCGCGCCCGAGGACGAAGAAGCGCGTCGCGGCGAGACCCATCGCCATGAGCGGCGCCTCGGGGCGGCTGAAGCCGGCGAAGCCGACCAGCAGCGCCGAGGCGAGCGGCGCGTCGGGCCGGTCCACCAGGACCCGCCACAGGGCCGCGACGAGGAGCAGCGCGTAGAAGGGGGTCTCGAGGTTCCCGGCGGCCCACCACGTCAACGGAACCGAGACGGCGGTGGCCGAGGCGGCCAGGAGCGCGGCGGCGGCGGCCAGCGTCGAGCGCACCCGGGCGAGCTGCCAGGCGGCGAGGGCCGCGACCACCACGGTGGCGCCGTGCAGGGCGGCGCCGAGCCCCTTCCCGAAGGCCATCGCGTCCCAGCCGAGGAGGATGGGCACGGTGAGCACCGCGAGCCAGGTCGGGTTGGAGTAGCCCTCGACCCGCTCGCCCGGGTTGAACACCAGGCCGTCCCCGTTCACGAAGTGCCAGGCGTAGCGCATCGTGATGTAGGCGTCGTCGGTGGTGTAGGTCCAGAAGCCCAGGGCGTTGACCACCGCGAAGAGCGCGAGGACGCCGACAGGCGCCCAGAGCCACCGGTTCACCTTGACCTCCGACCGGCTCCGGCGAGGATTGAGGTGGGGGTCCAGCTCGGCGGCGGTGGGGAGGGTGGTGAAGCGCGCCAGCACCCCGCCGGTGGCGTCGAGGAGCACGGCCCCGCTCTCCGCGCCGCCCAGGCGGGCCGCGGTGAGCCCGTCCGGGTCCGAGACGAGGCGCACGTCCGTTCCGGTCTCCGCGGCAAAGGCAGCCAGCACGGGGACGGAGTCGGCGGCCACGGCGACCCGGTCCACCCCTGGGGGCACCGACGAGAGGGCGGCGCGCGCGGGGTCGGTGAAGGCGCTGGGGAGGAACACGACCAGGAGCGGAGCGCCGCGGGGCTGGTCGAAGGTGACGGTGGAGCCGTCGTGGGCGGGGAAGGTCAGCGGCATGCCGGTCGCCACCTATCCCCGTCCGCGCGCCGGACACCGTGGGTGCCGGGCGTCCGGCCGGCGGCTATGGCCGGCGCATGCTCTGGATGCTCCACGGTGCCTGGGCGGCGGCGCTGCCCCTCGTCGGCTCGGTGGACCTCGTCCCGACCACCGCGGGGGACTGGCCGCCCCCCGTCCCGGGCCTGGAGTTCCTGGGCCCCAAGGGCGTGGACGGTCTCGCCCTGCGGGGGGGGCTGACGCCGAAGGCGCCCGTGGCCTGGACCGCCACCCCGCCCGCGTCGGCGCCGTGGCTGGTGGTGGCCTGGTCGGCGCGCGAGGGCACCTGGGGCGACGCCGGGGCGCAGGTGCGCTTCCGGTACGACAGCGGCGAGGAGGTGGTCACCGCCCGGCTCGGCCTCGAGATCCCGCTCGACGAGCGCCCCGCCTCGGGGCCCCACACCACGCCGGTCGCGGCCGGCGGGCGCGTGGTGGGGGTGACCGCGCTCCGCAACCCGCGTCCCGACCTCCCCCTCCGCGAGATCGGCATCGAGTCGCGGCGGGCCGCGGGCGCGCTCACCCTGTGGGCCGCCTCCACCGCGGACGAGCCGCCGTTCCCGGTCGCCCCGGCCGACCCGCCGCCGGCGGGCTTCCCCTTCCCCCTCTCCCCCGGCGGTCCCGCCCTGCCTCAGCCGGAGGACCTGCGGGTGAACGGCCCCGCCGGAGCGCAGGGCTTCGTGACCGTACGTGACGGGCACCTCGCGCTGGAGCGCGGGGAACGCGTGCGGTTCTGGGGGATCAACCTCTTGAGCGAGGCGTCCATCCCTCCCCGGGAGGTGGGCACGGCCCTGGCGCGGCAGCTCGCGGGCGCCGGCTTCAACCTGGCCCGCCTGCACCACGTGGACGCGCCGCGGGTGGGGCTCGTCCGCGCCGATCGCACCGCGGACCCGGCCACGCTCTTCGACCAGGAGAAGCTGGACCGCTTCGACTGGCTCGTGGCCGAGCTCATCCGCAACGGCGTGTACGTGCTCCTCGAGGTCGCCACCAACCGGGCGCTCTCGGCGGTGGACGGCGCCTCCTCGCCCGACGCGAGCGTGCCCAACGGGCACAAGCTCGTCCCCTTCTTCGCGCCCGAGTGGCGGGACGCGTACCTGGGGTGGACCCGGGCCTGGCTGGGCCGGGTGAACCCCCACACCGGGCGGCGCTACGCCGACGAGTCGGGCGTGGCGATGGTGGAGCTGGTGAACGAGAACAGCATCTCGGTCAACTGGTTCAACGGCGGGCTCGAGGACCTCTCCGCCCCGCACCGGGCCGCGCTCGACGCGCGGTGGAACGCCTTCCTCGCCGCCCGCTACCCGGACGAGGCCGCCCTGCGCGCCGCCTGGACCGGGTCGGTGAACCCGGGGCTCCTGCCGGGGGAGCGCTGGGGCGCGGTGGGCCGGGCCCCGGTGGTGGCGGGCCTGTTCGAGAACTACCCGCTGCGCCGGCGCGAGGACCTGTACGACTTCTACGCCGGGCTCGACGCGAGCTTCCTCGGCGACGTCGCCGCCGAGGTGCGGGGGCTCGGCTTCCGCGTGCCCATCGTCCCGGGGATCACCTACCAGTCCCCCATGCTGGCGCGCGTGCAGTCGGCCTTCGACGTGGTGGACATCCACTTCGAGTGGGACACGGTGGGCCCCGAGGACACGCTCCGTGGGAGCTCGCTGGTGGAGGGCCCGCGGGCGCAGGGGCTCTTCGAGAAGCTGGCGCAGGCCCAGGTGGGCAAGCCCTTCATCGCCTCGGAGATCAACGGCGCCTTCCCCAACCCCACCACCGCCGAGCTGCCCTTCGCCTACGCCGCGCTCGCGGCGGTGCAGGACTGGGACGCGCTCGTCTGGCTCAACTACACCAACGGCCCGGTGGACGGCGGCCACGCCGGCGTGGCCGGGATGTACGAGCTCCGCCGCGCGGCCACCAAGTGGGCCCAGATGGGCGTCGCGAGCGCGCTCTTCCGCAGCGGCGCGGTGCCGGCGGCGCCCGGTCTCCACCCGGTGTGGCGGTCCGAGGGGGCGGTGAAGACCGGCACCGTGACGGGGCTGCGCCCGCCCCCGGTGGAGCTGCGCGATCTCGGCTTCGCGCTCGCGCACCGGCTCCGCGAGGCCTACGGGCCCACCCCACCCACACCCCGCCGGGGCGAGGTCTCTCCGGTGGTGGGGTGGTGGTCCGAGGCCAGCCGCTTCGTGGTGGACGACCCCCGCTGGCAGGTGGTGCTGGGCCGCGACCGCGAGGACGTGGCGGGAGAAGGCGCCGGGCCGCGGCAGGCGCGGTTCCTCGACCCGGACCTCGAGGCCTTCGCCGCCACCTCGCTGGTGAGCCTGGACGGCGCCCCCTTCCCCTCCTGCGGCCACGCCCTGCTCACCGTGGCCGGGACGATGCGGAACGAGGGCATGGTGACGGGGGCCGGGGGCACCACCGTCCTCACCTGGGGCTCGGGGGAGGTGCGCGTGGTGCCGGTGCCGGGCGTGGTGCGCTTCGCCTGGCCGCGCCGCCCGGAGGTGCGTCCGCGCGCCGCCGACGGCGTCCTCGGACCCGCGGTGCCGGTCCGCCCCTCGGGCCGGGGCTGGTGGGCGCTCGAGACGGGCGACGCGACGAGCCTGTGGTGGGAGATCCGCTGACCCGGACCCGCCTCCCCGTCGGCCCGGGGCTGCGGTACGCTGACGGGTGATGTCCCTGGTCGGCCTCGCCCTCTTCTACGCCTGCGTCCGCCCCGCCCCGGAGGACACGGGTGCGCCGCCGGAGCCCGAGACCGACGCCGACACCGACACCGATGCGGACAGCGACACCGACACCGCCCCGGAGGTGGACTGGCTGACCGGTGTGGTGGAGTGCCCCCCCACCGAGGGCTACTCCGGCGCCCCCGTCCCGGACCACCGGGCCCGGCGCTACTGCCTCGCCGAGGAGCACGTCTCCGACTACCTCGACAACGACGGCGAACCGCCCGCGTTCTGGGTGGTCTGGTTCGACGGCGCCGAGGTCCCCCCCGAGGGCCAGCCGGCGCTCGTGTACCTGCACGGCGGCGTGGTGGGGAACGACGACCTGAAGCCCGACTCCATCGCCTGCAACGCCTATGTGAAGGACGACGAGAGCGGCTGGGAGGGCATCCGCAACCTCGTTGCGGGGGCGGTGTACGGGAACGACACCCTGCTGGACCTCGCGCGGCGCGAGGGGTGGCTCATGCTCGTGCCCGAGAGCCTCTGGTGCGACCTCTGGGGCGGCCTCGGCCCCGACGACCCGGTGGACACCAACCACAAGAGCCTGCTCCACGTGGAGACCATGCTCGACGTGATGTCCGCCGGGCTCGACGGCTTCCACGTGGACGACGACCGCCTCTACCTGTGGGGGACGTCGGTGGGGGCGGCGGGGACGTGGTCGGTGGGGAGGGGCTGGCCCGTGGACGGGCACCGCTTCGCCGGCCAGGTCTCGGACTCGGGGCCGATGAGCACGGTCGCCTGGTACGTCCCCTACAGCACCGACCCGACGGAGTACCCGTCCTACCAGTCGGCCCTGAACCACATCCTGGGCGGGAGCCCCTACGAGCGGGACGGCGTCACCCCGGCGGCCGCCTGGGACAACTACACCCGCTTCGACGCGCGCCTGCTCATCGAGGAGCAGGGGTTCCGGGTGCCCACCTTCCAGCTCTGGAACGGCTTCGACACCTCGGTGGAGCCCTACCACGGCCCCGACGCGGCCGCGGCCCTGGCCGACACCTACGACGCCGAAGGCGTGCGCTACTTCGCGCGGGACCTGGACCATCACGCCCCGCTCGGGGCGGACGCGACCTACCACGTGCAGACCCTCGCCCACGGCATCCCCTGGGTGCAGACCGCCATGGCCGGGTTCGACTTCCTCGCGGGCGCCGAGGTGTGGCTGGTGGAGGCCGAGGACCAGTGCGAGACCGGCACCTGCACCATCGCGCACGAGGACGACCCCGAGTTCTGCTTCGACCCCACCGACGAGTACGTGTGCTACGCCCCGCGCAACCTGGTGGCCTCGCTCGCGAGCGGCACGGCGGCGGTGCGCTGGGCCTCGGAGGGGCCGGGGGTGGTGTTCCGCGGGTCGCTCCCGGCGTCGCTCCCGCGCGGTGTGCCCGCCACCCTGCGTCCGGTCCTCAAGATGGCCGGCGTGAGCGCGCCGGACGGCACCACCGCGCTCACCCTCACCTACACCGACGAGCGCGGCGACGTGCTCGACACGGTCGAGGTGCCGGCCGAGCACTTCACCCGCTCCGAGGCCGCGGCCTCCGCCACCGAGCTCGTGGACTGGGTGGTGGGGCAGAGCCACGACACCGACTTCGACGGGGACGGCACCCGGGAGGGCCTGCCGGAGGGGACGGTCACCCTCACCGTCGAGACCACCGTGACCGGTGACGCGTACTTCGACGGCCTCTGGTTCACCACCCGGTGAGGCGCCCGGAGGGGACGGGATAGCAGGCGCCGATGGCGTTCTGGAAGCTGGCGGGCTGGGTGGGGGCGGCGCTGGGCCCGCTCCTGGTGCTCGCCGCGGCCGCCGCCACCCTCACCCCCGTCCCCGAGAAGGGCGAGACGGCGGCGATCTTCGACACCATGGCCACCCGGCAGCCCTCCGACGTGGTCCTGGTGGGGGCGAGCTACGCCCGCGCCGACTTCGACGCCGCCGCGCTCGGCGCGCGCCTGGACCCCCGCGGCCGGCGTGCCCTGGTGTTCTCGGTGGGGGCCTCGTCGGCCCCCGTCTGGTACGCCGTGCTCAAGGAGCGGGTCTACGGCAACGGCCTGCGGCCCACCCGGGTCATCCTCCCCGTCTCCCTCGGCACCCTGCTCGTCGAGAAGGTCCCCACCGCGCAGTTCGCCGGGGTCCTGCGGCAGATGCCCGAGCTCGACCCGGTGGTCCGGCGGCGGCAGGGCCTGGGTGGCTTCGCCGCCTGGGACCGCGCCCTCGCCGCGCGCGCCGACGTCCGCGACGGGTGGCTCCACCCCTTCCGCAACTTCCTCCCGAACCTCTTCCTCCAGCTCGACGCCGGGGAGGTCGAGGCCGCCGCCAACCTGGTGCTGGGGGACCAGCACGCCGAGGCGGGGCCCCGGGCCTTGCCCACCGTCGAGGAGGCCCGCCCGGTGGGCTCGGACGCCGGCGAGCTGGTGAGCGACCCCGCCGACTCCTACCTCGCGGACATGGTGGCGCTCGCCCAGGCCGGCGGCGCGCAGGTCAGCATCGTCCTCCCCCCCACCCTGAACGACGACGCCTGGGGGCAGTTCCTCGAGCCCGGCGCCGAGGCGGCGGTGCGGAGCTGGGCCGAGGCGAACCGGGTGGCGTGGATCGACCTGCGCCAGCTCGGCTGGGACCGCACCCACTTCTCCGACCTCCGCCACATGCGTCCCGTCGCGGCGCGCGAGTTCACCGGACTCGTGGCCGACGCGATCCTCGCCATCGACCCCGCCACGGGGCAGCCGCCGGCGGGCGGGAAGGTCCGGCTCGACGCCTCGGCGGCCCGATCGGGCACACCCCCCGCCCTCGTGCCCGCCGAGGTCACCCCCGGAGCCGGCCCCTGCGAGCTGCAACTGGTCCTGCCGGCCTGGAAGTTCCTGGGCAAGAAGGAGATGGAGCGGACCCACCCGCTGCTCGCCTCGCCGATCCTGGTGCGGGAAGAGGGCGAGCTCCTCTCCCGCCCCTTCAAGAAGGGCGAGTGCACCGGGAGCTTCGTCCATCGGGTCGGGCTCGCGGTGAGCCGGCGTCGGGCCGACGGGCCGCCGGTGCAGCTCGAGTGGGACCAGGAGCCCCCGGACGACAAGCGCCCCGGGAGTGCGTGGTGGGTGTACCCGGGGACCACGCTCACCTGGACGGTGCAGACCCCGTGGGTGGGGCCGATCACCGCCCGGCTGACCAGCTCGCTGTTCGGCCCGGGTGCCGGACCGGCCCTGCTGAGCGCGGGCGAGGCCTCGACCCCCCTCCAACCGGGCGAGACCGCCGAGCTGAGCTTCACCGCGGGGGCTCCCTGGCAGGTCTCGGTGTCCTCGCCGGTGGGGGGTCCCTTCGTGGTGGTGGAGGCGCTGGCCGTGGAGGGGGAGCCCGGGACGGCGGACCTCGTGGCACCGCCTCCGGTCCGCTCGCTCGAGGTGTTCTACGCGGAGCACCTCCGGCGCGAGGGCACCCCACCCGACCCCGTCCCCGCGCGCCCGGGCACCCACCCCAAGGCCGGGGCGGCGTTCCAGCTCTCGTGGCGCGCTCCCACCGACTGCTCCCCCTACCGGGTGCGCCACCGCGGGGAGCTCCTCCCCGAGATGCCTCCGGGTCGCCGCCGGGAGGGTGAGGGTACCCGCCACACCGGCCGCCAGCTCACCTACGACCCGCTCCCGGGCACCGACCCCGCCGACTACGAGGTCGTGCACGATCCCGACCCCTTCTGCCCCAAGAGCTGCAAGGCCTGCTCGCAGCAGGTCTGGATCCTCCCCGGCGAGGTGTTCACCGCCGAGGTGCCGGCGCCGCGACGTACGGCCTTCGCCACCCCCCTGCTCCGCCTCCTCGTCGAGGGGACCGCCGACGTGGCCGCCGGCACCGTCGGCGCCCTGGGCGTGCGCGTGCGGCTCGACGACCGGGTGCTGGTCGAGCGCGTCATCGCCGCCGAGGAGCTGAACCGGGCCATCCGACTCCCCCTCCCCTCCCCTCTGGCCGCCGCCGACCCCGGGACGCTCAGCGTCGAGGTGCGGGCGGACGCCTCCCTGCCTCCGGTGCTCCTCGTGGCCGCCTTCGAGGACCAGTAGCCGTGTCCTTCGTCACCACCGAGTTCCTCGCCTTCTTCCCCGTGGTCCTCGCGGTGTACTGGGCGCTGCGCGGGCGGCGGGCGCAGAACCTCTTCCTCCTCGTGGCCAGCTACGTCTTCTACGGGTGGGTCCACCCCTGGATGGCGAGCCTGCTGCTCGGGGTGACCGCGATGAACTACCTGGCGGCGCGCGACATCGCCGCCAACCCCGCCCGCAAGGACACGGTGCTCGGCCTGGTGGTGCTCGCGTCCATCCTGAACCTGTGCGTGTTCAAGTACTTCGGCTGGTTCGCCGAGGACATCCTGCCGCGCTTCCTCGGCCCCGAGGAGGCCGGGCGCATCGCCCTGTGGCGCCTGGTGCTGCCGCTCGGGCTCTCGTTCTACACCTTCCACAACCTCGCCTACACCATCGAGGTGCACCGCGGCCGCTTCCCGGTGAAGCACGACGCGGTCGACTACTTCCTCTACGGCTCCTACTTCCCCCAGCTCGTCGCCGGCCCCGTCGAGCGGGCCGCGCACCTCCTCCCCCAGCTCGAGGCCGCGCGCGTCCTCTCCGTCTCCCGCCTCGGCTCCGGGTTCGGGCTCCTCCTGTGGGGCGCCTTCAAGAAGGTCGCGCTCGCCGACACCATCGCCCCCTTCGTGGACGTCATCTTCGTGAACGACTCGCCCAGTTGGGCCATGGTGTGGGCGGGCGCCCTGGGGTTCACCATCCAGGCCCTCGCCGACTTCTCCGGGTACACCGACATCGCGCGGGGGGCCTCGCGCATGCTCGGCATCGAGCTGATGGACAACTTCGACCATCCCTACCTGGCCGCCACCCCCATGGAGTTCTGGCAGCGCTGGCACATGTCCTTCTCGACCTGGCTGCGCGACTACGTCTACGTCCCCGCGTGCTTCTCCGAGTGGGTGCGCCGGTGGATCACCATCCCGGGGACCGGCGACTGGGGGCCCTTCGCCAACACCTCGCGGGCCCTGCTCATCACCATGCTGGTGTCCGGGGTGTGGCACGGGTCCACCTGGAACTACGTGCTGTGGGGCTTCTACTACTTCGTGATCGGGACCGCCTACGCCTGGGCGGTCACGAAGCTCCCGAAGAAGTGGAAGAAGGAGGCCCGCTGGCGCTGGCTCACCGTGCCCGTGATGTTCGGGTTCACCGTGCTGGGCATGCACATCTTCCGCGAGCCGTCGGTGGCCCGCCTGCTCACCAACCTGCAGCAGAGCCCGCTCGAGGGGAGCCCCGAGCAGTGGACCGTGGCGCTGGCGATGCTGGGGGTGTGCGCCTACGCCGGTGGGCCGCTGATCGTGGCGCTGCTCGCCGAGCGGTACGTGCTCCCGCGCGTGCGCGACACCTGGTGGTGGCCGGCGCTGCGCACCACCACCTGGGCCGCGTTCGCGGTGGCGGTGTTCGTGTCCGTGCGCACGAGCGCGACGGACTTCATCTACTTCCAGTTCTGAGCCGCCCGCCCGAGGGTCGCCCCCGAGGCGCGAGGCAGCCGCTCAGGCCGTCCCGTCGCAGTCCAGGTCGGCGCCCCCCGCGGGATCGTAGACCGCCGGGCCCACCCCGGCGTCGGCGTCGTCGCAGTCGCCGCCGTCCTCGGTGTAGCCGTCGCCGTCGTCGTCGTATCGGTCGGTGCCCTCGTCCACGGTGCCGTCGCAGTCGTTGTCGATCCAGTCGGGCAGCTCCGAGGCGCCCGGGTACACGCTCCGGTCCCCGTCGGCGCAGTCGCCCGCCGCCTCGGTGACGCCGTCGCCGTCGTCGTCGTAGGCGGTGGTGCCCTCGTCGCGGACGCCGTCGCAGTCGTTGTCCACCCCGTCGGCGGCCTCGGGGGCGCCGGGCCACACCGAGGCGTCGGCGTCGTCGCAGTCGCCCCCGTCGGCGCTGATGCCGTCGCCGTCCAGGTCCACCGTGCCCTGGTCCACCACGCCGTCGCAGTTGTCGTCGCGCCCGTTGCCGAGGGTCTCGGTGGCGGACGGGTTCGTCCCCGAGTCGGCGTCGTTGCAGTCCCCGTCGTCCTCCGAAAAACCGTCGCCGTCGTCGTCGTAGCAGCGTGTCCCCTGGTCGATCAGGCCGTCGCAGTCCTGGTCCAGCCCGTCGCAGACCTCCACCCCGGCCGGGTGGGCGGTGGGATCGGCGTCGTCGCAGTCCGAGGCGCACGCGGACCAGCCGTCGCCGTCGGCGTCGTAGAGCTCCGCCGAGCCATTGGCGCAGTCGTTGCCCCGCAGCGCGACCGACCCCACCTCGGCCCCGGCCCCCAGCGTGAGCGCCAGGGATCCGGCCATGGGGGCGTCGTCCGTGGGCGTGAAGTCGAGCGTGATGGCCAGGTCGGCGCCCACCTCGAGCACACCCGCCCCGATGGGGGAGGTGACCGTGGCGGGCGAAAGCGCGAGCGAGACCAGCTCGAGCGGGGTCTCGCCCGTGTTGGTCAGGACCGCCTCGACGCTCCCCGTGCCCCCGACCGCCACCGGCCCGAAGTCCAGGACCGAGGGCCACAGGCTCGCGCTCGCGCTCGTGGCGTGGGCGCGCACGTCCACCACGTGCAGGTTGTCGACCTCTTCGTCGGTCTGGATGGTCAGGCGGGCGTGGTCCCAGCCGTCGGCGAGCGCTTCGTACCCGACGGTGAGGGTGGCCGTGCTGTCGCGGGTCAGGGTGGGGAGCGCCTCGGTGGGGGCGGAGAAGCCCTCGCCCGAGAGGTTCACGAGGTCCGCGGCGACCACCTGGATGGAGGCGCCGGCCACCGCCGTCAGCGTGACCACCACCTCGCCCGACTCGCCGAGCGGCACGTCGCCGAGGTCCTGGAGGAGGGGGCTGACCACGAGCTGCCGGGCCTCCTTCTCCACCGCGTAGTCCGGGTTGCAGCCCACCAGGGTGAGCGCACCCGCGAGCACGCCGAGCGCGCGCGGGGCCGCCCGGCGCCGCAGCGCGACCGCGAGGAGCAGGAGCCCGACCACGCCGAGCGGAGACCCGGTGCCGGACGCGCATCCGCACGCATCCGAGGTCTTCACCGCGGCGCCGTCGCCGCCCACGTCCTCCTCGGCGTCGCAACCTTCGTCCACGACCCCGTCGCAGTTGTTGTCCACGCCGTCGCACATCTCGGCCGAGCCGGGGTTGGCCCAACCGTTCTGGTCGTCGCAGTCGTCGTCCAGCGCGTAGCCGTCGCCGTCGCCGTCCTCGGACGGGTCGAGCTGGCCGTCGCAGTCGTCGTCCACGCCGTTGGCGGACTCGGCCGCGGCCGGGTTCACGCCCGCGTCGGCGTCGTCGCAGTCGCCGGCCTCCTCGGTGAAGCCGTCGCCGTCGTCGTCGTAGAGCTCGGTGCCCTCGTCCACCACGCCGTCGCAGTCGTTGTCGACGCCGTCGGCCACCTCGTCGGCGGCGGGGTTGGTGGTCGAATCGCCGTCGTCGCAGTCGCCGGCGTCCTCCGAGGCGCCGTCGAGGTCGTCGTCGTACGCGGCGGTGCCCTCGTCCACGAGGCCGTCGCAGTCGTTGTCGACCCCGTCGGCCGTCTCGTCCGCGCCCGGGTGCGCCGCGCCGTTCCCGTTGTCGCAGTCGCCGCCGTCCTCGGTGTAGCCGTCGCCGTCGTTGTCCGCGATGCCGGCGTCCACGGCCCCGTCGCAGTCGTCGTCGATGCCGTTGAGGTCGATCTCGGGGTTGGCCGGGGACTGCGCGGGATCGCCGTCGTTGCAGTCGCCGTCCAGCTCGGTGTAGCCGTCGCCGTCGTCGTCGTAGGCGTCGGTGCCCTCGTCCACCACGCCGTCGCAGTCCTCGTCCACGCCGTCCGCGGTCTCGGTCGACGCCGGGTTGCGGGCTTCCTCGCCGTCGTCGCAGTCGCCGCCGTCCTCGGTGTAGCCGTCGCCGTCGTCGTCGTACCAGTCGGTGCCCTCGTCCACGAGGCCGTCGCAGTCCTCGTCCACCCCGTCGGCGACCTCGGTGGCGGCCGGGTTCACGTCCCCGTCGTTGTCGTTGCAGTCCGTCCCGCCGTCCCCGGCGTAGCCGTCGCCGTCCAGGTCGGCGAGGTCGCCGCCCACGCAGTCCTGGTCGATGCCGTCGTACGGGATCTCCGTCGCGCCCGGGTACACGCTCCCGTCGGTGTCGTCGCAGTCGGTCGCGTCGGTGACCGTGCCCGAGGGCTGGATGCAGTCGTTCACGCCGCTGGCGGCGTCGCCGAAGCTGTCGGCGTCGGTGTCCGCGTACCAGGTGGCGCTGCCGGTGGCGCCGTCGTCCACCGAGCCGTCGCAGTCGTCGTCCACGCCGTTGCAGAGCTCGGTCGCGGTCGGGTAGACCGAGGCCGCGTCGTCGTCGCAGTCGTCGTCGTTGGCGACGTACCCGGAGGGGGCCGCGCAATCCAGCGTGGAGGTGGCCGGGTCCCCGTAGCGGTCCCCGTCGGTGTCCGCGTAGTAGCGCACCGCGTCGGTGGCGTTGTCGTCCACACGTCCGTCGCAGTCCTCGTCCACCCCGTCGCAGGTCTCCGTGGCACCCGGGTAGACCGTGCGGTCGCTGTCGTCGCAGTCGCGGGCGTCGGAGACGTAGCCGCTCGGCGCCGAGCAGGAGACGGAGCTCACCGAGGCGTCCCCGTAGGTGTCCGCGTCGGAGTCGGCGTACCAGGTCCCCGCGTCGACCGCGGAGTCGTCCACGCGTCCGTCGCAGTCGTCGTCCACGCTGTTGCAGACCTCGGTCGCCCCCGGGTACACGCCGGCGGCCGCGTCGTTGCAGTCGGTGGCGTCGCCGACGTAGCCGGCGGGGGGATCGCACGCGACGGAGGTGCGGGAGGCGTTCCCGTAGCTGTCGCCGTCGGCGTCCGCGTACCAGGTCAGGCCGTCCACGGCCGAGTCGTCCACCCGGCCGTCGCAGTCGTCGTCCACGTCGTTGCAGGTCTCGGGCGCGCCCGGGTACACCGTCGCGTCCAGGTCGTCGCAGTCCGAGTCGTCGGAAACGTAGCCGCTGGGGGCGGCGCAGTCGGACACCATGGTCCCGGCGTCGCCGTAGCCGTCGCGGTCGGCGTCCTCGTACCAGTCGGTCGCCACCGTGCCGTCGTCCACGAGGCCGTCGCAGTCGTTGTCGATGCCGTCGCACACGTCCGTCGCGGCCGGGTTCACGGCGCGGTTCGAGTCGTCGCAGTCGTCGTCGTTGGCGGAGTAGCCGGACGGGACCGAGCACGCGGTGGTGGTTCGGCTCGGGTCGCCGTACCCGTCGCCGTCGGCGTCCAGGTAGTAGGTGGTCAGGCCCGAGTAGCCCGACACCGAGTAGGTGGTGCCCGTCCCGCCGGAGCTCGATGCGATGTACCCGTAGTAGGTGTCGTTGTAGGCGTTGCTCCCGCCCGTTCCGCCCGTCACGGCCGTCGAGTAGCTGCCCGTGAGGCAGCCGTACTGCACCTTGATGCGCCCGCCCGCGCCGCCGCCGCCGCCGCCCGCGTAGCCCCAGTAGCCGTTGCCCGCGTTCCCGCCCGTGGCGGTGAGGCTGGCCGAGCCCGAGAAGGTGACGGAGGGGCTGTCCAGCACGATGGCCCCGCCCGCGCCGCCGCCGCCGCCGCCGCCGCCCGTGGTGCCGGTCGACCCGTCGGAGGTGATCGTGCCGCTCACGGTGAGGGCGCTGGATGCGTAGATGTAGATCGCGCCGCCGCCGTCGCCGCCGTTCCCGCCGTTGTAGCCGTCGCAGGTCGAGGCTCCGCCG
>Ga0172373_10005826_pt1 | contig 16718 bp, 12 predicted proteins | sample Lak10m_2_FD_114546 | JGI IMG/M metagenome (GOLD analysis project Ga0172373, IMG submission 114546) | Freshwater microbial communities from Kabuno Bay, South-Kivu, Congo - kab_092012_10m | ecosystem: Environmental > Aquatic > Freshwater > Lake | place: Democratic Republic of the Congo...
CTTCGCAAAATCTCCGCCCTGCAGAAGCGGACACGGATGATCGGCCGAATGACACTCGATGCTGACACCCTCACCCAGCCAGCTTTGCAGCTGCGGATCGTCCGGCTTCACGTCATTCGTCATAATGCTCAGACCAGCTCGACCGTCAATCTGCTTCAACCGGTTGAGCACAGGTCGCAGCCAGGACTCATACTTCGCCGGATCACGCATGTCGTCAATGGCCAGCACGATGACCGCCTGAGTCGTCTGATCACCAGCCCACTCGGGCGTCAGCAGCCGCGGTGATCCCGCATGCGGATGCCACGGATTGGCCGGATCAAGCTCCAGAGCACGCAGATCAGGCGGTTCGGCGGCCCATAGCCCGACAGCGGCCTGAGACAGCAGGCAAAACGACAGAAATGCCAGGGTCATCGTGCGATGTTGCATAATGCAGATCCGAGCTGTAGAGAACGGCAGAAATTTCGGCGGCAGCCACGATCATAACGCGATCACCGCAAAAACGCACGTTCCAGACAGATTGACCGAATCATTCCGGCGGCACCCGAACACCCGCCGGCAGACCGGCTGTTGACACCGAATCCACATGAACCGTCACCAGATCTCAGCAACCTCCCTCAAGCCAGTAACAGGATTCCAGCGAGAAATTCCGGTCCCCAACAGAGTGGACAGCATGGGCAGGCGTGTGAAGCGTGCGGGATTCGGGCGGGACCGAGGGCTGTTGGCAAATTCGTAACGTAAGGCCGTTGAGCGACCGCGGCGGCGCACACGCGACGCTCGGCTGCAAGTGAAGTATACCGCCACCGCGGTCCGCTCCAATGGCGGGCTATACCGCGCTGCATGCGCTGCTATTTCCAGTCGAACCGCCCAGTATGGACACATGTCGACAGCATACCGTTCCACTCCGGCTCAAATCCGTGCGTCTTTAGAACGTCAACGAGAATGTGCCCTACGGCAATACTATCGGCGTCGGTGTCTTGCTCGGCGTACGATCCAAACGTCAGAAAGAGTCCCTCTCCGTTTTTGCCACGTTCCTTGTCCTGGCGGTGATAGAACACGCCGGCCCGTGGGCGTTTCCCGGAATCCAAAAGTCTGTTCGCGATTTCGTTGACATCATCCCATCCATCGGACTGCGTGTATCCGGCGTTCTCGAGCGCCACGATTCCCATCGCATTGAGTGCCGCGAACGCCGCTTTTAATCGGGCGCGCGGGCGATGATCCTTGTCCGATGATGACGATGCTCGCTTCTTTGAAACAGCTTTGACGACGCGCTTTGCCGGAGCTCCCTGATCCGATTTCGGGTCAGCCGGTGTTGATTCAACGGAGATATAGCCCTTGGCGGTCTTCTGGCGGATCAACCTGCTTTGCTGATCCTCCGCCGCTGCCGCGGTCGGAAACTCGAACACCTTTGATTGTCCCTGTGTGCCAATTCGGCCCCAGTGCACGACCAGCTGTGTGCCGTGCAGCGAAACGTCCCAAAACTTGCGAGACGTCCCCTCGATCAACTCATACCGGCTCATCGGAACTGCCTTTCGATCGGAAGCGGAGAAGTCTCCGCGGTATAACAATTGCGGTAACCAGTGCCGCAGCGAACGATTGTCCATTGGAAGTCGGCGAGATCGGCAAAGCCGGTCCACCGCTTTGTTCGCTGTTCACCTCGAATAGTCGCTGATCATGACTTCGTTTGTGAGACTAACCGACAAATCTTTAATTGTGCCTTTGTACGTGTACGAGATCTTCAAGTCCGCCGTGTTTCCCGTCACCACTCCGGCCCTTGTGTAGCGCATTTGTCAAGAATCGACGCAATTAAGCCATACAGATCGCAAAGAAAGATTCTGCCCGGCTTATGTGAACCTGAGCAGCAAGCGATCCTGAACTCTTCCCGTGGATTCAAAAAACACATCAGATTCCAACGCACTCACAACCCTAAATCTCACCATATCCCCATCACCATCAACGCCCGACCAAAGTGATCCCTTTGGGAACCGGGAGGCTCCAACAGGAGTATTGTCGGCGGCCTCATACTTCAGGATATCAGCGGTGCGTTCATGGCCCTGTCGTGCTCGCAGTTTGGTTATCAGGTCTTGCTGCCGACCCACCGCTGCTTCCAGCTTTGTAACTTGCTCATCCTTATCGCCTGCGGAGACGAATCCCATCGTCACTAGACAAACGAAAATCACGGCGGTGGCTCTGACTGCTGTAGCACGCATTTTCAATTCCTTGTCAACAGACGACATTCCATGCCACAGCGAACAGGTATTCGACCGCCGAATTGCAGTAGCACATAACCTCAGTTTGGCGGTGCGGCATGGACTTGTCAATCTTGATGCGGCAGACTGGCGAACGAGTTGCGACGGATCGCTGCTCAACTTGCCTTGCTGCACCGCAAACGGAGTCTGTGCTATGCCGCAACGCGCCTACAACCTCGAGGGACAGACCCTCCTGTATCTCGGCATCAATGCTGATCAATTCTACCGGGCACTCGCTGAGGCCTGGGACAAGGTCCGCGACGAATTCGGTGATGGCGTCACATCGATCAAACCGTCATTGAGCGATTTTATCATGACTGTGCACCCGCCACGTGGTGATCAGGATGCATTGGTGCAGTTCACGCTTTGTGACGACTCACGAGCGAAGCTGCGCATCGACTCCCAGATGAGTCGCGGAGTTTGGGAGATTCAAATGTCTGCTGAATCCAGGCGTAGGAGCAGGAAATGACCACGGCCCTCGAACCATCCCTGATGCTGGCCACAGCGGATGTGGAACTAATGGCCAGCGAGTGGCCACCGACCATCAGCGTCGTGGGCTACACCGGCGGAATGATGCGAGTGCCGCCTTTTGGTGACCTTGTGACTGATTTGGAAGGACTCGACTATCGGGAGGCCCGATTCCAATTCCTGCCGACCACGACAGTAGCCTTCGCGGCATCATTGGACATGGTGTCAACCAGACTTCTGTTCATCCAATTCCACAAAACAAACATGCGATTACCCCGCAAGGAAGTAATCGCCTGTTCGAAGTCAAAATGCGTCATCGGGCTCCGTCTCAGCCCACACCGTCCTCAGGAGCCTCCGGGTGAGTCCAACGCGACAGAATCGGAGACAGCGCCAGACACACAAGGCCCGATACGACCGCCACGATCATAATCTGCTTGAACACGTCGCCATAGACCATCACTGTCTGCAAAGGTCCAGGTACCACATTGTCCGCTCCGCCACCGTGCTCACCCCCGGTCAGCTGAGAAATGATGGCGGCAAGATACTGCGAGAAGGCTGTGGCGAGGAACCAGGCACCCATCACTGTGCTCACCAGTACCTTCGGCGCCAGCCTTGCAATCATCGACAATCCCACCGGCGACAGGCACAGCTCGCCAGTTGTATGCAGCACATATCCCAGCAGAAGCCAGGACACACCCACCATTCCCCGAGCATCATGCTGGACGGCGCCATACCAGAATGCACCGAATCCCAGCCCCACCTGAATCAGCCCCAGGGCAAACTTCACAGCCGGTGACGGATCCAGACCGCGCGCGCCCAGCCACGACCAGATAGCCGTAAACACCAGCCCAAAGATCAAAATGCAGACGGCGTTCACCGCCTGAAATGTGCTGGCTGCCAGCTCACCACGACGCTCAGCAACAGCCATCCCCACATTCCCCTCGTCCACCTTCCAGTCAATGACGAAGTCAAACTTTGCATCCTTGCCTTTTTCTGCCTCTGCCGCCCGCAGTTTGTCCAGCTGGTCAAGCGTAAACACCGCACCGCCGTTCGTATAACCCAGCTGCTCCTGAGTGGGCTGCAGCTGAATGACCGAACCCACGTCGGATGCAGCCACCAGCCGCTGCACACTTGCAACACGATCCACATTGCGGTCTGCAAAATTATTCAGACTGCTGCCAGCCTGCTCGAAAAATGACCAGAACAACATCGAAAAGAATGTCAGGGTCAGCACCACAATCATTCGGTGCCGAGCAATCGTCTGCATCTTCAACGTCTGCAGAATCAAAGAACCAAATGCCAAAATACCCGTCACCGTCAGCAGCAGCCCGGCAGGCTTGCTGACCTCACCCGCAAAAATCGCAAGAATCTTCGCACCCGGAAGTGCCGAGCTGCTGATCGATTGAACCGTTTTCTCACTCAGCAGCTGCAGCGGCTGCGGCAAAATCACCTTGAACCCGGACACGAATAAAGCCACCACCGGAATCGCCAGCACGACACCGCCCAGAACCATCCCCAGCTTGTCAGCAGACACAGGCCCGGTTTTTGCCGCACCCGCCGTCTTCGACAGACCGCCGCGTCCCAGTGCCAAAATCGAAATCACAGCAGCAACAGCCAGACATATCGCCACGAACACATTCAGCGCTATCGCCGCCGGATCGTCCGGACGATAAATCAGCAGCGCCAGTACTGCCGCCACGGACCCAACACCAATCATCAGCTGAGTCACCAGGTTGGGCATCACAAAGACAGCCAGTCCCACCATCATCCCAATCGTTGCCAGCCCAAAGCCCCGGTGCCAGCCGTAGTTTTCACCAATGTAACCGCACAGCAGCGGACTCATCGCCGCCCCCATGTTCACACCCATGTAGAAAATCGTGTAACCAGCATCGCGACGCGGACTGCCCGGTGCATACAACGACCCCACGATCGTCGAAATGTTTGGCTTGAAGAATCCGTTGCCAATAATCACCAGCGCCAGCGCAAAATAGAAGGCCTTCTCATTCGCGATACCCATTAACAGGTGCCCGGCCGCCATCAGAATGCCGCCCAGAATCACCGCCAGTCGCTGCCCCAGCAGGCGGTCCGCCAGCAGACCGCCGAGGAACGGTGTCATGTAGACCAGCGCCGTGTAGGCACCGTAGACGGTATACGCCTCGCTGTCGCTGAACTTCAGGAAGTCCTTGGTCATGTAAAAGACCAGCAGCGCCCGCATGCCATAATAGGAAAAACGTTCCCACATTTCGGCGAAAAACAGATTGAACAGACCCGTGGGATGCCCCAGGAGCTGCGGTGAATTCCCAACAGGAGCCGCAGCGGCGGCAGTTCCAGCTTGCATAACAAATCCCCGGTTCAGCGAATGACACAGCAGCGACCCGCTACGGTCGCGTTCAAAAGTCAAAGCATAACGGCACCGCTGCCGCACTGACAACCTCAGAGCCCCCAATTGAGACCCCTCGGAAGCGTTTCAGAGCCAATTTCAGCAGGAATTTCAGACCTGGTCTCGTCTCACTGTCCATTCACACGGCAGAACGGCCCAAATCCTGAGCAGCCCGGCGTAAACGAACGTCAGTTCCGCCAACCCCTCCCAGCCTGCCTGCCGCCGTACCCGCCAGCAACTCGCCCGCCCGCTCAGCACAGCTGCCAGTCTCTCAGGCAGCCACTCGACACCCGACTGCCGCATCCGCCCGCAAACACTCCCATCGTCGAGTTTCCAGGGCCGTGTCGCTCCTGCCCTTCCCGAATTGGCCCGGCATTTGCCATGGTCATTTCCCGAGCCGTGCGGCAGACACCCACCACAGCCCGCCGCACAACAGTACTCGACTGCAGTCAGGGACGCCTGAGTCAAAAGGAGCTGTGTGATATGGACCTCGTACTTAACGATATTCGCCGCTGGAAACTCTGGTTCCCCTTCTTTCAGGTCCTGATCGCAGCCGTCTCACTCTACGACTGCTGGCTCACGCTGCGGTTCCGCGAAGTCATGCTGGAGACCGAACAAAACCCCGTCGGGCTCTGGCTTATCAAAGTCGCCGCCGGCGAAGTCTGGCTGTTCCTGCAGTTCAAAGCCGCAGGCACTCTCGTGGTCCTGCTGCTGCTGTTCTGGATGTTCCTCCGCAATCTGAAATTCACATTCACCGTCTCAGGCTCCATCGCTTCCGGACAGACTGCACTGCTGGTCTATCTGACAACAGCCTGAACTGACAACAGCCCGAACGGAACAGGGCCGGGCGCCTACTTGCCCCGCGGGACCCAGTCCGGGGATTCACTGCGAGCCTCGTCCAGCCAGTGACTCACTCGCGCCGCAATCTCAGGATGTTCGGCCGCCACGTCCATCTTTTCTGCCACGTCAGACGCCGTGTCAAACAGCTGCAGTTCACCACCCAGTCTGCGGATCGCCTTCCAGCGTTCAGCATACAAACAGGCCTGACGAAATCCGCCTTCGTGAAATTCCCAGTACAAAAATTCGTGCCGCTGAACCCGGTCAGACTGACCTTTCAGGACCGGCACCAGACTCAGTGAATCAGTTCCCGACGGGGCAGGGCACCCGGCCAGCTCAGCGGCCGTGGCCATCACATCACCAAAATACGCGGCGCGATCACTGACCGTACCCGCCGTGATCGTACCCGGCCACCAGGCCAGACAAGGGACACGAATCCCGCCATCCGTCAGACTGCGTTTCAAACCGCTGAACGGACCAGCGGGCTGGAAACGCGCCGGAGTATGTCCGCTTTCATTGTGCGGTCCATTGTCACTGGAAAACAGCACCAGCGTGTTCTGCTCAAGACCCAGCACACGCAGTTCATCAAGCAGTCGGCCCACATGAGCATCCAGGCGAGTGATCATGGCCGCGTGACCACGGTCCTGCTCAGACCAGTCCCGGTCCGCATAGGGACCGAAGTCCGGCACGTGAGCACCATTCTTCAGTTCCCGCGTCCGCTCGTTGTTCGCATGCGGGGTCACCAGACTCCAGAACAAAAAAAACGGCCGATCCCGATTCTCACGCACAAACCGCAGACTGCGTTCCGCAAACAGATCGTCGGCATACTCCACCGCCTCCGTCGCATACCCGGCACCCGTGTTTCCCACCGCCTGCACTTTGTTCCGCAGCTGCACCCGCTGCTCGTGCTCCCACAGAAATGCTGGAAAATGGTTGTGAGCGTGCTGCTGGTTCAGATACCCGAAGAATTCGTCAAACCCCTGTCGACCAGGTAAACCGGATTCCGCCGCTCCCACATCTCCCAATCCCCATTTCCCAAACAGCGCTGTGCGGTAGCCCGAGGACTGCAAAAGTTCGGCCACGGTCAGATCTTCGGCCCGCAGTGCCTGTGCAGCCGGATTCGCCGCTCCAGCGTTCCCCCGCACCCGCGTCCGACCGTGATGCTGGCCCGTCATCAGCACACTTCGCGACGGTGCACAGACCGTCGCACCCGCATAGAAACGAGTCAGCCGGAGACCCTCCGCTGCCATCCTGTCCAGACACGGAGTCTGAATCAGCTGCTGCCCGTAACAGCCCAGCTCGCCATAACCCAGATCGTCAGCCAGAATCACGACAATCGAGGGCCGTCGACCGGCATCCTGAGCAACAGCCGCCTGCCATGAGAAAACCAGCGGAAAAGTCAGAAAAAACAGCTTCCAAAGAGCCACAGTACACCCCCAGACGGACCCGCCAGACCGGGAAACAGCCCTCAAACTGAACGCTCGCGCCGGCCCCCATCCTCCCCAGAACGGATCGCCCATGCAAGCCTGCCAGCACCCGGAATCAGGCCGCAGACGGCAAAAGCCTCAGCCGCACAGCCGGAATCACCCCCAAATCTCCCATCCGACCTGCGTTGTCATGCTAATTCACCCGTGCTCCCGCTTGAATAACCGCATTTTCAATGCCAGAATACAAAACTTGAGCTATGGATATCGCTGCTGCGCGTTCTCGCGCAGCAATCACCGCCTCTGGTGCACGTTTACTACAGATCTGAGGACTGAAATGAAGTTTCTCGAAGGAAATACCGTCGGCATCGACCTCGGCACCACGTTCAGCGCCATCGCCATGCTGGACAAGGACGGCAACCCCACCGTAATTTCCAACGCCGACGGCCGCGCCATCACTCCGTCTGTCGTGCTGCTGGACGAAGACAAGGTCGTCGTTGGACCATCGTTCGAACGTATCGCGGTTGCTGATCCGTCTTCCATTGTCGAAGCCATCAAACGCGAAATGGGCAACAAAAACTACTCCGTTGTCTACCAAAACAAAAAACTGTCCCCGGAATTCATCTCAGCCCTGATCCTGAAGAAAATGAAGCAGGACGCTGAAAAAATCATCGGGCCAATCACCAACGCCGTCATCACCGTCCCCTACTACTTCAATGACGTCCGCCGCAAAGCCACTCAGGATGCCGGAAAAATCGCCGGCCTGAACGTCATCGACATCATCAACGAACCAACCGCCGCCACACTGGCCTACGCCTGGAACAAAGGCGAATTCGGACGCACAGACATCAAGGCCGACGAAAGAACCATCATGGTCTATGACCTCGGTGGCGGTACCTTCGACGTGACCGTCGTGCGATATACACCCACAAATTTCCGCGTGCTGGCAACAGACGGGGACGTAATGCTCGGTGGTCTCGACTGGAGCAAGCGACTGTCCGATCACCTCGTCGAACAGTTCCGCCGCAAATTCAATTCAGACCCCAGCGAAGACCCCGAAGCGCTCCGCAACTTCCAGCAGGAAGCTGAAGATGCAAAACGTGACCTCAGTACAAAAATGCAGGTCCCAATCTCCGTCTACTACAAAGGCAACACGCTGTCCGTGTCGGTTTCCCGCACCGACTTCGAACGCATGACTGCTGACCTGATGCAGCGTACCAAGGACACCACAGAACTGGTGCTCCAGCAGGCCGGCATCGGCCCCGGCCAGCTCGATGAAATCGTGCTCGTCGGCGGCTCTACCTACATGCCCGTGGTGGAACAGATGCTGCGTGAAGTCTGCCAGAAAGAACCGTCCCGCGCCCTGGCTCCGGAACGTGCTGTCGCAGAAGGTGCCGCAATTCACGCCGCCATTCTGCAGGCCCGACACGGCGTCAACTCAGGCGGTGTCGTCGATGCACTGCAGAAACGACTCAAATCTGTTCGCACCAGCGACGTCAACTCGCACTCACTGGGCATCAAAATTACCGATCCCAAAGACCGCAGTCGCAAAATCAATCACATCATGATCCCTCGCAATACACCGGTACCGCACAACGTGCGGCAAAAATTCGGTACCAACAGCGAAGGACAACAACGCATCCATGTGGAAATACTCGAAGGTGATGCAATCGACCCGGCGGCCTGCGAACAGATCGGAGACTTCCGCGTCTTCAACCTGCCGTCAAACCTGCCAAAAGGTGCTCCCATCGAAATCACCTACGCGTATGACTCAGCCGGCCGCATCAATGCCTCAGCCAAAGAACTGACCGGCAACAATCAGGCCAGCACAGAAATCGTCCGCTCCGGAGGCATGAACGAAGGGCAAATCACAGATGCTCTCAGCGTGCTGCAGAACGAGTACGAAGTCGAGTAAACGGCACGCCCTTAAAGTACTGACCAATGTAACACGCAGGGCCTGAACCAAACTGGTTCAGGCCCTTTTTTTGGTCCATCCGGAAATCCTGTGGGGCGAAGCGTTGAGGAGTGAGCAGATCAGGCTCAGCATTCCAGTGAGAAAGAGCCTCGGCGGACCATCGCGTTCCACGACTTTTGGTGCTGTGAATTTGTTCAAAGCTGGGGTTTTCTGCCTTCGTCGGTTGAGCTGGAGAAAGCGGCCTGCCCACACAAATACCGGAAGGCCCTTTTTTCTTTGTCCCCGGTCAGTCGCCAGTCAGCCCCGTTTTTTCCAGCCGATCAGCAACAACAACACCGTCAGCACCACGCACAGCTGCGGCAGCCAGTCACCCCACGCCGTGTAAATCGCCGTCCGCGGATCCAGCGGCACCTGACCGTGAATAATGCCCGAAAACTGGCGTCGCCACGCACCAGTCACAGGATCTCGCAGACCCTGCACATCAGTCAGCTGCGGTCTGGTCCCCTCCAAAGGCTCAGACAGCACCTGTATCACTCCCGGGTCCCGAATCCGACCATCACCGTCGATAAACGCCGAAATCCCGCCGTTGACAGACCGCACCATCGGCACACGGTTCTCCACACAGCGAAATGCAGCCGTGATCAAATGCTGGTCCAGCTCACTGCTGCCACGAAACCACCCGTCATTCGTCAGATTCACCAGAACGTCACATGCATGACCCGCAGCATCCCGCTGAGCCGCCATGCGACGCACCAAAGCAGGCACCGTATCCTCAAAACAAATCAGCGGCGAAAATCGCCAGCCACCGTACTCAAACAAACGCACCTCCGAACCTGCGTCAATCCCAAAGCCCGCACCAAAGGGAGTCAGCTCAGACAGCCACGGCAGCAGATCCTTCAGCGGAATGTACTCGCCAAAGACCACCCGATGAATCTTGTCATAACGCCCCACATAACCCAGATCCGGTCGCACAAAGGCGGCCGAATTAAAGACTCGAGTCCTGCTGTGGTCGGCCACCAAAGCCTCCAGCCCGATCATGATGGCAGCTCCCAGCCCCTGCGAATGGCCAGCAAGGCTCTTCTGCACCTCCTGATTGCGAAAAGGCTCCACCAGCAGCCCTGACTCATTGCCGTAGTCACGCAGGACATCCAGCGGGGCCTGAGCCAGTATCTGCTGGTCCGTCACCCCCTCAGCGACACTTCGCTCCGGCCACGGAAACATCGTCTCCGGCCAGACCACCAAATCAGGCTGCAGCCGAATCGACGACTGCATCAGCGAATTGTGCACACGAAATCGCGTCAGCACCAGCTGCGGATCATGCTTCAGTTCAGGAGTAAAATTGCCCTGAATCAGCGATACTACCGGACCCGGCGAAAACTGGCTCGGTCCGGAAACACGCAAGGCCCCATACACCAGACACACCACCAGAACCATCACTGCACTCACGGAAGGCAGCAGCAGCGATCGCCGATCTGACCCGTCAGACACTGAAATATCCAGACGAATTCGCTGCAGCAGCGACAGCGGAACAAACAGAGTCAACACGCCGCTGAACAGCGCCACCACAAAACTGACACCCCAGGCGCCCGTGACGTCCGCTATCTGAATCAGACCAATCCAGCGGTACTGCGTGTGACCCAAAAAATACCACGCAAAACCCGTCAGCAGAGTCCCTCGACCATACTCAAGCACCGTCCACGTCAGCGGAACACTCAGCCAGATCGGCAAACCGGATCGAGTAACCCGCCGACAAAGGAACACAAACAGCGGGAACGTCAGACCGATCCAGCCAGCAAGCGCCAATAAGGCCCCATACATCGCCGGATGACCCAGACGCATCCACTGCAAAGTGGCCACACCCCAGATCAGACCACAGCCCCACAACACAGGAAAACTGCGTCGCGGCAAACTCTGCAGCCGCACCAGCAAGCTTAAAGGTACCAGCGCGAACCAGGCCACAGACGCCAGCTCAAGCGGAGCAGACGCTGACCACAGTAAGAGGGCAGACAAAAGACCCAGCAGCCACACCGATCTGATCAGACCGGCACGACGAACCACACCACTGCGACCCCCGGCTATGATCCGCCGAACGTCAGCACTTAAACTCACATCCGCCGAATTTTCGGACTGCTCGAACGTCATTTCGCGGCATCCATGCTGACGAAACTTCCGTGAAACACAACAAATCGGCCGGATCCACCACAGATCCGGCCGATCGTCATCCGCTCAGCAAATTACTTCGCTGCCTTCTTCAATGCCTTCGCCTTGTCCGTCGCTTCCCAGCTGAAAGTCGGACCAGTGCGGCCAAAATGGCCTCCCTCTGCCGTCTTCAGGAAGATCGGACGACGCAGCTTCAAATGCTCGATGATCCCCTTGGGTGTCAACGGGAAGTGCTCACGTACCAGCTCGGCAATCTTCGATTCAGCAATCGTCGCCGTGCCAAACGTGTCAACCCGCACGCTGACAGGATCCGCCACACCAATCGCATACGCCAGCTGCACCTCACACTGCTCAGCCAGACCCGCTGCCACAATGTTCTTGGCCACATAACGACCCATGTAGGCCGCTGATCGGTCCACCTTCGTCGCATCCTTGCCCGAAAATGCACCGCCACCGTGACGTCCCCAGCCACCATAGGTGTCCACTATGATCTTGCGACCCGTCAGACCCGTGTCACCGTGCGGACCACCCACCACAAAGCGACCAGTCGGATTAATGTGATACTTCGTCTTGCTGTCCAGCATCTCTGCCGGAATCACCTTGCCAATCACTTCCTTCTTCACGAAGTCCGCAATCGCCTTCTGACTGACCTTCTCGCCGTGCTGAGTCGAAATGACGACTGCGTCCACACGCACCGGACGATTGCCCTCGTACTCAACTGTCACCTGACTCTTGCTGTCCGGTCGCAGCCAGTTCACCAGACCCTCTTTGCGGACGTCCGTCAGTCGGTTGATCAGACGGTGAGCAAATGCAATCGGAACCGGCATCAGCTCTTCAGTCTGATTGCAGGCATAGCCAAACATCAGACCCTGATCGCCCGCGCCGTCCTTGTCCACACCCTGTGCAATGTCCGGACTCTGACTGTGCAACGCCACAAACACACGACAGCTGTCAGCATTGAAACCAATGTCGTCCGATGTATAGCCAATGTCGCGAATCACCTTGCGAGTCACACCGACGTAGTCAACTTTCGCCTTCGTCGTGATTTCACCAGCCAGCACCACAAGGTCGGTCGTGCACAATGTCTCGCAGGCAACGCGAGACATCGGATCCTGCTCAAGAATCGCATCCAAAATGCCGTCAGAAACCTGATCCGACACCTTGTCCGGATGACCCTGGCTGACAGATTCGCTGGTAAATAAAAACCTGGACATCAAAGACAATTCCTTGAGATGCTTGCTTCCGAAAAAACGCCCACACCAGCTATCATCAGCAGACAGCCAAACGCTGCCCGCAGCAACGGCCACAGCAGCAGGTGCAGGGTGAATACTGCCATGAGTCTAATAGCTGAAGTGCTGTAAAACAACGGAGTTTCACGGGTTATTGACAGTTCTCTCAGCCCGCTCCTCGGAACATTCGCCAAAAATTCCCCATGCCTCCAGATCAATCCGCCACTCAGCACCCAGCCCTCTCCCCAGCGGAAATCAACGCTCTCCAGACACTCGATTCCTGGTTCCGGTCCCGCCAGTGGACAGTCTTCCCCTTCCAGTTACACGCCTGGCAAAACTACCTCGCCGGGCACTCCGGCCTGATTCACGCCACCACCGGGACCGGAAAAACCCTGGCCGCATGGCTCGGACCCGTCGCTGAAGCACTCGCCGAAGCCGAACAACACCCCGCCGCTGTCGGCAATGATTCGCTGCGAGTCCTCTGGATTACACCCCTCCGCGCACTGGCTGTCGACACCCTCCACGCACTCAGTGAACCTGCCAGCCAGCTACAGCTGAACTGGTCAATCGAATCCCGCACCGGTGATACCTCCGCTGCCACCCGCCAAAAACAACGCAAAAGGCTGCCCACCGCTCTCGTCACCACCCCCGAAAGCCTCTCACTCCTGCTCACACGCAGCGATGCCCGTGAACAGTTCCGCAACCTCCGCGCCGTCATCTGCGACGAATGGCACGAACTGCTGGCCACCAAACGCGGAGTACAGGTTGAACTGGCCCTCGCCCGGCTGCGCCGCTGGCGCCCCGCACTCAGAACCTGGGCACTCTCCGCCACACTCGGTAATCTCACCGAAGCACTGGCCGTCATCGCCCCCGCACAGGCGGCCGACACCAGACCCGCTCCCGTCATGATTCAGGGAGCCTCCCGCAAACAAATCCTTGTCGACTCCCTCATCCCGCCACGCATCGACCGCTTTCCCTGGGCCGGACACATGGGACTCAATCAGCTGCCCGAAGTCCTCACCGCCGTTGAACAGGCCGAATCCACCCTCATCTTCACCAATACCCGCTCACAGACCGAAGCCTGGTACCACGCCATGCTGCAGGCTCGACCGGACTGGGCCGGATTAATCGCACTGCACCACGGTTCACTCGAACCCGGCACACGCTCATGGGTCGAAGATGGACTCCGCGAAGGACGACTGCGAGCCGTCGTCTGCACCAGCAGCCTTGACCTTGGAGTCGACTTCAGTCCCGTTGACCGCGTCCTGCAGATCGGCTCGCCACGCGGAGTCGCCAGGCTGCTGCAAAGAGCCGGACGCAGCGGACACCGGCCAGGTGCCGTCAGCCGAGTCACCTGCGTACCCACTCACGCCTTCGAACTGATCGAAGCCGCCGCCGCCCGCGATGCCATCGCCGCCGGACAGCTCGAAGGAAGACAGCCACATCACGCTCCCATCGACGTGCTCTGCCAGCACCTCGTCACAATCGCCTCAGGCTCCGGCTTTGACTCAGATGACCTCTACGACGAAGTCCGCACCACAGCCAGCTACCACGAACTCGCACGCAGCGACTGGGACTGGGCACTCGACTTCACCGCACGCGGCGGACAGTCACTGAAAGCCTACCCGGACTACCACAAACTGCGCGAATTCGAAGGCCTCTGGTTCGTCGGCAGCGATCGCATCGCCCGCCAGCACCGCATGTCCATCGGCACCATCACCAGCGATGCCAGCCTCGTCGTCCAGTACCTCGGCGGTCCCACACTCGGAACCATCGAAGAATCATTCCTCACCAAAATCAACCCCGGCGAAATATTCCTCTTCGCCGGACGTACCGTCGAACTTGTCCATATCCGCGACATGAAGGTCTACGTCCGCAAAGCCCCCGCCTCAAAACAGGCTCGCATCCCGCGGTGGATGGGAGGCCGCATGCCACTGTCCACCGAACTGGCCAACGCCGTCAGACAAAGACTTGATCAGGCAGCCAGCGGGATCTTCGAGGGCCCCGAGCTCACCGCCGTCCGCCCGCTCCTCGAACTCCAGGCACGCTGGTCCGACATCCCCAGACCCGGAGAACTGCTCATCGAACAAATCCGCTCCCGCGAAGGCTTCCACACCCTCTTCTACCCCTTCGCAGGTCGACTGGTCCACGAAGGATTATCCGCACTGCTGGCCTGGCGGATGGCCAGAATGCAGCCCATCACGTTCACAATGTCTGTCAATGACTATGGCTTCGAACTGCTGTCCGCCACAGCACCCGAACTTGACCAGGCACTGCAACGGGGACTGCTCAGTGCCGACTCACTGCTCGCAGATCTGCAGCAATGCATCAACGCCGCGGAAATGGGCAAACGACAGTTTCGGGAAATTGCCCGCATCGCCGGGCTGGTCTTCCAGGGATTTCCCGGACAGCCACGCTCAGCCAAACATCTGCAGGCCAGCAGCGGACTGCTGTACGATGTGTTCGCCAGCTACGACCCACACAACCTGCTGCTCAATCAGGCCGGCACCGAAGTCATGGAACGACAGCTGGAACACTCACGACTGGTCCGCACACTGCAGGACCTGCAGCGGATCACTGTGATCCGCAAACAGCCGGCCAGATTCACACCACTGGCCTTCCCCCTGATCGTCGCACGCCTCCGCGAAAAACTGAGCAGTGAAAAACTGTCCGATCGAATCGCTCGCATGACACTGCAGCTGGAATCCGCCGCCGGCAAACACTGATCTGCCGCGCACCACCACAGCGACAAATGCTACTGGGCAGCCGGCTCAACCGTCGCCTGATTGTCCACACTTCGCACACCCGGCTGCAAACGCAGCAGATTGGCGGCCAGGCGAGCAGCATCAGCGGTCGGTACTGAACCCTGCAGCGTCGCCACACCATTCGCACTTAACGCAACATTCAGACCCGCAAACTGAGGATTGCGAGCAGAAAATCGCTGCAACGAGGCCTGATTGGCTGGAGCAGTCCGGCCCGCACTCTGCAGATCAACAGCCGCAGGACCAGCAAAATTCACCCGCAGCGCCGTCTTGATCTGACGCGGACTGCCCGTCGTGCTCATCCCCTGATTCGTCATGCCCTGATTCTGCTGAAACGCCTGAAACTGACGGTTGCTGCGATTGGAATTCCCCTGCATCCCGCCACCCACGAAATTCTGAGCACCATTGCTGCCCACAAAGTTCTGTGCCTGAGTATTCGTGGACTGCCCGCCGTTCAGACCAGACGTGCCGGCCCCGGACAAGCCCGACTGACCACTGCCGCCGCTGCCCGATGACATCAAACCGCTGGTACTGTTGCCGCCAAATCCGCTGGTCGTACTGCTGCTGCCACGACTGGACGTCGAAGAAGTCGAGGTACCCGTTGTCGAACGGCCGCTGGTTGAGGTCGAGCCAGTCATGCCCGTCGACGTTCCAATCCCGCCACCGCCCAGACCAGATAGCCCCGCCAGTCCGGAAAGACCTGATAAACCAGACAGGCCGGACAGCGAGTTCAAATTGAAACCGCTGCCAGCACCGCCCATGCCCCCGCCGCCAGCCTGCCCAAAGACGTCAGACTGCACCGCAAAAATCAGAACTGCCACGCCAAAGGAATGTCTAAAACTGATCATTGGTACACCTGACTTGCGAGCAACGAAAGGGCCGTTTCACGATTTAACACTAGTGTCGGCCAAAAGTCACCTGCGGAAATCTCAAAACACGGCCGGATTTCATCAGAAAACCGGGCTTTCGCTCGGTCAGACCGCGATTCCGGCCCGATCCGCCTCCAACCGGCTCAGTGCAGCCGGTTGTATCCATTCAGCGCCGCCACTCGATACGCCTCCGCCATCGTCGGGTAGTTGAAGGTGGTATTGATGAAATACAGCAGTGAATTCTGAGGAGACGGCTGAGCCATGATGGCCTGGCCAATGTGAATGATCTCACTGGCATTCACACCAAAACAGTGCACTCCCAGCAATTCCAGAGTTTCTCGATGGAACAAAATCTTCAGCATCCCCACCGGTCGACCCATAATCTGTGCTCGAGCCAGATTCTTGAACATCGAATGACCGACTTCGTA
>Ga0172373_10005829_pt1 | contig 16713 bp, 16 predicted proteins | sample Lak10m_2_FD_114546 | JGI IMG/M metagenome (GOLD analysis project Ga0172373, IMG submission 114546) | Freshwater microbial communities from Kabuno Bay, South-Kivu, Congo - kab_092012_10m | ecosystem: Environmental > Aquatic > Freshwater > Lake | place: Democratic Republic of the Congo...
GTTAAACATCTGAAAATTTAGGCTGTAGAGGTGATAAGGGGTTGTCTTAGAAAATCCAAGAGCTAAGGTTCCACTTTCAGACATTCTTGCAGAAGGCATACTTATATACCCTATGATGAGAGATTGATTGTAAATTAAAGGAAGTCTTTCCTTTAATTTACAATCAATTTTTCTAACGAGTGAGAGCTCTTTAAAAAGATCATTTTTATCATGAGAATCAGAAATCCACTCAGATTCGCTATAGAGATGTGCAAACGAAAGTTCGAAAAAAGAAATTAAAATAAAGATACATCTTTTTATCATCATGATAAGAATCTAAATAAGTAAGATCGATCACTTTATAGATAAAAAAATGAATTGACTACAACGAAAATGATAAAGTCTTAAGGTAAATTTAAATCACTTTTTTAGAGGAGGTAGAAATTGCGGATAAATAAATAACCCTTTATAATCCCCCTTTAAAGTAGTTAAAAAATCTATCAAACTGATTTTTCATCAGATTCAATTTTTATAAGGAAGGCCTGCATGCAATATTTTAAACAGTTTCATCAGCATCTTGTTAATAGGGATTACACCTCATTTTTAAGTCTTTGGGATGAATACTGCTGTGGCGATGACATAGACGATAAAGAGTTAATTAAAATTTTAGAAGATGTAAAATCGTCTGATTTTGCTGATGCTTTTGGAAGATATGTAGATAAAGCCCTTCCTCTTTGGGAAATGTTCAAAGATAAAGAGCCTGGTCACTCTATTTTTAAACTCATTATCGACATTGAAACTTCAAACGATCCATCTCTAGCAGAGCAAGTTTTCTCTTATGTTCACAATAAATATGGCCAGAATAAAAACTTTGATCAGATGATCAAACTCGTTGGGCTAAGAGATAAAAAGAACTTTCAAGGCGCAGTAAGTAATATGGAACTTCTATGTCACATGCATAAAGGTTCTTTTGTCTACCATAGTGGCGGATGGGGAGTTGGAGAAATCATGGAAGTTTCTTTCTTAAGAGAGCAGATGAGTCTTGAATTTGACTATGTTGCTGGAAAAAAAGATCTTTCTTTCCAAAATGCATTTAGAACACTTATCCCTGTCTCCAAAGATCACTTTTTAGCAAGGCGCTTTGGAAATCCAGATGCTCTTGAGTCTTTAGCAAAAGAAAATCCGACCGAAGTGATTAAAATGCTTTTAAAAGATCTTGGACCAAAAACGGCCTCTGAGATCAAAAATGAACTTTGTGATCTTGTAATTCCAGCTGGTGAGTGGACAAAATGGTGGCAATCCACAAGAACAAAAGTGAAAAAAGATACAACACTTGAAGTTCCTGAAGATCTAAAAGAACCTTTTAAAATTAGAGAGCAAGAAGTAGCTCATGAAGATCGTTTACATAAAGCTTTAGAAAAAACATTAGATGTGGATTCTTTAACACAAACAATCTACTCCTATATTAGAGACTTCCCAACTATTCTTAAAAATGATGAAGCGAAAAAGTCTCTTAAAGATAAGCTTCTTAACTGCTTTAAAGCTGAAGAAATATCAGATGAGCAAGATTTACAAATTAGATTTTTAATGCAGGATCTTTATCCAAGTCAAGAAAATGGCGCAATTGCAGCTTTGATCTCTAAATTTAGCTCCCTTGGATCCTTGATTTCTAACATTCCAATTATAGCCTTTAAAAAAAGAACTCTAGTTGAAGTAAAAGCTCATAGAAAAGATTGGGTTGAAATCTTTTTAGATCTTCTTTTGAAAGTCGACCAAAACCCTCTTAGAGACTATATTTTTGAAGAACTCATGTCTGCTAAAAAAGAAGGGGAAATTATTAGTAAACTACAAAACCTTCTTCTTCATCCAGGTGATCATCCGCAGGCACTTTTATGGTACTTTAAAAAGATCATGGATGGAGAAAAAGTTCCCCTTTCTGATCAAAAAGGAAAGAATAAATTCCTAGAATCTTTCTTTATTCTTTTAAGCATCCTTGATAAATCAGGATCTAGCAACAGAGACCTTACTAAAAAAATGCTTCAGTTCATCACAAACGGAAGATTTGCAGTCATTAGAAAGATTTTTCAACATGCAAGCATCGAAGAAGTTCAAGAGTTTCTCCTTCTTGCAACGAAATGTCTCTCCTTTACAACCCATGATATTAAGATTTTCCACTCACTTGCAGAAGTTGTGCACCCATCTCTTTCTAAACTTAGAAAGAAATATGAGTCACAGGAGCCAGAAGAAGAGGTCATTTGGACAACTGAAGAGGGTCTAAACAAGATCAAAGCAAGAATGGAAGAAATTGCAACTGTTGAAACAGTTGAGAATGCAAAAGAAATTGAAGTTGCAAGATCTCATGGAGACCTTAGAGAAAACTCTGAGTTTAAATATGCTCTTGAGAGAAGAGACAGACTCCAAGGCGAGCTTAAGTTCCTCTCTGATCAGGTTGGGAAATCAAGGGTTATCACAAATGATGATGTGATCACAGATAGAATTGGGATTGGAAACATCGTAGATTGCCAAGATGACAAAGGAAATAAAATTTCTTATACTCTTCTTGGTCCTTGGGATGCAAATACCGATCTTAACATCTTATCTTTCCAATCCAAGCTCGCTCAAGATATCAAAGGGCTAACTGTTGGGGATAAATTTAAAATCCAATCGACTGAATATACCATCAAAAAAATAAGAAATTATTTTGATGGAAAGTAGGTGAATTTGTTCTACTTGTAAAAGTCGAACAATTACCCCGAAAAAATAATGCAGCTGATTATAGCATCAACAAATTCACATAAAATTAGAGAATTTAAAACCCTGCTTAAGGGTTTTAAATCTCTAGATCTCCGAACCTTAAAAGACTTCCCGAATTACACCCCTCCAAGTGAAAAAGGAACTACGTTTGAAGAGAACGCAAAAATTAAAGCAGTTAGTGCAGCTAGCGCTTTAGGCTCATTAGTAATTTCTGATGATAGCGGTCTTGTTGTTCCAGCTCTGGGTGGTGAACCTGGAATCAAAAGCTCCTGTTACGCAGGGGAATATGCAAGTGAATCTGAAAACAGGGAAAAATTGATTCAGAAATTAAGACACCTCCCTGAAGAAAAGCGCTCGGCTTACTTTGAGTGCTGCTTGGTTCTTGCAGGGCCTGATGGGATAAAAAAAGTTGCAAAAGGCTTTTGTGAAGGGACACTTACCGTAGAGCCTAGAGGATCTTATGGGTTTAGCTACGACTCTTTATTTATCAAACATGATTATAGAAAAACTTTTGCAGAAATAGAGGATGAAACAAGAATCAAAATCTCTTATAGAATAAAAGCTTTTGATAAGATAAGACTCTCCCTTGAGTCCCTTTTTTTGTAAAACTATGCATTATTATATCGATGGCTACAATTTCTTATTTTTCCTTTTTGATGAGGTAAACCCTCTAAAAAGTAAAAGGGACGAAGTAATCTCAGAAGTTCAAGAGATCCTCTGCTCTCTTTCTTTAAAAGTGAGTATTATTTTTGATAGCCATCATAATCACTCCTCTTTTTTCCCCTCGAGCTTTAATCAAAGAGGGCTTGAAATCGTATACACCGCTTCAAAGCAAACAGCTGATGAGTATATTCTTGAAAAACTCTCTTTTTCTAAAAACAACTCCCTAAAAACAATTGTTACTAGTGATAATTTTTTAGCAAAAGAATCAAGAAAACTTGGAGCTCATACTGTTTCAATTGATGAGTTTTTAAAAGTTATCCTCAAAAAGAAAAAAAACAAACCTCTAAATGAAATCAAGATAGAGCATAGCTTTGAAAATGAAAGGTGGCTCAAAATTTTTGAAGAAAATTTTAAAAAGAAAGAATATTGAGCTAGAAACTACTCATTCTAAGAACAAAAACTTCAGAAGCTTCCTCTTTAAGTAAAAGCTCTAGCCTAACTTCTTTTTCTGTTAAAAAAACTCCACCTCGATGGGCTCTTGATTCTATAAAGTGATTTTTATCCAGTGTGATGATCACATGCCCCTTATATACAACAAGATCTAAAGGGTTTAACTCCCTTGAAAGAAGCGAGATATTTTGATCAATTAATTTATAGGGGGTTGCAAGCTTGATTAGATCTGAGGTGTTTCTAGGAAAAAAACCCTCTGCTGCTTCATAAAGCATCCCTGAGCAATCAACTCCTTGCATGATCCAGTTAATTTTTTCATGGGAAGTGAGCTCTCTTTTAGGAGGGTAAAAATCAAGCATTTCAGGAACTCCCTGAGAAACATTCCCACCCCATATATAGGGAAGGGAGATCATCTTTTTAAGTCTCTGTAAGATAAGATCTAAGTCTGGTAATTTTTTTTCACGAGTGAAAGACTTAGAAACTTTTTCTACAAATCTTGAGTCTATGTAAAGAGAATATGAAGATGGATAATCTTCAAATGTTATTTCATAGATCAAATGACCTAAATCATCATGAATCGAGACAACATGAAAATAGGAGCCAACTGGAGCTATCATTTCAAGAGATTTTAATAGCCCCCTATCATCAAGAAGAAGGCCATACCCATAGCCACCAAAGACATAAGAAAAATCTTTTCTATTTAAAATTGGAGTTGATGTAATTGAGCGGCAAAGAAACAAACTCTGATTTTTCATAAAATAGCTATGTAAATTTTCTTTAAAATTTCTTAAGATACTTTTTATCAGCTAAAGGTTTTTAAACAAGGATAAACATGAAGAATCATCTCAAAAAGCTCTCAATTTTTCTCACTACTGCTACATTTTTCTTCTTAGCGTTTTACTCTGTGAAAGAATCTAAAGGCAAATCTAAAAAAAATACTCAAGAGCTAAGAATTAATCTAACAGCGGAACCCTTAACACTTGATCCAAGAAAAGCTAGATGTTTAAATGATATAAATTTAATTAAACTTTTAAATGATGGGTTGGTCAGACTTGATCGAGAAGAAAAACACTCTCTTTCTCTTGCAAGTTCCATCTCTGTTTCAGAGGATAAAAAAACCTATCTTATAAAACTTAAAGAGGCTTTTTGGAGTCATGGTGATCCAATTACTTCAGAGGATTTTATTTATTCCTGGAAAAGCTCTTTATCTCCCAATTTCCCATCTGATAACGCTTCTCTTTTATATGTGATTAAAAACGGAGAAAATATTAAAAAAAATAGAGCTGATGCCTCCGATCTTGGAGCAAGAGCAATCGATGAAAAAACACTTGAGATCGAACTTGAAAAACCCATCCCCTATTTTATCGATTTACTCGCCTCCCCGATTTTTTTCCCGATCCCTCAAAAATTAGATCAGCAAAACAGCTATCAACCACAAAATATTGAAAAATTTAGTGGAAGCGGCCCATTTACTCTAGCTTCTTGGAAGCATCAGCATGAAATCCTTCTTGAAAAAAACCCTAAATATTGGGACTCTGCTGCTGTTAAATTAAGTAAAATACAAATGGTGATGGTTACACCAGAGACTGGATATAACCTCTTTGAAAGAGATGAACTTGACTGGGAGGGCTCCCCTTTTTCTCTTCTTCCACTTGATGCTCTATCTACTTTAAAAAAAGAAAGAAAACTTCTCTCTCAAACTTTTTTGATTTCTTCATTTATTAGAACAAATGTAGAAAATAAAATACTTAAAAACCAAAAAATTAGAGAGGCTCTTGCCTACTCAATCGATCGAGAAGAAATCATTGAGCACGTCTTGAACGGAAATGGATATAGTGCCTCAAGTCTTGTTCCAAATTCTCTAAAAAAAGAGTCTTCTTTAAGCAGCACCCAGGGCGATCAAATCGATCCATCTCTTCTTTTAACGATAGGGCTTGAAGAGGAGAATCTTTCTAAAAAAGATCTATCTAATCTAAGCTTTTGTTTTCTATCCTCTGAAAAAAATTATAGGATTGCTCAAGCAATTCAGCAGCAGTGGAATAAAAAACTTGGAGTTTTAATCAAAATAGAGCCTGTAGAAGGAAAGGTCTTTTTTACAAAAATTTCCAAAAAAGACTATGACATGTCCCTTGGCTCTTGGGTTGCTGATTTTAGAGACCCTGTTAGCTTTTTAGAGGTCTTTAGAACTAAAGAGATTGGAACAAACAACACTAACTGGGAAAGTCGTCACTATCTTACAGCTCTTGAAAAATCCTACGGGGCAAAAGATCCTAAAGAAAGAGAGGGCTATCTAGATGAGTGTGAAAAAATTTTAATCTCTGAAATGCCAATTATTCCTCTTTTCCATGGAAATATGAATTACGTAAAAAACGAAAAACTTATAAACGTTGTTTTATCTGATACTGGAAGTATTGATTTTAAATGGGCCTTTTTTCTAAAGGATTAAATAGGTAGACAAATACTTACCTCTATTAGATATAGGATTTTAATCATTAGGAGTTTTTTATGAAAAAGTTATTGCTTGGATCATTCCTTTTCTGCTCAATATTTTCCTATTGTGCAACGGTAAGACTCATCAACGACTCTCCATTTACTCTCGCCTCTACAATCTTATCGGCGACTGGCAATGTAATGGGGCGCTATACACTAAAGCCTCAGGAGCAGGTCTCTTGGGAAAATTCAAATATCAATGTAGATAAAAACTCTCAAAGCCCATTCACAGTCATTTTTTACTGCCAAACAGGCGAGGTCTTTGGAACGATGTCAAATGTTTCAACAGGCGCAATGGTGGCGGCGTCTTCCTCCTCTGGTCCTAAATTTTGTAAGCCAAAAGATGACAAAAAAGGAAAAGAGGAGCAAAAAAAATCTGATCTTCAATATCAACCTCATCCAATCAATCCTGATCAATGGAGAAAGCAGGATCGTTATTAAGGGTGTATGAAAAAATCTTTTTCTTCCAATAAGGGAAAAAGAGCTTTTCTTTGTTAAACGAGGTAGTTTTATATTCTTGCAACTTTTTTTCTAGAAGATCAACAGAGACCTCCTTCCAGTCATTTACAACTAAAGCAGGAAGATCTTCATATAAAGAGTCGCTAGCTGTTGATTTAACTATTGGAATTGCTCCAAGATATAAAGCTTCCCATGTTCTATGACAATCGAGACCATTTCCTCTTGGGCTTACAACGAATTTGCTTTTTATTAAATTATGAATAAATGCTCTAAAAGGAAGAAGATGAAAAACGCAAAAGCAAGGGGAAAAAGAGCTGAAGTAGTCATACGCTTTTTTTCTCTCCTCAAGGCACGTCTCTAGATTCATATTAAAATATAGAAGATATTTTTTTTTGAGTTTACTACACTTTTTCATCGCGCGTATGTAGTTTTCCTTTGATGCATTTAGGTTATATTGATTTGGAAGACCGATTGGAATTGGGATTAATTTTCGATGAGAAAACTCCTCCACATTTTGACCAAACCAAGCAATAATTTTTGGGTCTTCTAAAAATAAACGCCACTTTGAGGGAATCGGAAGATCGCTATTATGAGTGATTAAAATATAGGGAAATTCAATCTTGGGATGATACTTTAAAAAAAACTTATCCAAAAACTCTGTTTTTACAAAAACAATCTCTTTTTCGCCAATTTTTTCTGGGACAATTGAGTCAAGATCTTCATCTAAAATATGGGACGTTAATGCTCTAAATCCATCTCCTGAAATAAAAGGATAAGATGGGGTTCTATCTTTTGAAAAAAGAAATGAAAAAGGAAAAAAACTAAAAAAGAAGCAACATATTAAGCTTAACATCGTGATTCTCAGAGGGAATAGACCAAGTTAAAAGCTGCTCTTTATAGCCGATGCCAATTTTTTTTATCTTTTTTTTATCCTTTAAAAATTGATCAAAATGAGCATATCCATATCCTATTCTATTTAGATTCAAATCAAACCCAAGCCCTGGCACTAAAATTAAATCATCTTGGTTTAAGGATACCTTTTTACATTTTAGAGGGTTTGGCTCAAAAATATTAAAGCTACCCTTTAAAAGATCCTCATTATTTAACACATGATATGGACTGATTGTTTGATCTTCAACTTTTGGAAGCAAAAGTTTTCTCTCTTTTAAGAGAAAGTTGTTTAACTCCTTTAGATCAATTTCGCTTTTAAGACTAAAAAATGAGAGGACTTTTGAGAATTTTTTCGAATACTCTATTAAGAATTTGCAAGCATGTTTAGAGGCTTCCTCTTTTCTTTGCCGTGGAATTTTCTCTCGATTTGTTTTACAAATTGAGCGCATCTCTTTTTTATTGATCAACTGGAATTCCCTTTTTGTAATGAATTTTCATCAAAAAAATTCCAGAGCTATCATAAAGCGTTGCAGTCCCTTCTCCTTTTTCTATAAGGGAAACAGGGGTTTTTTCTCCCTTTTTTCTATAGGTTCCACAAACTAAAGTATCTTCTTCGTATTCTTCTAGAAGCATTAACTCGCCGCTTTCATACCAAGCAAGAGATGTTCCATTTTTTTTATTATTATGAAACTCTTTTTCTGATTCTAATTTCCCAGAGCTAAACCATGTCTTAACTTTTCCATGAATTTTGCCTTGTTGCCATGTGATAGATAGTTTTGGTCTAAGCACATCTATGTCCAAAAAGGCTTTAGAATAAAAAAGAACTTCCTCTCCATGCTTTTCTCCATCTTTCATAAAATATTGAGTGAGAAGCTCCCCCTCTTCTGAAAAATGTTTGATTAGCCCATCTACCTTTCCATTTTTATATTCTATAATTTGAAAAAGTACTCCATCTCTATATTGATGTTTAAACCCTGATCCATGCTCAATCTTTGAAACTAATTTTCCCTCAAAATCAAAATATTGACCTTCTATTAGTAGACCCTTCTTGTAGTTTTCCTGATAAGCTGGGTGCATTTTGCATTTGTTAAAATTAGAAGCGCCTTCTTTGATTCCACTATGATAGCAAACCTCTCCAACAACAGCTCCGCTATCATCAAAATGCTGCTCAATCCCCTCTTCTAGATTTTTTTCAAAATAGGTTCTTTTTTGGATGAGTCCATTTTTGAAAAAATAAAGAGCTTCTTTACTCAAAACCCCTTTCTCATAGAAAAACTTAGAAATCAGATTTCCTTCTTCATCATAGATTAGACTTTCCTCATCAAAAACCCACGTTGAGATACTTTCCTCGGAAAGATCCCCTATTCCTTCAACAACAACAGATTCTATTTTGATTTTTCCATTAGGATGCCATTCTCGGTATTTTCCGTTTGCTCGTCCATTGACAACTTCTAAATATTGCCAAATCAGACCATTGTCATGATAACTTGAGACATAAGAGAGGTTTTTTCCTTGTTTGTTTTTTTCAAAAAGTCGAACAACTTTTTTATAGGGCTGAGGATCTAAAAAATTAATTTCAGAATATTTTTTAAGCTTCTCTTGAATGCTTACAGTTTCATTGAATCCATTTCTATCAATGAATTGAACCGAGACAAGAGTTGGAGCTGCAGGCTCTTTTTTTCTATGGGAGCATGAAAAGAAAAAAAGAGCGAATAAAAAGAAAAAAAAAGAAATAGCTCTTTTGTTTTTCATTTATTTTTCTACCTCAGAGATGCAAATTTCGCAGTGATATCTTTCATTATAAGCTGAGGTTTTATCTTTTTCTATCAAAAGCTTTTTTAGAAAAGGTCCGTTTTTTTTTGCATCTTCTTTAAAAAAAGCGTTTTCTAGCTTCGAAATAAAAAATAAAAGCTCATTTTCATTCATACCAACATCATTTGATGTCTTAATCTCTGTGAAGTTCTCATTTTTCTGCTCTTCAAACACTTTGATCTTCTCTTTATCTTTAAAAAATGAGGATAAAGAGGTTCTTTTTTTTGTCATTTTAGTTTTAATTAGATCTTTTGCAAACGATCTTAGATCCTCAATGGGATCTTTAATTAGCTTTTTCTTAAGGCTTTCTTTAGAGTTTTTTGCGTAATTTGCGCTACTTTTAAGCTTTAAAGAGAGATAAGAAAGTTTCCTTTTTGCTTGATCTACCTTTTGATCTTTAAGATGGATAGAGAAAAACAAAAAAATAAAAGGAAGAAAGCAAATAAAAACAAAAATCGAAAAGATTTTTGGATTAAGCAAAAAACCATTATTTTTTTGCTGCAAATTGGATAAAAGAGAACCTTTTTTTTCTTTAAACTTTTGCAGTAAAGAAAATTTCATAGAGACCTCCCCTCTCTTCTACTTTTAAATCTTCTATATAAGAGAGCCCTTTTATTTGCTCTACAAGCTTTTGAGGTGAAATTGAATCATAAGCCCGAATAGAAAGCGCAATGTTAAATTGATTTGCCCTATCACAACTAGGATCGATTTGGAGCTTTTCTATAGAGTACTCTACTTGAGCGTTTGAAAAAGTTTTTTCAAGAAAAACTAGAAACAAAGAAAGAGAAAACCGATCTTGATCTTTTGCAACCTTACTACTTTTTTTTATAAGAGTTTTATTCAAAATTAAAAGGCGATCTTCAAGGCTTTTATGAGTAGCATTTGAAAGACCCACCTCCTTTTCAAGTTTTTCAACACCTGCTATCACTTTTTTTTCTTCAAATAGTAAGCCTATGTGAAAAAAAGCAAAAAGGAAAAAAGAAGAAAGAGAGCAGGCTGCAAAAAACTTTAACATCTTTTTTTGTAAAAGATCATTTACGCTCTTTGGGCAGTTTTGATTTAAGGAAAAATAAGTTGAGTTTTTATCATCCTCAAAAAAATCAAGCGCTGCGCCAATTAATGGGGATAAATCTTGATCTTCATAAGAGCGAAATATAGCTTTAGCTCCGTATGTTTCAAGGGACCTACATATAGAATCTTTTATCTTATCTTCTTTTACAACACATAGCGCTAGAACCTCAGAAAAATTGATTTCTTTAGAAAGAAGAAATAAGACTCTATCTAAACTTCTCTCAAAGCTATCTAAACAAAAATTTAAGCTTCCAATTTCAATTTCAAACGATTTTTCAATAGAAAGTTCTTCCACATAGTAAAGGGCCGTATAATCTTTGAAAACTTGAAGAAAGATGGGATAGCTCTTTTTTTCTTTAAAATGTAGATACCTTAGATTAGAGCTTGCTTCTGAAACATAAAAATTAGGGTGCAAGCTTCTATTTTGTAACTCTTGATCTATCTGATATAGTTTATCTTTTAAACAAAGAGAGAAAGACTCTCGATTTAAGTTTCTTTTCTTTCGTTTTTTTGAAAAAGTGTAAAGATAATCATGAAGTGGAGCAGAAAGACTATCCTCAAGCTCTATTAAACTCTGCGGTGTCGAAGTATAAAAGCTAAAGGCTGGAACTAAGAAGGAGCGAAAAAGAAACTCCTTTTGATCTATGCATGCAATAATTGCCTTAGAATCACTATTTAAACTAACCTTATTTTCGATCAAAGATTCACTAAAAGAAACAATCTGATACCCATCAATTACTTTTTTAATCTCAAGCTTTTTTAAAGATTTATTTTTAAAAAACAAAATAGAAATATTCATGATTTGCTCGCTCATCTTCAAAAAGATAACTGAGGGTATTGTACGGGTTTATGCGGCAAAAAATAAATTAAAAAGATTTTGTTTTGAGAGATCAATTTTACGTAAAAATTGTTTTATTTTATCTTTTCCTCGATTCCTGATAAAATTTCTTTATTATTTAACTTTTGGGTTGTGCCATGATGATTGCGATCATTAAGACTCTTTTTAGTGTTTATACTTTGATGCTTCTTGCAAGAATATTAAGCTCTTGGGTTCCAAGCATTCAAAATCATAAGATTGTTAGATTTATTTCCTTTTATACAGATCCTTATCTAAATCTATTTAGAAAAATCATTCCTCCAATTGGTGGAGTGCTTGATTTAAGCCCTCTTCTTGCTTTTTTTTCTTTGCAACTTCTTGAGGCTTTTATTTTGAGGCTTTTATGAAAAAATATAAAAGACCTTTAGTTCTTGGAAACCTTGTTTTAGACAGCAATATCTTATATGCCCCTCTTGCAGGATGCTCAGACTATCCTTTTAGAAAAATTTCTTCTCTTTATAAGCCTGGGATCACCTTTTGTGAGATGGTTAAAATGGACGCTCTTGTAAGACATGATCCAAGCACCTATTCTCTTTTAGATTTTGATCATGAAATGCATCCAGCAGGAGCCCAACTTTGTGGTAGCAAGGTAGAGCTTGCGGGGGCTTGTGCAAAAATCATCGAAGATCTTGGATTTGATGTTGTCGATTTAAACTGCGGATGCCCTGTTGATAAAGTCACCAAAGATGGAAGTGGATCTGGGCTTTTGAAGAACCCAGAAAAAATTGGAGAGATTCTATATCAAATGGTAAAAGCTGTAAAAATTCCCGTAACAGTGAAGATTAGAATCGGGTGGGATGAGGCGCATATAAACGCCAAAGAAATCACAAAGATCGCAGAGTCTGCTGGAGCTAAGGCAATCACCATACACGGAAGAACAAGAGCACAAGGATATAAAGGATTTGCCAACTGGCACGTCATCAAAGAGTGTAAAGACGTGGCTAAAGAGATTAAGGTGATTGGAAATGGAGATGTCGTAGATGGCCCGTCTGCTAAAGCCCTTTTTGATTTAACAAATTGCGATGGAATATTAATTGCAAGAGCTACCATGGGAAAGCCCTGGATCGTCCAAGAGATTTCCCATTATCTTGAAACAAATGAAATCTTACTTAAAGATCCTAAAGATGTAAAAAAAGCATTTCTTGAGCATCTTAGAATTACGCTAAATTATGAAAATAATAGAGCGGCGCTTGCTGCAGTAAGAAGAATTGCCTGCTGGTATTTAAAAGAGATGCATGGAGCAAAAGAGCTAAGAGATGGGATTAATAAGTGCAAAAGCTTAGATGAGCTAAATCATTTGATGCTAAATTTTGATTGGAAAAATCTTTCTTTTTCAAAAGAGAGCATCAAAACAAATGCTCTATGCCAAGAGTGCTTCTAATTAGAAGCACCACTTTCATAGGTAGTTGTAGATCCAAAAGAGCCAAGGGTTGAGACAACATCTATTTTTGTTTGATAAAAGATCTTGTCTTGTATGAAATTAATATCTACATCGTAGGCATACTCGAGCTTATGATTTTCAAAATAATCGAGTATCTTCTTAATTCCTTGCCTAGAGAGTATGACCGAGTAGGCTCCAAGTCTTCTTTGAATGCGATTAACTTTTTCAAACCTTCCCTCCTTTTCTCTAAAAAAACTTGTAATCCCCCTTTTAAATCCTTTTGGGAGGCAATTTTCAAAAGTATAATAAGTGATGCTTCCATCTTTTTCTAAAAACCTCGAATTTAGATCTGTATATAAAACATCAAAGGGCTGCCCTTGATTTTCAAGCTCATCAAGAGCCTCTTCTATGTAAGTTTTAAATCCATGAGCAACTCTTACATCATCTTCTAAAATCCAAATTTTTTCATAATTTGACTCAAGGGCATCTTTGAGTATGGATAAGTGACTTAGATAGCAACCTATCATCCCAGGAGATTTTGAAAATTTTGTTTGGTTTGGAAAAATGCAATTTAAATAGAAAAATTTAAGATCATGCTTTGATAGCTCCCATCCAGAAACTGCTTCAAATCTTTGCAAAAAAAGACCGTGCTCTTTTCCTAAATTTTTCATGTAAAGATCTCTATTTTTTGCTTTAGAGAGATTGATATAATAAATTCTATCTACTCCTTTTATCCCAGAAAAGCAGCTCTCCACTTTTTGAACCGGCCTCAAAAATGCTTTCAGCGATTCAAAGTAAGGCTCTGCAAAAAGGGTGGAGAAAAACGCAGTAAAAAAAAATAAGATTTTCATAATTATAATCCAGATGTGTCAGAAATTAACGTTTCAAAACCTGTGATACCCTCTTTTAAGTTATACATTTTAAGCTCCGGCATCATAGCAAGCTCATCATCATAAGGAAGAAAAAGGCCTCTTTTAAAATAAAAATCAAGGATTTTTTCTATAGCAGATCTTTTGATAATCATGGAATGAATCGCCCACCTTCCTGAGATTCTTCTAAAATTTTTTAAGCAATCTGGGTAACAAGAGAGATAAAATAAAGAGTTTTGATGTTTTAAAACTCTTTTTAAATGAGCGTTTTCAAGAAGCTCAAGTGGAGTGAGAGTTTTTTTTTGATCTTTTACTTGCTCCATTTGATCTTTGGATTTTTCTATATACTCTAAGATGATCTCTTTAAAATCAGGCCTTGAAAATCCCCAGGTAGTATGTTTAGAAAAACTATGAAGATCGTCTGTAAATAAAATATCCCAGTTCTCTTTACCAACCTCTAGATCTAACTCTTTAATGTATTTAGAAATAGAGTGAGGGTCTTTATTAAAAATGAAGTCATCTTCTAAAACCCAGATGTACTCAAGGTCTCGATCCAGTGCATCTTTGAGTATAGAAATGTGACTTAAGTAGCAACCAACCGCTCCAGGTGTCATATGTCTATAAAAACATGTCTTTCCGATATCTTCGTCTTGAAGCTGCTCTGGGATAGGCTGCGCTGGAGAAAACTTCACAACAAGGGGCTTCATACGGGGGCCATAAACAAGCCCAGCTTCTTTTAAAACCTCACTTGTAATGCTGCGCCCGTTAATTGCAGAAAACCGATTGGCAATAAGATTGTATTTTTTAAGATAAATTTCGCACCTAAGAAATTTCTCAGGCCTATGATCGAGATTTATGACATAAACTGCATCGATTGGATCTATGTCTTTTAGTAAAACAACATTTTCTATTTTTTTTAGACAATCTTGCTTTGATAAAGCGCTAAGAGAGGAAAGAAAAAAAAGAAACAAAGATAAATAAAAAAACATATCATCCTAAGAGCAAGTTAAAAAATAGAATAGATTAGGAAAAAAAAAAAGGCGAGATTTCTCTCGCCCTTTTCTTAGAATTTTTCTTTCTAATTTTAGAAGTCAACTCTTAAGCTTAGTGTCACACCTTGCATATAGACGTTATCGCTATATGGGTATTGCACTGTACTTCCGATTGATCTGTTTAGATTCCACCAGTATTGGATGTCCCATGCTAAGAATGCGCTGAAGTGTTGCTTACAATCTGTTGTATAATGATCATAAGAAAACCCAAGTTGCATTTGTGCGTTTGGTGTCATTCTGTGGATTGAGTTTGTTACTTTGGTTGTATTAGTCTCAGGAGATAAGCTAAATGTCTGCTCTCTTCTTACATCAAACTGTGAGTAAGTTAAAGCACCTGATGCATTACCAACGATACTAAAGTCATTACATAAATGCCACTGAGTGTTGATGCCGCCTCTTGGACCAACTCCCCATACATCATTTTTGTTGCTGATTTGAACTGAGTTTGTTCCAAGTTCTTCACCAGAATAGCGAGTTCTTTGATCAAGTGTCATCCATGCAGCCATCAATCCTATATGTGGTCTCATAGAGAGTTTGCTTGATATAAAGAAATCACGTCCTAGCTCTAAATCAACTCTATTGAAGTTGTATTTAAATTGAGAAGAGGATGTTCCATATACGGATGGGAACGCATCTTCCTTAGTAACTACAGGAGCGCTAACTTTAAAACCTCTGATTCCGCCAGCTTTTGTCAAGTTAGAGTCGTTTCTGTAATATGTGTAATTTGCATAAAGATCAAAATCTCCATGCTCAAAATTATATCCAGCACCAATTCTAAATCCAAAATCCCATTTATTAAACTCAATTTCTTTCACTCTTCCTTTAACAGGAAGAATGTCTTTACCTTGTGCATTGGTGTACGCAAATGCTGTACCATCCATATCTACTTGCCAGTAAAGAATATCAAAAGTTGCAAAAAAGTTTTGTCCATCTACATCTGGTCTTGCGGTTTTTGTATATGTACCGAAAGTACTAGCTGCATTTTTTGAACGAACTTCCTTCATCTGAGTCTCAAGCTCACTGACTCTTGAATCCATATCTGAACCAGCAAAAGAGAGTGCTGAAACAGATAAAGTAGCTAAAGCTAGCATACTTTTATTTATTTTATTCATAATATTGACCTCACCTAGGTTTTCTTAAACATCTAATAATTTATTAATTTCAAAGAGAACGCCTCTAAATCCTGCGCGCCCCCTTTTAATTTGTTCTTATTTCTACTAATAAATTATTTTAGAAATTAATTAAAGAAATAATTTTATTTAAACTATTATTTACTAGACCTCCTATTACAAAACAAATTCCTTTATTTAATTAATAGATATATAAAAATTAGATTAACCCCTTTTAAACTAGAGCATGAAAAGAGTTATTAAAAAAAAGAAAAATTACTGGCTTGATTAAAAAAAATTAATTACAAAAATCTAAAAATAATTTTTGTTTTTATAATATTTTATGAATAATTTTTGGATGTTTTTTTAAAAATTTAACGAGGTTTTAAGAGGACATTGCGATTAAACAGCTTATTCATAGCCATTTAGAGTAAGAAAGGTGAGAGTGACCCACCTTTTTTCATTCTTTTACTAGAAGTCCATTCTTAAACTTAAAGTAGCCCCCTGCATATAGAGATTTTCACTCTCTAGATACTGAGTTGAAGATATCGTTCTGTTTAGATTCCACCAGTATTGGATATCCCAAACTAAAAAAGCGCTGAAATGTTGATTGCAATCTCTGTCATAATTATCATAGGCTACTCCAAACTGCATTTGAGCATTAGGGGTAATTCTATGAAAACAATTTTTTGTTAGGGAGTTATTGATCTGAGAAGAAACGCTATAGAACTGAGTTCTTTTTAGATCAAATTCAGAGAAGCTGAAGGCTCCAGATAGATTGTTTATGATGCTAAAATCGTTACATAAATGCCACTTAGCATTAACACCAGCTCTTGGTCCAACTCCCCAAAAATGA
>Ga0172373_10005830_pt1 | contig 16712 bp, 9 predicted proteins | sample Lak10m_2_FD_114546 | JGI IMG/M metagenome (GOLD analysis project Ga0172373, IMG submission 114546) | Freshwater microbial communities from Kabuno Bay, South-Kivu, Congo - kab_092012_10m | ecosystem: Environmental > Aquatic > Freshwater > Lake | place: Democratic Republic of the Congo: South-Kivu...
CACGAACCTGGTTCGACGAGCCCGAAAGAAGGCATAAATGGTTCAATCTTTCTGATTTTATCACGGGCTGTTCTTGCTTTCGGGACAAATCCATCGTTGTTGCCTGTGACGATCCGTCATTTATTGACAATCTGTCGAAATCACTTGGTAAAGAGTTGATTCCAATAAGCACAGCGTTTCAGAGACACCAAAAACCGTGGCAACAAAATAGTCGGGAAGAAATGCTCGATGACATCGCTGATCTGCTGGTTCTTTCACATGCATCTCATCTAGTCTTATCTGCAATGTCCACGTATTCAGAGGTTGCATGGTTTTTGGGAGGGTGTACGGCAGACATTTCATTTGCGGATCCTCTTTTTCAACATAAAGGCGGGACTGCATTTATGTCGTCAAAGATTAACGGTGAGAATTTTAAACAGCGGGCGCACGATGTCTATTGGATCCAGGTAGCAGGAAATCCATCCTATCATTTAGCTCTTATACCTGGCCATCATGAGCATTTGGACCACCTAGAAACAGGTGTTCACAGGATTGGTAACTATGTCGAAAAGTACAGCGGCTACATGGTGGCTAGTGAAGCGAATGATTATATGATCGATGTTGGTGCCAATCTGGGCCTGGCGACATTTCCAGTCGCGTTGCTACAACGACGAGTTGTTGCATTTGAGCCGGTTGCTGACAATGTACGGGCAATGAAGGAATCCATTGTTCGGAATCAATTTGATACCGTAACTCTTGTTGAATGTGCGATTGCTGCTCAGGTTGGTGAAACGGTAATTTATGTCCCGCTTGGCAGAGCGGATAATGCCTCTCAAGGCGAAGATGTTGCAATTGCGAATGTCATATGTACAAAAGTGCGTCACCAGAGGGTTCTTACGGAGACTATAGACCATTGGTTTACAGTACATGGCAAGGAGTTTCGCCCTGCCGACGCAAAATTATTAAAAGTGGATGTCCAAGGATACGAAACTTCTGTTTTTTTGGGCGCTGAAAATTTTATTAGCAGATGTCGACCTTTTGCAAAACTGGTAATAGAATTTGAATTTGATCCAAAATTGACAACTATGGCTGGATATTCCATTGTTGGTTTACTTGAGTTGATTCATTCATATGGTTTGGAGATCTATTGTAATGGTACCCACATCCCGTCAGTAAGCTATACGGAGTTTTGTTCTCAAAGTAACGGTTGCGACCTGATAGCTTCATTCTGTCCTTCAGAGAATTTGAAGAGTTATCCTCTTTTCTACGGCCAGAATTTTTACGACAGTCAGATTTATGGCAGTCTCCAGTCTGCACAGGTGTACCTGTACCATCTTTTTTCAATCTGGGGTGTTCCTGGAAGTGTTGCAGACCTTGGTTGCGGACGAGGTGCCTGGCTGGCGACCTGTCGTGATCTGGGTGTCAAGCGCGTGGTTGGGTTTGATGGCGTCTGGAATTCTGCGGAACTTATGCTTGATTCGGGGATTGAATTTTATTCGACTGATCTTGAGAAACCACTTTCATTTACAGGCTCTTTTGATTTGGCAATTTCCTTGGAAGTAGCGGAACATTTGCATCCGGATTCTTCTACAACATTTATAGAATCACTGTGTAGTCTGTCTGATGTAGTTCTTTTTGGAGCTGCGTTTCTTGGACAGCCAGGAACCAACCATATCAACAACAGAAAACACAGTTTCTGGGCTGAAAAGTTTACAAAAAGTGGCTATGTTTTGTTTGATCTGTTTCGCCCGATCTTTTGGAACGACGAAAGGGTTGAACCGTGCTACCGGCAAAATGCTTTCCTGTATGTAAAACCGACCAACCGTCTGTATCAAGCACTTGTTGATCGCGGTTATAAGTATAATACGACAGCCCTCATCATTGATGCTGTTCATCCTGCAATTTATCTAGGGCTGCTCCATGAGTTCGACAAAGTTCGGCACCCCATAGCGGTGAATGTCGTGCAAGAGTTGTCATCACCCGATGTGGACAAGCCGACTTGCACAGAGCTGAACATTTCGCGTGCACAAAATTTCATCAGATCAAATCAACTTAACGACGCTGCTGATGCATATCGATTGGCGCTTATAGAGGAGCCCAACAATCCCGAATGTCTGCTCCGATTGTCTCATCTTCTGTTACGCATGAAATGTTATGAGGAAAGCTTCCACCATGCTCGCCATTTTTTACGAATAGTCAAGGATGTGGCGTTCGGATATTACCTGGCCGGTCATGCTGCCTGGGAGATCGGGCGCTGGCGGGAGTCTCACATATATCTGCTGAAATCCGTGGAGCTTGACCCTTCCCATGTGTATGCGCGGGTGTTGTGCTGTATGACGGCTTTTACCGTATGTTCGGATGAAGCTGAATTATTAAAAACAATGAACGTTTATGAGGATGAAATTGATCGTCTAACCGCTGATATGACCCTTGAAACAGCCGAACAGATAAGTAACGCTGTTGAGGCTGTAGGCGCACATACATCTTTCTTTCTGCCTTATCTTGGTTATGATGTAAAAAAATTGCAGATTAAATATGGATCTTTAGTCTGTTCCGTCATGCGTGCAATGTACCACAAGTATGCTCATCCTCTACCCTTGCATCCATTACGTGATAAAATAAAAATCGGCATAGTATCACATTTTTTTTATAACCATTCCAACTGGAAGATTCCCATCAAAGGCTGGTTGGAGCAACTTGACCGACAGCACTTTTCAATTCACTGTTTCCATACCGGAGTGACCAGCGACACTATCACGGAATCAGCGCGGTTGATGTCGGATTATTTTCTGCAAGACAGTAATATTGAAGTGGTAGCTAGCGAAATTTATAAGCAGCAATATGATGTGCTGATTTATCCAGGAATAGGTATGGATACGGTAACCCTTAAACTGGCTGCTTTGAGACTGGCACCGATCCAGTGTGCATCATGGGGGCACCCGGTTACAACTGGAATGCCGTCGATTGACTACTATCTGAGCAGCGAATTGATGGAACTGGCGGAGGGAGACGATCATTATTCAGAAAAATTGATTCGACTTCCCAATTTATCGATCTGGTATGAGCCGTCCGAATCATTTCGCGGAAATTCTTTCAATATACTCATTCCTGAGCGTGCTAAGAATGAAATTGTGTTCCTTTGCAGCCAAAATCTTCTCAAATATCTGCCTCAATATGATTTTATTTTTCCCGCAATAGCCAAGCGAGTCGAAAATGCTCGTTTTATATTTATTGCCAGTTCTGTTTCAGAGTTGACAGAAAAATTTATGCAGAGGCTTGAACTTTCTTTCCAGAGTCAAGGGTTAACCGCTGCCGATAATGTATCAATCCTTCCTTACCTCAATGAAGCTGATTTTGCGGAACTTAATGAGTGTGCGGCTATCTTTCTTGACAGTTTAGGATGGTCGGGTTGCAATACAGTCTTTGAAACATTGCCGTTCGACACGCCAATTGTTACGCTGCCAGGATCGTATATGAGAGGGCGGCATGCGTACTCAATTCTAAAAATGATGGGGGTTGAAGAAACAATTGCCGGAGATATAGATGACTATGTATCCATTGCTGTTAGACTGGCACTAGACACACAATGGCGGAAAGACGTTGCTAACCGGATTCGCAGTAATAAGCACAGGATCTATCGGGACAGAAAATGTATTGAGGGTCTGGAAAATTTTCTAAAAACCGTATCAGGCAGAAGTCATGGTGATTGAATATGCCTTGCTTAAAGATGATGCTGTAGAGACTGATAGTCCTGAAACCTGGTTTGACCGTGGTCTTTTTAATATGAAAATCGGCGACTTTTCTGAGGCTGAACTTTGTTTCCGTCGCGCATTGGATTTGGCGCCTCGGTCAATGGAAACAATTCTGAATCTTGGTTACGCGCTTGATAAAAAGGGATATTCAGCAGAAGCATTTGCCTGTTACGAAGCAGTTCTCTCTGAAACACCCACTAACGCCAAGGCCCGTTACAACAGGGCTGCTCACCTGTTCCGTTCAGGAGATTTCATTAACGGCTTTGCCGATTACGAATACCGTTTTGCGGCTGTTCCTGGAGCAGACAATCGAAGTTATTCTCAGCCTCGATGGGATGGTTCGCCACTTCTTGGTCGCAGTATTTTGGTGTATTGCGAGCAAGGATTGGGCGATGCAATTATGTTTTTCCGCTTCTTGCCGTTATTGAAGGGTCTTGGGGCAAAGGTTATTCTCGAAGTGCAGGAACCGCTTATCAGTCTGTTCTGCGCAATGGAAGTTGTGGACCAGGTTGTTGCTAAAGCTGTGTGTCCCCCCGCAACAGATGTGCATATCCCGCTTTTGAGTCTCCCGTTCCTTTTCAAGACAACGATGGATTCAATTCCGCATCAAGTTCCCTTTCTCTCTGTGCCTTATGATCTTTTGGCTTTCTGGCGGGAACGCATAAATCAGTTTTCAGGGCGGTTCAATATTGGTCTGGCCTGGTCTGGAAAGCCGTTTCCCGATCCTGACCGCTCATGCCCACCGTCGAACTTGCTGCCTTTACTGGCTTTTGCAGACGCTGGATATTTTTCGCTTCAGATGAAAACTCTCGAAAGTCTTCCTTTGCCACCTGAGTTTACCGATGTCGTTATTGATCTGACAGGTGAAATATCTGATTTTGCCAACACAGCTGCTTTAATTGCCAATCTTGACTTGGTAATCACGATTGATACTGCCGTTGCACATCTGGCCGGCGCATTAGGGAAACCAGTATGGGTAATGCTTCCGGCAGCTGCTGACTGGCGTTGGCTGCTGGACAGAACGGATTCTCCCTGGTATCCAACCATGCGGCTGTTTCGGCAACCGCATGCTGGGGACTGGGACTCTGTTGTGTGTGAAGTTGCTCGAGCTCTTCGAACCTGGTTTTCTACCGAATCATGTGAGTCGAAACTGTCAGACGAACAATTGGCAAGTACTTTTCAACAGGCACTGACAGCAATTGAAAAAAATGATCCTGATGCCGCAATTAAAGATCTGACAACCATTTTCAAGCAACTACCGGATGATCCGGCTGTCCTGTTTAATCTTGGTCGTGCCTATACAATGCTTGATCGGTTTACGGAGGCTCAACGCGCATATCGTCAGGCTCTTGTTGCTTTGCCTGACAGTCCTGCGCTCTGGTTTGCACTTGGTGATGTCCGGTTGAAACAGAGTACCTTTCCGGAAGCGGAGTTCTGTCTGCGCAAAGCGCACTCGCTGAAACCGGACTCAATTGAAATTTTGTTAAATCTTGGTAGTGCACTATCATCGCAGAGCAAAAAGGCAGAGGCTTTTGAAACCTGTCAAAAGATCCTCGCCATTCAGCCTGATTGTCTTGATGCAATCTATAACATGTCGATGCTTCAACTTCGTGATGGAGACTATCTGTCTGGATTTGCCAATTTTGAAACGCGGCTGGCCATTGAAAAATTCAATATCGATTTTCGTAAGTACCGGCAGCCACGCTGGGATGGTTCACCGCTAAACGGCAAGAGCATACTGATTTACGGTGAACAGGGTATGGGCGATGTCATTCAGTTTGCCCGCTATATACCGTTTGTAGCTGAACGAGGCGGGAGAGTTGTTTTTGAGGTTGATCCCCAATTGATTCCCCTGTTTGAGAATTTCCCCGGTGTGGAACTGTTGGTGCCGAAATCGGTAGAGCCGCCGTTGACAGATGTTTACATACAGTCAATCAGTCTGGCACACCTTTTTAAAACCACAGTGGATACGATTCCTTATCAGGAACCCTATTTATTTGCAGACAAAGAGAAATCATTCAAATGGAAGCAGATACTCGGTGATAACGCTAAATTTCGTGTCGGGTTGGTCTGGCGCGGGAATCCCAAAAACCCACATGATAAGGAGCGCTCCTGTCAACTTAATACTTTTGCACCACTCGCTTACGAGCCTGGCGTACATTTCTACAGTTTGCAGCTCGGAGACTGCGCTGCTGAATCAGCTTCCCCTCCTGATGGAATGAACTTAATCGACCTGACGAGGTATTTGACAGATTTTACCGAAACAGCCGCACTGATGGCCAATCTTGATCTGATTATTTCTGTGGACACAGCAGTTGCTCATCTGGCAGGAGCGATGGGGCTGCAGGTGTGGGTGATTTTACCTGAGAGTTCCGAATGGCGCTGGTTGGAGGGACGTGAAAATACTCCCTGGTATCCGTCTATGCGGGTTTTTGAACATGGACAGGTTAAAGATTGGGAAGGCGTGATTCAGAGGGCTCGTAATGAGCTGAAAAGAATGGTAGCTGCCCGGCACGCTATCTCCGAACAATTGAATGTTGAAGTGGTTTTCGAACAAGGGCTTCATTTTAAAGAAACCGGCGATCTTGTCGCTGCAGAACGATGCTTCAGGCAGATAACGGATCAGAAGCCTGAATTACCCGATCCTCAGTACTGTCTGGCCGTCATGCTGCAACTTCAAGGAAAATTACAGGAGGCGATCAGCTGCTATCGCGTAGCCAGAACTCTTGACCCATCCTTCACAAAAGCTCATTACAACTTGGCTATATCCTGTCAACTAATTGGTTTGTATCAGGAGGCAAAAGAATCGGCACAACACACAATTGAGTGTGATTCTGCACATCCCGATGCTCACTGGCTGCTAGGCATGCTCTTGTTGCAGAGCGGAGACTTTGCTCGAGGCTGGAAAGAGTATGAGTGGCGTTGGAAGGCCCGTGGTTTTGCTTCCAGAACTCCCGATTTAGCTCATCCTTTGTGGGACGGCACTCCGCTCGGCGGGAAGACTTTGCTAATACATATGGAGCAAGGCCGCGGCGACATGATTCAATTTATTCGTTACGCATCGCTTGCTGTTGGTTCGAGTGGTAAAGTTATTGTCTGTGCGTTACCTGAACTGGTCTCACTTCTTGCAACGTGTGACGGAGTGAGTCGCGTGATTGATCGCGAACAAGGGGTATTGCCGTTTTTCGATGTACATGCTCCCGCACAAAGTCTCCCCTATTTGTTCGGGACGATTCTGGAAACAATCCCACAAGGTATTCCCTATCTCCGATCTGATTCAGTCAAGGAGGCGGAGTTTCAACGAGTATTTCTAGATGAGGAACGTTTTCGTATTGGACTGGTCTGGCAGGGTACGCCGACGCATCTGAATGATAAAAATCGTTCATGCGTGGTACGCGATTTTTTTCTGTTGGCTGATCTGGATGGTGTTGATTTTTATAGTTTGCAAGTTGGGCCGGGGCGTGAACAACTGCTGGAATTACCTGCAGGAATGACCATTACAGACGCGACAGAACTGGTTCGTGATTTTTCTGATACAGCGGCAATTATAGCGGGTCTTGACCTTGTGATCAGCGTGGATACTGCAGTGGCTCATCTGGCAGGAGCTTTGGGCAAACCTGTCTGGACTCTATTGCCGTTTGTGGCGGAGTGGCGCTGGTTGCTTGAAAGGGAAGATACGCCGTGGTACCCCACTATGCGGCTTTTTCGTCAGACCTCGGCTGGAGATTGGCAGGGTGTTTTCAGCCGAGTGCGATCTGAACTTAAACAGTTACTTGGAAATGCCGCTGCTCTCAATCAGTTGGGGATTACACTGCTGAAATCAGCGTCAATCAGGAGAGCCGATCAGGCGTTATTGCGTGCCATTAAATGTGAACCTGAGAACGTCGAGCTATATTGCAACAGAGGTGTGGTTTTTGATACTCAGGGCCGTTATGAGGAGGCATTTGCCTGCTATCATAAAGCGTTAGAGCTGAGTCCTACGTATATCCCTGCTCTTTTAAATCTGGGAAATACCTGTCTTGGCTGCAACAGGCTGGATGAAGCCCGAGTCTGCTATGAAAATGTTACCAGGCTGAACCCTGATCTGGTCCAGGCCCATGTTTCTCTTGGTGAAACATTTAAAAAATCGGGGAATTTTGCGGGAGCGCGTACCGAGTTTGAGTGTGCTGTAAAGTTGGATCCGTCCTGCGCGGAGGCTTTTCAGGGTATTGCCGAAGTAAGTCAGGCTCTGGAGGAGTTTGAAACAGCAATATCTGCATATAGCCGCTCTCTATGCCTGAAACCTGATCGCCCCGAAACTCTGAACCTTATGGGTACAGCCTATCAATCCATTGAGCGGCTCGATAAAGCGGAGGAGTGTTATCGTCGAGCTCTTTATTTGGCTCCGGAAACGGTGAGCATTCTCAATAATCTGGCTGTGGTGCTTTGTGCGCAAGGGCGTTTGGAAGAATCTGTTGTTGTGTATCGTCGACTGCTGGAAGTCGACTCTGATTATGCAGACGGACATTGGAACCTGGCAGTTGCTTTGTTGGCCATGGGAGCTTATACCGAGGGATGGAGGGAGTTTGAATGGAGATTTAAAAAGGTAAATCCTGTTGCTTCCCGCTCTTTTCTGCAACTACGCTGGGATGGTTCCGACCTTGCCGGACGCACAATTCTGCTCCATGCTGAACAGGGGTTCGGGGACACTATTCAGTTTTCCCGCTTCATTCCTCTGGTTGCGAGACGTGGCGGCAGGGTCGTTGTAGAATGCCAGGCTCCGTTATTAAAGCGATTGCTTCTTTCTGTCTGCGGAGTTGTCGAAGTAATTGCTGCCGGTGAGACGCTCCCGTATTTCGACTGCCACCTGCCGTTAATGTCGCTCCCGATGGTATTTCGTACGACAGTTGAAACTATACCCTCGGACATTCCATATCTGTCCGCACCTCCTGCCGATGTCGAGGAGTGGCGCAAGCGACTCGGACCAGCGGCATCATTCCGTGTAGGGCTGGTCTGGTTTGCCAAACAGAGTCAGGTTCTTAATCGTAAACGGTCCTGCCAGTTAGAGTTGTTAGCACCGCTATGGGATGTTCCGGGGGTAGAATTTTTCAGTTTACAGATAGGTTTGGGCTCTGAACAGATTGCGCAGTGTGAGGCCTGTTCAGTAATCACAGATTATACGGGGTCTATTACCGATTTTGCTGATACAGCCGCTTTCATCGCCAATCTTGACCTGGTGATATCGATCGATACAGCTGCTGCTCATTTGGCTGGCGCGCTGGGTGCCCCTGTTTGGGTAATTCTTCCGTACACAGCTGAATGGCGTTGGCTTAGTGGGCGTGAAGACAGCCCCTGGTATCGGACAATGCGCCTTTTCAGGCAGCCAGCGCCGGGAGACTGGTCCTCTTTAATGAACAATGTCGCTTTTGAATTACGCGACCGTGTCGAAAAAATGCAAAATTATAATAATTTCATGTCAGCTCGTTCCAACCTAATGGTAGGTCTCGCTTGGTCGGGGAGGCTGGATAATCCACTCAATTGCAAACGAAGCTGTCCATATTCGTTACTTGCACCGCTATTGGATATAGATGGCATCACCTTTGTAAATCTGCAGTTAGAAACATTTGAATGCATAGATTCACGAATGATTGATCTGACGGATCAGATTCACGATTTTGAAGACACTGCAGCATTAATGACGCATCTTGATCTTATAATCTCAATTGATACATCAATTGCACATCTTGCCGCCTCTATCGGGCGACCGACCTGGGTGCTCCTTCCTCACGTTTCAGACTGGCGCTGGTTGACTGATAGCGGACAGAGTCCATGGTATCCTTCAATTAGGCTCTTTCGGCAAAGAGACCATGGAGAATGGGAGGGGGCGATCCAAGAGGTCGCGCAATGTTTGATAGCTTTTGCTAGAGATCGTTTGAGTTGGAATGAAAAAGTTATATCAACATATACCGTTGACGGGTGCTCTTGCGAGCGGCAGATGCTGGGAGAACAATTAGATGAATATCAGAATTTAATGATTCAGGATGGAAACAATCCGTCTACCCATCTCAACTTTGGTGCTACGTTATTGCTGAGCGGCAGATATGATGAAGCTAAAACATCGTTCAAACGCGTATTGGAACTGGATCCTGATAATGTTGAGGCCCATCTGAACCTGGCCTATTCCATGTTAGCGATGGGTGACTATCTGGAAGGATGGCGAAATTATGAATGGCGTTTAATGTACATTGACCCACGAATTCTTCCTCCATGGGCTATGCTCACGCGTGATGAACTTGGTTCCAGCGTGTACGGTAGTTCGGTACTGGTGCATTGTGAACAGGGCTTCGGCGATTCAATCCAGTTCTGCCGCTTTCTGCCTCAGTTAGCAGATTTTGGATACCGCGTGATTGTAAGCTGTCAGCCGCCAATGGCTGCGCTTATGGGGTCAGTTCGTGGAGTTTACCAGGTAGTCAAGCACGGAGAACCCTTGCCTGTCTGTGATTGTCAGGTTCTGTTGTTAAGCTTGCCATTCCTTTTCTCTTCGACAATGGAAACGCTACCGAAAACTGTTCCGTATCTGGCGCCCCGTCAATCAATTGTCCATGAGTGGGGTAAAAGGCTTGGACAATTTTCAAGATGATCTAACATTTTTCTAAAGTTTGAACATACAAACGACGAAAGATTAAGTAAGCGCAGAAAGCGCACCCGGTTCCCAGCCGGTACAAACCAGAAAGGAGCATTATCATGGCAACTTCAGACATTTCACTCACCGCAGGTATGCGCAACAATCTCCTCGCTCTCCAAAAAACAGCAGGAAATTTAGCAGAAACCCAGAATCGCTTGAGTACAGGTAAAAAAGTCAATTCGGCTCTTGATAATCCTACTAATTATTTTGCAGCTGCTGCACACATGGAGCGTGCATCGGATTTGGCAACCCGTAAAGACGGAATGACGGAGGCAGTACAAATTATTAAAAATTCTGATAACGGCATCAAAGCTATTACGGCTCTCATTCAGTCTGCCAAGGCTCTTGCCAGTTCAGCATCTGCAACCTCTGATACGCTTTCACAGGTGACCTACGAAAGTCAATTTTTGCAATTAACAAGTCAGATTACCACGTTGGCCAGCGATTCGAGCTACAGGGGTACTAACTTACTGACTGATGGCACTCTAACGGTGGAATTTGCTGCAAAAACTAATGATGCAAATCTTATTATTAATGGATTTAAAGCTGATTCAACATCACTAAATATAACTTCGACCGTAAATTGGGCTGTTGCAGGATCTTCAGCTAGTGCGTCAGCTAGTATGGACTCAGCCCTCACGACTTTGCGATCCCAATCTTCAGTTCTTGCCAGTAACCTGTCTGTTATTACTGCCCGTCAGGATTTTACTGATAATGTCATCAACACTTTACAGCAGGGATCTGATGGTCTGACTCTGGCAGACATGAATCAGGAAGGTGCCAATATGTTGATGTTGCAGACTCGTCAATCGCTTGGTACTACCGCTCTGAGCCTCTCTTCACAGGCCGCCCAGTCCGTCCTTCGTTTGTTCTAGTAATACGGAGTCTGATGAGTAAACTTGACGCACAATTCAAGGGGAGCCTGAGCTCCCCTTGAATTGTTTTATGAAGGGAGGAAACAAATCATGGACGCACTAAAAGTAAGTACTATAAACTTAGCGAATAATGCCTACAAACAGCAGATTGCGACTCCAGTGCCAGCTATAAGTCGTACTAAAGGTGAAGCGGTGCCACAGGTTCCCACAGACACTCGCGCTGCATCGGATACGGTTCAGGTCCGATCGTCCGTTTCGTTAAAAAACCTCGATACCGTTCGTGCTATTGAGCAGATGTATGCCAGTCTTAATCAATTGGCCAAGGGTGTTCGGGAAACAAATGAATCGATCAACGCTGCTGTTGACCAGGTTGATACCATGAGGAACGGTATCCAGGGCGTTGTCAAAAATTATCCTCCGTTTCCGATTGACAGCAAGGAACGTAATGATAGATTGATGGAATACACATCTTTACGAAAAGAACTATTGAGTTTGATGGTACCTACTCCTCCGGTAGCACCCTACGAGAAGGTCAAGCTCATGTGGTCGTCACTTTTTGACAGCAATGGCAAGATTCAGCAATCATTGGTTCCAGAGCTTTCAAAAGGCAGTAGTGACGCTCAGCTTACCACGGCATCACAAACACTCGAAAAAACGTCATCGCAGCTATCTGAATTCAGCAATAAAGTTACCCAGGCACTTGTTCAGCCGTGAGGACACATGTCGCTTAAAATAACCCTTAAACCTCATGAGAAGGTCATTATTGGCGGGGCCGTCATTAAGAACGGATCTGTTGGTATTCATTTTTTGGTTGAAAACAACGTCCCCATTCTGCGGCAGACCGATATTATCACCGAGCATGAAGCTGCAACGCCGTGTCGGCGCCTTTATCTGGCTATTCAGCTGATGTATATCGATAGCGAACGTCGTACCGGGATTCTTCCGCTCTATGAGGAGCTCGTCAAAGAGCTTCTGGAGGCTGCTCCGAGTATGAAAGACTTGATTTCACAGATCAGTCAGTCTATTGTGGGCGACAGTTACTATCAGGCATTGAAGCTGACCAAGAAACTGATAACGTATGAAGAGGAGCTCTTGAGCAATGGATCAAAACTCGGTTAACGCCTACAGTACAATGCAAAAAGAAGTATTGAGCGGCAGGGAACTGGAAGCCTCAGTGTTGTCCAGAGCCGGAATCATGCTGAAACAGGTAAAAGATAACTGGAGTGCTGTTGATCGTAACGAAAAATTGACCGAGGCGGTAAAATTTAATCAGAAGGTGTGGAGCTTTTTTCAGGCGGAGCTTTCCGATCCGGAAAATCCGCTTCCCAGAAATCTGCGCGAAGATATCCTCAACCTCAGTATTTTTATCGATAAGCGGCTCTTTGAGGTACTCGCATTTCCCGATCCTGAAAAGCTTTCCATTGTCATAGATATCAATTTCAATATCGCCGCAGGTCTGAGAACGAATCAAGCCGGTTGAGCTGATTAAAATACATCGCCATTACCCACCCCTTGAATTAATTTTCAGGGGGTATTTTTTTGCCGCATCTGGAGGTAATGGTATACTTCGCTGATGGCCCCGCCCCAATCTCCAGAGATTTTTTGCCGGAAAAGGCGCATGGTTGGATACCACGGAGAGTCACTTCTTGTTAATAGCCAGCGCCAATCAGGAGCAGATGGTAGCAGCAAGCAGACCGGTTTGCCGAGCGAGGCAGCGAGGTGAGCACCCGCAGTATCTATAGAAACAACAAGATCAAGCTGATCGATCAGTGCCGCACTATCGGCGAAATCGTGAATGAATTCTGTCAAATCGATCAATGGCGGTTGAAGCACTTCAGCTGATGAGCCAAGCTGTAGTGAGAAAAAAGTGACATTTCCCAAGGCATACAGCGGTGTTAAATCTGAAAACAGGCATGAACGCAGAGGGTCAGGGTAGCTCTTGCCGGACCATATCAGTCCCACTCGCGTAGTATCCGGATATCGGGCTGTCAGTGCAGCCCATTTATCACGGTATGGTGGAGCAGCTTTCATATAGGGAAAATGTGCGGGAATGTTTTGTAAAGTCGTTCCAAAGATGCGTGGCAACGAAAGTAGCGCCGCCTGGTAGTTGCACGGAGGATGTGTTGCTCCAAAAGGAATAACCGCCTCGACTCCCTCTATTTCTTGAAAAAGCGGCACTAATGGAGGGTGACATTCCAGAATAACCCTGCCTCCCCGCTGAGCCACAAGCTGTACATATCGAACAAACTGGATGGCGTCGCCAAAGCCCTGTTCGGCATGTAACAGGATCGTACGTCCGTTCAGTGCAGAGCCGTCCCAGTGCGGAATGTCGGTGTGTCGTAGCGGCGAAGTGAAATCAGCTTTTTGCCAGCGCCATTCATATTCCAGCCACCCTTCCTCATAGCGCCCCTGCAACAACAGATTCAAAGCAAGATTCCAGTGAGCAGCCGCAAAATCAGGAGAAATGGCCAGTGCAGCACGACACGACATTTCAGCTTCGCTGACTTGACCACACGCTTGCTGCGCAGTTGCCAGTGCGGTCAAAGGAACAGGAGATGAGGGTAATAGTCTGGTCGCTTGAGAAAAACTATCGATTGCATCGGAAAACCGACCGAGTGCTATCAGAGAATTTCCGAGATTATTATGAGCTTCACCCAGCTGTGGCGCGAGATTGATTGCCGAATCGTATGCTGCGATAGCCTCTTCATAGCGACCCAGCTCATGCAGTGCCGTGCCGGTGTAGAGAAGCAGGGTTGTATGTGCAGGGCAGAGCGGCTCTAACATCTGAAAGCGGGTCAATGCCTCAGCTGCATTCCCCGTCTGCAGTAAATGTGCACCTTCCGCAAAAAGATTCTGAACCTGCTTCTGATTTAGCATAATGATCATCAGCTACATGACCGTCAGGTCATAGCCTTTTTCCTCCAGAAAGCGGACAATTTCCTTGATATGCTCATACCCGCGTGTCTCCAGTTCGAGCGAAACATCAGTCCGGCCAATTGCCAGTGTCTTTGAGCGCCGGTCGTGAGTAATGTGAAATATATTGGCGCGGGTTGTAGCGATATTTTCGGCCAGAAGCGCCAGCGCACCGGGGTGATCATCCAGTTCGACCGTCAGTTTGAGGTAGCGCCCCCCGGCGATCAATCCACGCTCCACAACCTGTGAAATAGTTTTGACATCAATATTCCCGCCTGATAGCAGGCAGACGGTCTTGCCCTCAAGGTTTGGTATATGTTTGTTGAGTACCGCTGCCAGTGTTACGGCGCCAGCCCCTTCAACCAGCAGCTTTGTTTTTTCCAGCAGTGAGACAATTGCCAGTGCAATATCTTCCTCAGTAACGTGCACTATTTCATCTACGCAGGCGCAGATTATCGGCACCGTGAGCGATCCGGGCAGTTTGACCGCAATGCCATCGGCCAGGGTTATGCTTACCGGCTGTTCGCTTGGCCTGCCGGCACTGAAAGAGGCCGACATTGATGGCGCTGCTAAAGATTCGACACCGATAACGCGGATATGCGGGGCCTTGTCTCGTAGTGCCGATGCCATACCGGCTATCAAACCACCGCCGCCGACCGGGATGATGACATTGCGAACACCGTGAAGCTCCTCAAGGATTTCCAGGGCAATCGTGCCTTGGCCGGCCATGACCAACAGGTCATTGAAAGGGTGAACAAACAGGGCACCACTCCTCTTTTGGGCCTCCAGTGCAGCAGCACAGGACTCATCGAAGTTGCGGCCTGTCAGCACCACTTCGGCGCCGTAGTCGCGGGTGGCCTGCACTTTTTGAGGTGGCGTAATTTCCGGCATGTAAACGGTTGCAGCAACTCCGAGCAGATCGGCGGAAAAGGCGACACCCTGGGCATGATTACCGGCTGATGCGGTGATTACCCCATTCAGCAGCTTTTCGCGCGGCTGGGAGGTCATGAAATTGAGTGCACCCCTGATCTTGAAAGAGCCGGTACGCTGCAGATTCTCACACTTGAAGTACAAAGGAATTCCGGTCTGCTCGCTATAGTAGTGCGAATAGATCAACTCGCTGCGACGGACCCGCTTTTTAAGCCTGTCATAGGCATCGCTGATGAGATCAGGAAGGATCATGAGGTTGTTATCTGGTATGAGCATGCCGCGAATAGTAGCAGAGTAACCGGCCACGGTCAAACATACTTGGCAAGCGACAGGTTTACTGCTAAAGTCCAAAATCATTTTTTCAGGAGGAAGTATGCCACCTATTCATCATCGTTTGATTATCCTGGGTGCCGGTCCGGCCGGCTATACTGCAGCTGTCTATGCAGCCAGGGCCAACCTCAATCCGGTTATTATAACGGGTCTTCAACCGGGAGGGCAGTTGATGACTACTACTGAGGTCGATAACTGGCCCGGCGACCCTGAGGGGGTGCAGGGACCGGATCTGATGGAGCGTATGCGGCAACATGCCGAACGATTTAACACGTTAATGATCAATGATCATATTCAGAGCGCTGATCTCCAGCAGCGACCTTTTCTGCTTCATGGAGACTCAACGACGTACAGCTGCGATGCGCTGATTATCGCTACCGGCGCATCAGCACGCTATCTCGGTCTTCCATCAGAAGAGGCTTTCAAAGGAAAAGGGGTTTCGGCCTGCGCTACCTGCGATGGTTTTTTCTATCGTAACAGGGATGTTGCCGTTATTGGTGGCGGGAGTACGGCCGTCGAGGAGGCGCTCTACCTTGCAAATATTGCCAGACATGTAACCGTTGTTCATCGCCGTGAGGAATTCCGGGCTGAGAAGGTGCTGGCCGACCGTCTGATAGAAAAGACCCGTGGAGGAAATGTTACCATCGAATGGAATCATCAGCTTGATGAGGTGCTGGGAGACGCCAGCGGGGTGACCGGTATGCGTATACGACATCGCAGCGGCTCGACCAAAGATCTGGCTCTGCACGGCGTCTTCATTGCGATTGGACATTCACCGAACACGACAATATTTGACGGTCAGCTTGACATGCTTGATGGCTACATTCGCACGAAGACTGGTGGCTTTGAAGGCAATCTGACTGCAACCAGTGTCAAGGGAGTCTTCGCTGCCGGCGATGTCCAGGACTTTACCTATCGCCAGGCCATTACTTCCGCCGGCACAGGGTGTATGGCTGCCAAGGATGCCGAGCGGTATCTTGATACTTTAGGTCAGTGAACATGACATGTGGTCAGAAAGAATCGGGCGAACTGGATGCTCTCCTGGCTGATATTCAGCGCACGATTCGTGAAAACAAACGGTTTATCAGCAATCTCAAGGCGGAAGCGGTCGATTCAGATGAAACTCTGGATGAGTCAGGCGGTGATGCTGTCGTTGCAGAGGAAGATTACGAAGAACTGTAGTTTGAACTTGAATGTAAGATTGCGTTAAAAAGGCCCCGATCATATCAGATCGGGGCCTTTTTGCCGTACTATGATGCTGTGCGGATC